>Ga0364873_10089_pt1 | contig 56957 bp, 51 predicted proteins | sample ExccelAu500001D3_2_FD_206928 | JGI IMG/M metagenome (GOLD analysis project Ga0364873, IMG submission 206928) | Enriched cells from Trout Bog Lake Hypolimnion, Wisconsin, USA - BchlTB.Aug07.5000.01.D3 | ecosystem: Environmental > Aquatic > Freshwater > Lake > Hypolimnion/Profundal zone | place... | reverse complement strand
TCGAAGATGATAACGACCAAATGCTGTTGTCTCCTACCGTGGTCAACGGCTTAACTATTCCTGGTGATTTATTCCATGATATCAAAGCCACGTTCACTCGCGTGACTTATGATTTTTCCAACGAATTAGCTGCAAAATCGTCGAATTGGTATACCGATCAGTGGGTAGAACAGAATCTAAATAAGTTATCCGATAACCTTGACCAATCGCTAAATCGTTGGCGTCGCCTATATCGTTCTGCACGAACCATTTTGACCAGGGCCACCCAACACATTGAAAGCGGCACATTGGGTCTTGGTAGTGATGAGTACCGGAAACATAAGCGCAATCAGGATCAAGCCACTCGCCAATTGGATTTACTGCGTAATGAATTGGGTGGCAGATCAAGCGAATTGTCAGAGTTTTATCCCTATCGATACTTGGCATCGGAAGGTTTCTTGCCAGGCTACAATTTTACCCGTCTACCTATACGGATATTTTTACCAACGAATAATTCATCGGGTGAGTTTATATCTAGACCACGAGCCATCGCTCTTCGCGAGTTCGGCCCGCTGAATGTGATTTATCACAATGGCCGCAAATATCGCGTATCACAATTGATTGTTCAAGATGCCGATTCGGCAGTCTCGGAAGCCAAAGTCAGCAAAAAATCGGGTTACTTCTTAGCTGGCGAACAAAAAGACCTGGAGATTTGCCCATTCACTGGTGAAAACTTAGGCGATAACGCCAACTGTGAGCACCTAAGTTACCTGCTCGAAATGTCTGAATCTCGTGCTGAAGAGCGGGATCGCATCTCTTGCGAAGAAGAAGAGCGCGTATCCATGGGCTTCCGTGTCCAGACTTATTTTTCGGTAGATGGCGGCAACATCGATAGGGTGCGAAAAGCTGTAGTTAAAACCAGCGAACAAGGCTTGTTAAACCTGCGCTTTATTCCGGCAGCCCGATTAGTTCATGTCAATCATCAGTGGCGTGCTCAACAATCAGAAGGCTTTCCGGTCGGTATGGTGTCGGGAGATTGGGCGAGTTCGATGCCCGACCAAGATACCAACCAAAGAGAAGAATTCAGGCGGGTAAAGTTATGGACATCGAATCTTGCCGATGCACTTTACATCGAACCCACGGAACCGCTAGGCCTGAAATCAGAAGGCGTAATCACTTTACAGCATGCACTTAAACGAGCAATCGAAAATGTATTCCAAATTGAATCCAATGAGGTTGGCGTAATTACCGTAGGCGAAACAGATTCACCCAACATATTGATCTACGAAGCCGCTGAAGGCAGTCTGGGCATTCTTTCTCAGTTCGTGGAAAACATCGAAGTTTTCCACCAAATAATAAACCAAGCCATCGAGGTTTGCCGGTTTGATGATGAGTCTTACAAAGGCCCTGCCAGTTATGACGATTTGCTGAGTTATTACAACCAACGTGATCATAAGATCATCGATCGCCATTTGATTGCAGATGCTTTGCAGAAACTTCGCATTTGTACCATTGAAATCCAGACCAATACGGATTTCAATAACTACGACGATCAATACCAAAGCCTGATCAAAAACATTGATCCGACTTCATCGACCGAATTGAAATTTATTGAATACCTTTATAACAATGGCCTGAGATTGCCCGATGCAGCCCAAAAGCGCGTCGATGGCCTCTATGTTCAACCGGATTTTTATTATCATCCCCGCATATGGGTGTTCTGCGACGGCACACCGCATGACGATCCAGCCATCAAAGCCGATGATGAAGCCAAACGCCAAGCAATTATGGCAATGGGCGATGAGGTATGGGTCTATTATTACAAGGATAATCTGGTGGAAATCATTGCGGCCAGACCGGATATTTATAAGAAGGTAAAATGAACGCAGCACTTCAATCGCAGTATCAACCCGGCAAACTGGTATCGCTACGCGGTCGCGACTGGATCGTTTTACCTTCCGATGACAAAGACTTACTGATCGTCAAGCCCCTCGGCGGCAGTGATGATGAAATGACGGGCATTTACTTGCCTTTGGCCATTACCAGCGATCAACCAGAAGATGCCAACTTCCCATCACCAACGTCTAATGATCTAGGCGACATCGCCACGGCTCGACTGTTATACGATTCTGCACGATTGGCATTTCGAAACGGCGCGGGCCCATTTCGTTGCCTTGCCAAGCTGTCATTCCGTCCTCGTTCTTACCAAATGGTGCCACTCATCATGGCATTGCGTCAGGAAACAGTCAGACTATTGGTTGCTGACGACGTAGGTGTTGGTAAAACAGTTGAAGCACTATTGGTTGCCAAGGAACTTTTGGAACGCCGCAAAATTAAGCGTTTTGCTGTGATTTGTTTGCCGCATCTCTGCGAGCAATGGCAAACCGAGATTCGCGATAAGCTGGATATTGAAGCGGTCATTATCCGTTCCAATACCCAAGCACGACTGGATCGGCAAATCCAGGGTGATACCAGCGTTTACGATTATTATCCTTACCAAGTGATCAGTATCGATTTCATCAAATCCGATGCCCGTTGCGATGTTTTCATCGAGCAATGCCCTGAACTGGTCATTGTTGATGAAGCACATACCTGTGCGCGTCCAACCGGCGCATCGAATAGCCAACAACAACGCTATCACTTATTAAATCGAATTGCCCAAAAGCCGAACCAACAACTCTTATTGCTGACAGCGACGCCGCACAGCGGCAAACCCGAAGAATTTCAGTCTTTACTAGGCTTGATTGATCCCGCTTTTGAAACGCTTGATTTGCCTAATTCAAGCCAAAATCAACGCCGTGATTTAGCCAGGCATTTTGTTCAGCGTAAACGTGCCGACGTCGAAAAATGGCTCGGTGAAGATACGCCATTCCCCGAACGCGAAGCTTTTGAGTGGTCATACGATCTATCACCCAGTTATGCCGCCTTTTTCGATGAAATTATCGACTTTGCACGTAAATTGGTTGCACCATCACAAGCTGCTAAAGAACAACGTCTGCGAGTGCAGTATTGGACTGCACTCGCACTGCTTCGCGGTGTTATGTCCAGTCCTGCCGCCGGCATCGAAATGCTCAATACCCGTTTATCGAATTTAAAGATTAACGAGGATCATGAGGTCGGCGCCGAAATCATTGTGGAAGCCAATGACAACCCTGTCCGCGATACCGAATTTGGTTTTGAAGGTGATAATGCCCCAACACAAATCATCGAACGCAATGACTGGACTGCTCAGCAGCGTAATCAATTAAGGCACTTTGCCGGAAAATTGGCCGAATTGAGTAATATCAAAAGCGACCAAAAATTGGCCGCGACCGGCTTAATTATCGAAGATTGGGTGAATAGCGGTTTTAACCCCGTCATTTTTTGCCGCTATATCGCCACGGCTAACTATCTGGGTGAACAATTAGCACCCCATTTAAAAAAGAAGCATCCAAAATTAGATATTCAGGTCATTACCAGCGAATTACCCGATGAACTGCGTAAACAGCGGATCGAAGAGATGGGCAAATCTAGCCTGCGGGTGCTAATTGCCACAGACTGTCTTTCGGAAGGTATCAATCTTCAAGACAGCTTCACCGGCATTCTGCATTACGACCTGCCGTGGAACCCAAATCGTCTGGAACAGCGCGAAGGGCGTGTTGACCGTTACGGTCAGTTGGCGCCAACGGTAAAAGCCTGTTTGCTCTATGGTTCGGATAACCCTATTGATGGCATCGTGCTGGATGTTTTGCTACGCAAGGTTCGCGAAATCAAGCGTGCCACCGGTATCAACGTGCCATTTCCCGAAGACTCCCAAAGCATCATCGACACGATAACCCAGGCATTATTGCTGAATCCAGATCGCAAAATTGCAACCAGCAAAACGCATATTCCTGGCAAGCAATACCAGCACACCCTTTTTGACTTTTTTGAGTTCGAAGAGGCTGAAACAGCCAAAGCTAACATTACCCGTAAAGTTGATGAAGCTGCTGAACGTGAAAAAGCCTCGCGCAGTATATTTGCGCAAAACGCCATCAAGGCGCATGAAATTGAGGCTGACCTGAAAGAAGTGGATGAAGCTATTGGCGACCCCAAAGCCGTTGAAACCTTCGTTAGTTCAACGATGAATCAATTGCTAGGCGCACAGCTAACGGCAAGCAAACAGGGATACCGTCTGGTTACAGCCAACTTGCCACAATCTCTGCGTGATTTATTACCAAGTGGCGATGTGATTAATATTAGTTTCCAGTCTCCGACACCGGAAAACCATCATTATATTGGACGTAATCACCGTTTTGTCGAGCAGCTTTGCCAAATAGTCATGGCCAATACCTTGGCTAGAGTTGATAAAAAAGCCGCCCGCGCCGCCGTCATTCGTAGTCAACAGGTCAAAACCAAGACCACTTTGATGCTGTTCCGCTGTCGCAATGTTATTGAGCAAATCAAGGCCAATTATCAAATCGTCGCCGAGGAAATGCTGCTCTGGGGTTGGCGAGGCACGCCCCAACAAAAAGAATTTCTGGATCACCATGACGCGAAATTGTTGTTGAGTGAAGCCCGAGCAACGTCTGATTTGTCACCACAGGCACGAGCCAGTTTTCTGGACAACGAGCTCAAACTGCTAAGCCAGCTGGACGATGAATTTCAACAAGTCGCTGAAACACAATCCAAACGCTTGGTCGAATCACATCAACGTTTTAGTGCCTTAATGGATAAACAACAGTTCCAAGTGGTCTATCCAGTGCTGCCAATGGATTTACTCGGCATTTATATTTTATTGCCGGAATAGCTACGCACTAGCAGGCTAAATTAATTATTTTTTAGGGGTGTCATCATGCAAACCATTACAGTTTCTGAGCAAGGCCAAGTCGTAATACCGCTTGATATTCGTAAGCAACTAGGTATCACGGCTGGCTCACAACTAAATCTGATTTTAGAAAATGCCGGATTGAGAGTCGAAGTTAAACAAAGCATCCAACCGACAAGGCCCGAAGATGGCTATGGCCTATTGGTCTGCAAACAGCCAGGTGAAAGACATTTGGCTGATTTTGATGTCGCACGCAACATAACCATGGAGTTTTAATGACATGACCACTATTCAAATTAAGTTAAAAGAAGTTTACGTAGATCATTTGCTGGCAATAATTTCTGATCACAAGGAAATTGAAATTGATGATATTGCAATCGACGGAATAGCCAAATTTGATAACGTACAAAAACTGCAAAAAAAGCAGAAGCTCATGCGTATTGCTAAAGAATGCGCTTGCTTGCCAACCTTGGATAACCATTCCCCTGATCAAATTTTAGGTTACTCTCAAAGTGACTTTGGTTTATGGGGTAATGACTGATGGTAGTCGATTCCTCGGTCTTGATTGCTGTTTTGTTATTGGAACCAGACGCAGAGCAATTTTTGAATCAACTAATTGATGCCGATGAGCTTTACCTCAGTGCTGTCAGTTTGGTTGAAACGGCCATGGTCATCGAATACAAAAAAGGCAAGTCCGGCGCCGATAAACTGGATGAATTATTGGATGAATTAACGCTAACCGTTGTTGAGTTTGATAAGCGGCAGGCAACTTTAGCAAGGACGGCATGGCGGGAATATGGCAAAGGTCGGCACCCAGCTAAATTAAATTTTGGCGATTGCTGTAGCTATGCACTAGCCAAGCATCTTAACAGGCCATTACTTTTCAAAGGCAACGACTTTTCACAAACGGATGTTGGTGCAAAGTAAACATGCGCATTGAAAGATTACTCAGCCTTAAGAACCAATTGACGGACGCCTAGACATGAATTACCCCAGTATACGCATAGAAGGTGCCATCCTATCGCCAGACATTCTCGAAGGCTTACACGATGATAGCATCGGTCAACGGCCTGCCGACTTTGGTTTGGATGGCGGCAGTAAAGTCAAAGATGAAATCGCCCGAGCCTGGGCCGACGCGCAAGATTACTGGCGGATATTTCAACGCAAACTCGAAACCTTAAAAACAGATAGCCCTGCCACCACCGAAACCCGTAACCTGTGGATGGTTCCGCTATTAGGCATATTCGGTTATCAACTGGAATACCAGCCCAAAGCCGCCGAGCTCAACGGCAAGACCTACGCCATTTCCCATCGCGTCGTCAATCGCGCCAATACCCCGTTGCATATCATCGGTTGCCGAGAACTGGCAGGCCTGGATAAAAAACCCGAACGCACCCACATCGGTACACCGCGCATGTCCGCACATGGCTTGGTGCAGGAATATCTCAACCTACATGACGAACTCTATGGCATCGTCACCAACGGGCGGGTATTGCGCTTGCTCCGCGATAGCTCCCGCCTGATCAAGCTCACCTATCTGGAATTTGATCTCGACCGTATCTTTACCGATGGGTTATTTGCAGATTTTGCCGTGCTGTACCGGCTACTGCATGCAACTCGCTTGCCGATCAATCGTGAGAATGCCGCCGAAAGTTTATTGGAACGCTACCATCAGGACTCGCTGGATTCCGGTGCCCGAATCCGCAATGGCCTCAGCAAGGCTGTCGAGCAAGCCATCAAGGACTTCGCTAACGGCTTTCTCAGCCATCCGCATAACGACGAGTTGCGTCACCAAATTAGCGCCGGAAAGTTGAGTGCGGAAGACTACTACAGCTACTTGCTGCATCTGATCTACCGCCTGCTATTCTTGATGGTCATTGAAGAACGCGATCTGGTATTCCCCAGCAACGCCAAAAGCCAACACCGCAACATTTACCAAAACTATTACAGCCTGCAACGCCTGCGTCGTTTAGCCGAAAAGCGCTATTTGGCTGACCAGCGCCATCATGATCAATGGCTATCTTTGCTGACCACTTTTCAATTATTCGAATCGGAAACCACGGCAACCAAACTCGGTTTAAAGCCGTTGGCCGGTGATCTGTTCAGTTCTCAAGCCATTGCCATCCTCGACCAAAGCAGTCTGTCCAACGATGTTCTTCTGGGTTGTTTGCGTTCTTTAAGTCTTTACCAACATCCCGACAATGGCCAGCTATTGCGTGTTAACTACGCCGCACTTAATGTCGAAGAATTCGGATCGGTTTACGAGGGCTTGCTGGAATATCAACCGGTATTTTTCACTAACTCACCAACTTTTTTAGGAGAAGGGACAAGTTTCAAAGCAAACAGCATCGAATTCGCCTTTGCCCAAGGCGACCAACGTGCCGCCACCGGCTCGCATTACACCCCAGACGAACTGGTTCAGCCGCTAATTAAGCATTCGCTGGATTATCTGATTGCCGACAAACTTAAAGAATCCGATCCAGAAACCGCTTTGCTTAGCCTGCGCGTCGCCGATATTGCCTGTGGCTCTGGCCACATTCTATTAGCGGCAGCCCGCCGCATTGCCATCGAATTAGCCATCGTTCGCACCGGCGAAGAACAGCCATCGCCACCGGCGATTCGTAAGGCGACACGTGATGTCATTAAAAACTGCATCTATGGTGTAGACCTTAATCCTTTGGCCGTCGAGCTGTGTAAAGTCGCCTTATGGCTGGAAGCGCATATTCCAGGTGAGCCGCTGAATTTTCTCGATCACCACATCAAATGTGGCAACGCCATTGTTGGCTTTGCCAAGCGCGAAGAACTGGAGCGTGGCATCCCCGATGAAGCCTTCGCCACTCAGCCGGGTGATGAAAAGGATATTGCCGCACTTTTTAGAAAGAAAAATAAAGACGAACGCAGCAAGCAAGGCCAAATGCTGGTGTTTGATCCTGTCATCGAACAGCAACTGGATGCCATTCTCAATCGTTGGCAAGCATTATCCAATCTGCCGGAGCAGACGCCCGCGCAAATCGATCAGAAAAAACAACGCTTCATCGAATTTAGCCAGAGCCAGGATGCCTGGACATTGAACGAAATATCCGCACTGCCGATCGCTCAGTTTTACATCGAAAAAACCAATGCCAATAAGTACAAACTGATTACTGATGCCGAATATCGTCGTTATCTGAAAGGCCAACAGACGCCACAAGGCCTAGCAGTCGCGGAAGCATTTGCAATTGCTCATAAAAAACGGTTTTTTCATTGGTTTTTGGAGTTTCCCGAAATTATGACGAGAGGCGGGTTTGATTGTATTTTGGGGAATCCGCCGTATTTGGGGGGGACACACTTAAGTGGCTCGTATGGCTATTCATTTTGCGAGTACATAAAGTGGGAGTTTGCTCCAGCAGGTCTATCCGACTTGGTTGCGTATTTTTTACGCCGAATTTTTGAGTTACTAAATCCAGGCGGATTTACCGCCTTCATTACTACTAACTCTATAAAAGATGGTGACATTAGAAAGGACGGTTTGGAACAGGTTTTGTCTCAAGGGGGGGCTATTAATATGGCCGTTAGAGGTATCAAATGGCCTGGCCGCGCGAATCTTGTGGTATCACTTGTTGCAATATACAAGGGAGACTGGAAAAGAATTCGATTACTTGATGGCAAAGAGACATCTTTCATAAGCGCATTTTTTGATGATTCATCTGACGGTAGAGAACCAATATCTCTTGCTGAAAATTTAAACTGGATTCTTGAAGGTTATAAGCCACTTGGAGAAGGATTCAATCTTAGTGATAGTGAGGCAATATCACTACTTCACGCCGACCCTTGTAACAGGGATGTCGTTTTTAGCATGATTAATGGGCAGGAATTAAATTCAAGTCCAACTCAAGCACCGACGCAGAAAATTATTTTCTTTTCAGATCGGTCTATCGAACAAGCTGAACGTTACCATGAGCCGTTTAAGATTGTTGAGGAAAGAGTTAAGCCATTTCGGGCTACTCAGAATCGTGCGAGTAACCGTGATCGTTGGTGGATTTATGGCGAGCATCGTCCTGGTCTGACGAAAAAGCTAAAAGCACTCAAACGTTGTTTCGTCGCAGCAAGAACAACAAAGCATCTGAATTTTTCAGCGGCGCCCAGTAATGTCCTTTACTCAGAGGCGCTAAAAATTTTTACCACCGACCGCTACGACCTCTACGCCATCGTCCAATCCACCCTGCACGAAGTTTGGGCGCGCAAATACAGCGGCGCATTGGAAACACGGCTACGCTATTCGCCATCGGATTGTTTTGAAACCTTTCCTTTCCCAGATGGCTTATGGCAAACGGCCAATCCTGTATTGGCCGACATCGGCGAACGATACCACGAACACCGCCGCACCTTGATGCAGCAACTCTGGCTCGGCCTCACCGACATTTACAACCTGTTCCACACTCGCGACCTCACGCCGGAACGGGTTGCTAAAGTCAGTAAAAAATCACAGGAAGACGCCCAAGCAGGTTACAACGGCTTGCTCGAACTGCGCAGTCTGCATGTCCAACTCGACACCGCCGTTCGCGATGCCTACGGCTGGCACGATCTCGATCTGGGGCACGACTTCCACGAAGTCGAAACCCTGCCCGAAAACGACCGCGTCCGCTACACTATCAGCCCCGCCGCCCGCAAGGAAGTCCTAAAACGCCTGCTAGCCAAAAACCACAGCCGCGCCGCTGAACAAACCGCTTCCATACCGGAAAAGCCAAAAGCCAAGCGGGGCAAAAAAGCGAAAACCAGCGAAGACCAGAGCGATATATTCCAATGACAATGTATGACACTTGGCCGGTAATCCATTATGGCTCTTGATCTCCAAATCCTTGCTAGACGTTTAAAGCGTGCCCGTGAAATCCAGGCTATTGAGGTCATGGTTGTACAACAGGACACAGGTATCGCGAGCGAGCGCTTAAACCAGATCGAATCAGGCTCAACTAAACCTACCGGTGATGAGGTGTTGATTCTGGCCAATTATTACCACTGCGACTTTCGTGACTTTTTGGATCACAGTCGGCCAGCGCGATTTGAAAAAGCTCGAAAAGCTGGATATTTTCCAATCCAGGAATGCGAATTGGACGATTTGGCAGAGTTAGCCCGTCAAGCTCCAGGAAAACTTGGTAGTGGAGAAATGTCTTGCATAGCTATGGCTTATCGCATTCGTAGTATCGCGTTTATGACTGATGAAAAAGCTGCTAGAAAATTTGCCGAAAACAAACTTTCTTTGGCAGTCGAAACCACACCAAAGCTTTACGCATGGTTACATTACAACCAGTTACTTTCTGACGGTGATCACAGCGACGTTATAAGCGAGCACGAAAATTATGAGAAAAGGCCTCTGACACCGCACTTTAATGATGCTTATCAAGAAGCGTTGCGTTGCCGCCTGATGTCTTTAAATCACAAATAGGATTCGCGGTTGTGGGCAAGGACAAACATAGAATGGAAATTGCAGAAGAGCGAGGTTGGTATGAACCTAGCCAGCTGATTTCTAACATCAGGCTCATAGATACGCAAAATAATTCCTACTATTCTTTGCGGGAACATGCCGGCTTTTTCCATGTCCTGCGTCACGACTTTTAAAAACTCAACTTCATCGGCCAAATTGGGTGTCGCACCATCTGTGGCGTATAAATAATTTGACCATCAGAAATGCCAATCTGTTTTGTTAATTTGATGGCGACACTTTTATCAGCATAAGGAAACGGCCATTCTTTAACATCTTCAGCATGATAAATCGTAACACGCTTTTATTCAACCTAGAATCAGCAGTTGGACACGTTCGCCAGTGCTGTTTTCCGGTTGGCTGGCAAGGCGCTTTTTCTTAGGCCGCGGCGCACCCTGGCTAGAAAAAGCAACGCAGTCAGGCAACCGGAAAACAGTGCCGGCGAACGTGTAGCGGTCTCACCCTTTGGCTGATTCCATTCAGGCCTATCTTTTCCAGTGACGATAAGCCTTTATGATAACAGATGAGCGGTCAACTGCTGATTTTAGGTTCAACGCTTCAGACAGACGAATGGCACAAAAATTTTTAACTATGGTGCCACCATTGGCATTTATTTTGCCGTTTTTGGCAACTTTGCCACCGAAATGGTCATAGATAGTTTAGCTACCGGTTTTCATGGCTATTTAGAAGTAATTTTAAAACGGAATATCATCATCAAAATCATCAAACGATGCAGGGGCCGCGGAGGGGCCGCCGCTAGGTGCCGCAGGACGACTATCGTAACTGGTGACAGGTGGAGCGGAATTGTCCGCATAATTGGCGGTGCCGCCGCTACGGCTATCTAACATATGCATTTCATCGGCGATGATTTCCGTGGTGTAACGGTCTTGCCCATCCTGACCTTGCCATTTATTGGTGCGGATGCGGCCTTCCACATAAACCTGGCTGCCTTTTTTTAAATATTCACCGGCAATTTTTGCCAATCCACGAAAGAACACTACTCTATGCCACTCGGTTTCTTCCTTGCGCTCGCCGGTTTGTTTGTCTTTCCAGCGGATGCTGGTGGCAAGGCGAATATTGGTAATCGCGTCGCCGCTTGGCATATAGCGCACTTCAGGATCAGCGCCCAGGCGTCCGATCAGCATAACTTTATTCAGCATGATTGCTTATCTCCGTATCAATGTTGCGTTTGGCAGCTTACCGCCATTGTTTTAAAAGTTTTGACAATTGGTCTTTATTGAGTTGCTGGTTATCCACTTTCAAATAGGCGGCTCGTTCTTCAAAGTGTAATCGGACTTCTTCGATGCCAGGTATCGTTAATAACTGCCGGGAAAACTCATCACCCTGTTCCGGTTTTACAGCTTCCAGGGATAACAGCAAATTAGCCCAGTAACGGGGTGGTGACATAAACCAAGCCATCAGCACCCAGCTTGCGGCAATGGCCGCTGAAAAAATAAAAACCGCTGTTGCGCCGTATTCTCCATAGAGCCAACCTCCGCTGGCGCCACCCAAAAAAGCGCCGATGAATTGGGAGCTGGAATAAATGCCCATCGCCGTGCCTTTTAGGTCACCGGGCGCGGTCTTAGAAATCAAAGACGGCAAAGTGGCTTCCAATAAGTTAAAACCACAGAAAAAAATCCATAAACAGGCAATTATGCCAAGCAACTGCTCGTGGAAAAACACAAAACCGATATTAGCCACCATCAGCGAGCTAATCGCACCGATAAAGACAGTTTTCATTTGCCGTTTTTTCTCGGCAATAATCACAAACGGAATAATCGCCGCCATAGAGGTAACCAACACCGGCAGATACACCAACCAATGACGCCCGCCTTCTAAACCGGCATCGCGCATCAGCAGCGGCACCACCACAAAACTAGCCATCAAAATCAAGTGCAGCGAGAAAATCCCATAGTTAAGACGCAATAGCTCGGCATTTGTTATCACGGCGCTCAATTCAGATGGTATGTATTCCGCATCGCGATGGCAGGTAATTTTCTGGGGGTTAGGCACCACAAACAGAATAACCAGGATTGCCAATGCAGCCAGCAAGGCAATAATCCAAAAAATACCGCTGATGCCAAAATGCTGGGCAATCAGCGGCCCTAAGGTAATCGCAACACCAAACGAAACGCCGATACTGGCGCCGATAGTCGCCATCGCCTTGGTACGATGCACTTCCTGCGTCAGATCGGCCAATAAGGCCATCACCGCCGCCGAAATGGCGCCGCAGCCCTGCAAGGCACGACCAATCAGCACCCCATAAATATCGGTAGCCAGCGCAGCCACAATACTACCGACCACAAAAATAATCAGCCCGATCACGATGATGGTTTTTCGGCTGATTCGGTCTGACAGCAAACCGAAAGGAATTTGCAATATGGCCTGGGTCAAACCGTAAATCCCCATGGTTAAACCGACCAATTTTGGCGTGGAGCCCGGCATCTGCTCAGTGAATAGCGACAACACCGGCAACAACATGAACAATCCCAACATTCGCAACGCATAAATGCTTGCCAGTGAAACGGTAGCCCGTTTTTCCATGGCCGTCATTGGACTGGTAATATCCTGAACCTGTGTCAAAACCCAACTCCTCTTTAGCTTGAGTCATTAAAGATGTGTATAGTATCAGCTTATGCAAATTGCAGGAACCTGCTCTAACGGTGGTGAGAGCAACCACCGTCATCTGACACAGAAACTTAAGCAATAGCAAGCTATCAAGCACTGTTTCCTATAAGCAAAACTCGTTCACTGTCTTTTGATCAACATCACGATAAATTTTTGTTTATTGCAGCAGGCCAGTTGCGTAATAAAATAAGCTTACTTTAATTAGCCGGCAACAGAACACACTATGAACACCTTGATCTACTATAGCTTTACCTTTCTTTTTTTATCAGTCCTGGTGCTAATCGTTGGCCTGATAAAACCAAAATGGATTTTTTTGTGGATGGACAAGCCCGGACGTATACCTGTAGTCATGATTGCCATGGTATTGTTCATGGTAGGAGCAATCATGTTTGGCGAAGGTAATAAACAGTTAAAAAATGAAAAAGCGCAACCAAGCAATCCTCAAACTGTACAACCAGCCGCTGCCGAAATTCCTACCCCCATCAAAGCAGCAGAACCTGCACCTGCCGCACCGTAAACATCATGATCATGCTCTAGGGGCGTGGTTAATCGCCCCTATTGCTTCCTCAAAATCGGCACATCTTAGGCTATCTAACTATCTGAGATGAATAGTTAGCAAATTTACTTACAGCTATTGTCTGCACATTCAGAACGCTGTACAAGACTATGCAATTCCCTAAAATAGCAGCATAGCTGCGGAGAAACCCATGAAAGACCATCAAGACATTCGCACCCATCTGCTGGCGATACTGGCAGAACTGGATACACGCCTGGATAAAATCACCGATGATGTTAAGCATAGCGAGCAACCACTGGAGCAAGACTTCTCAGAACAAGCGGTGGAAACCGAAAACGATGAAGTGCTTGACGCATTAGGTAACGCCACCCGCAACGAAGTTGAGAAAATCAAATTAGCCATTTCCAGAATTGATGCCGGTACTTATGGCGCTTGTTCGTGCTGCGGCGAAACCATCAAGCCTGAGCGATTAAAGGCCTTGCCTTATGCTGATCTCTGTTTACAATGCGCAACGCAAAACGAACAAAAAGGTTTAAACCTATCACTATAGAGTGCTTAAGTTCATGAGCAAAAATTCGATTGTCTTTTTTTCCTTGCTTCGTTACGGTAGCCTCATGCTGTTTTTAGCAGGTTGCGCCGGGCCATTGAAAAAAAACGATAATATTAGTACACCAACGCCTATACCCAGCACACCTGCACCTACGCCGCAGTCCGAATCACAGCCGTTAAAGGCTGTCGGCCCGTACCATGCCACTGCGTTAAGCGGCGATTATGCTGACTATCCGACCTTAAACCAGTTTATTGAGCAGATGGCGCAAAAACACGGCTACCACCGTGAGTATTTAAATGGTCTGTTTTCGCAAGCCAAACGCAAACAATGGACGCTGGATTACCTTAGCAAATCGGATCAAGGCTTAAAATCCAAACCCGGCAAAGGTGCCTGGACTCGCTATCGGGCACAATTTCTGGATGACAGCCACATCAACGGCGGCGTAGTGTTTTGGCAAAAACATCAGCGCGCGCTGCAACAAGCCAGCCGACAATATGGCGTTCCTGCCGAATATATTTTAGGCATTATGGCAGTCGAAACCAGCTTTGGCGGCAATGTCGGCAACCATAGAGTGATAGACGCCCTGACCACGCTCAGTTTCGATTACCAGCGCCGCGGTGAATATTTTCGTAGTGAATTGGAAAATTTTTTGCTGATGACCGGGAATGAAGCAATTGATCCCAGCAAACCATTGGGCTCCTTTGCCGGCGCAATGGGCTTGGGGCAATTCATGCCCAGCAGTTTTTTGCAATGGGCGGTCGATTTTAACGGCGATGGTCGCCGTGACCTATGGAACCCGGAAGACGCCATCGGCAGTATTGCCAATTACTTTGCCCAACATGGCTGGCAAGCCGGTCAACCCGTGGTATCGGCAACCCGAGGCAGTTATGTAGGCATTGATAACCTATCGCCCGGCATCGACAGCCAGTACAGCCTCAGCATCTTGAGTCAGGCCGGGATTGAACCGGCCGGGATATGCAATTGTGATTATCCGTTGCGGTTATTATTACTTAGGCATACCAATCGCGACGAATACCTGCTGGGCCACCCCAATTTTTATGTGATTACCCGTTACAATCACAGCACCCATTATGCGATGGCGGTACATGAAGTGGCGCAGGAAATCAAAAGACGCTATGTCAATTCCTTGTCTCAGTTATAAAATCGAAAAAAACACCTGATTACCCATAAGCTTTCGCCAATATAAAGGCAAAGGTGGTCAGCTATTCCGATTGAAACCTCCGCCTGTTCCGATTTGTAGATTTGGCCTGTAGTTGGAAATCTCTTCGAAATTGCGGCTAGTCTCTTAAGCCGGAACAAAGGCCGTAGGCTGGGTTGAACAACGTGAAACCCAGCAAATGCTTTGAAATAACCGAGTTCTTTTGCATTCAAACTATCCTTTGGATTACAAAGCTTATCAGCTTCGAAACTGGGTTTCACTATCATTCAACCCAGCCTACTTCCGCAAGCCTAACGTCGGCTTATTTTCCATTTTCAGCCACCGGCTAAATTTAACCCAATGTCACTTTCGGGTCGATTGCGTCAATTCGCCATTTTATAAAGCTGTCAATCATACTGAAGCCTGGTATGCATCGCATACCATTAGGCTTTTGCGCTACCAATAGCCTTCTGGAAACAGAACGGCCGGTACGCGATAGGTTCCCTACGTTAAGGAACGATTAATTGTCCACCAATCTATTTTTGACGGCTATGCTAATCTGATCAGACCCAATCAACTACCGCCATTGTCACGACTTTTGCTTCTCAGCATCACTCGCCTCTTTGTTGCCAAATTCCTTCACCACAGTTGTAAACTGCCGCAATTGTGCATCAATTTTGCCATTCAGTGATTCCGGCGGATAATTGCCTTGCTGATCGGCTTCTCCAATCTCCAGCTCAGTCAACAGCGCCAAGGCTTCATCGACATGGCTGACCGCATAAATTAAAAACTGCCCGGCATGAACCGCATGAACCACATCCCAGCGCAACATCAAATAAGGGATATTACTCTCTGGAATGATAACAGCCTGAGTGCCGGTTAAGCCACGAGCCACACAAATATCAAAAAAGCCTTCAATTTTCTCATTCACTCCACCAATAGGCTGCACCTGCCCCAACTGATTGATGGAACCGGTCATCGCCATATCCTGCCGAAGAGGGGCTTGCGACAGCGCCGACAATATAACGCAGAGCTCAGCTAACGAAGCGCTATCACCATCGACATGACCATAGGATTGTTCAAACACCAAACTGGCCGATAAAGAGAATGGCATGTTGCGCGCATAACGACTAGCGATAAAATTGGCTAAGATCATTACCCCTTTACTGTGCAACGCCCCACCCAACTCGGTTTCGCGCTCGATATCCACCACTTTGCCATTGCCTAAACGACAGGTCGCGGTAATCCTGGACGGCTGCCCAAAGCTGAACTCGCCCATTTGCAATACCGATAATCCGTTAATTTGCCCAACCACCTTACCGACGGTATCAATTAGTATGGTGCCGCGTTGCATCATTTCATACAAGCGTTCGCGGGTTCTATCTAATCGCCGGGTTTTTTGGTCAATAGCCGCCTGCACATCACTATTGGCAATTTGGCTATGGCTATTTTCCGCCGCCCAATAATCGGATTCGGTTAACAAATCTTTAATGGTACGTAAATGCGTCAGCATTTTTTCCGCATCCCCGGCCAATCTCGCGCTGTGCTCAATGACTCGCGCCACCGCTTGCTGACTTAAGGGGCGTAAATTTTCCCGCCGCGCCATCGTCGCCAGTAGCCGCGCATATTCCAGCTGATTGTTTTTGCGATTAACCGTACCGGCAAAGTCAGCTGCTACTTTAAAAAAATCTTGAAACTCAGGATCGTAAAAACTTAACAAATAATACAACCAGGCATCGCCGAGCAGAATAACTTTGACAGTCAACGGTATCGGTTCCGGCTCCAGGCCGGTGGTACTCATCAAGCTTAATACCCGCTCCAGCGATTCGATGCGAATTTCACCCGCCTGCAAAGTGCGTTTCAACGTTTCCCAGGCATAAGGTTGTGATAACAATTTACGCGCATCAATAATTAAATAGCCGCCGTTGGCTTTATGTAAAGCGCCCGGCTTGATCATGGTAAAATCAGTGACCAGTGAACCCATATGGGCCTGATGATCGATACGGCCAATCAAATTGGCATAATTCGGCAAATCTTCGCAAATTACCGGCGCAGAACGCTTGTGGCTTAAATCCACCATCAGATTGACCTGATAGCGTTTTAAGGGATTTTGCTCTTGCTGCAATTCCATGAACGGCATTTTTTCACTGTGTGGAATAAAATCGCGAACATGCTCGATAATATCTTTTTGCACGGCGCTTAGATAATTCAGCACCACCTGTGAATTGGCGAACTTCTCCTTAAGATCATCAATTAAATGGTTAACAGCCAGTTCTGCCACCTCACGGTTCAGCGCCTGCAACTTACGCTTGGTTTCTTTGCGCCACAGCGGAAACTTTTTAATCGCACTCTGTACCCGCTCTTGTAAACCCAAAATTTTGTCGTGGTATTGATGCTGCTGTTCTTTATCCAGCTTATTGAACTGCTCAGGCGTTAATGGCTCGTTATGTTCATCGGCAGGTAAAAAGGCATAACCGGTCGCAGTTTCGGTAAAAATAATATGCGCTCGTTCGGCTTCTTCTCGTAATTGGTTGAGTTCATCCACTTCACGCTGCCGGGATTCGCTTTCCAACTCACCGGTACGGGAACGGTATTCGTCACCGTCAAATGCAGCCGGAATGGCAACGCTCAATTCATCAATCAAGTCAGCCATATTCTGCTGAAAAACCCGGCCTTGCCCCGGCTCTAGTGAAATGGCGGTGGGCTTGGCGGGCTGATTGAAGTTATGCACATAACACCAATCAAACGGCACCGGATGCCGACAGGCTTCGTGTTCCGCCAATTGCTTGACTATGGTTAATTTCCCGGTGCCGTCGGGCGCCATCGCAAAAATGTTATACCCACTTTTATTGATACGGATACCAAAGCGTATGGCTTCCATAGCCCTATCCTGACCAATGACAATATCAATGTCATCCAACTCATCGGTCGAGGCAAATTTTAATTGCTCAAGATTGCATGGTTTATACAGTTGCGATGCTGTTAATGGCGTTTTGGTCATGCATTAAATCCCTTAAGGTCGCTGGGTACAGAGAAAAGATCATGTTGCAGTATATTTATCAGCAGGTCAAATGCTCTGATCTACTCAAAGACTCAGGCTCAATCGACTCCGGCAAAAAGCCGCCGGCCTGCATGGCCCATAAGCGATGATAATAACCCTGCTGCTGCAAAAGTTGCTCGTGACTGCCATCCTCCACAATCCGCCCTTTATCGAAAACTAAAATGCGGTCCAGATGCGCAATAGTCGACAGTCGATGCGCAATAGCAATCACCGTTTTACGCCCCATCGCCCTATCCAGATTTTCCTGTATCGTTTTTTCAGTCAGCGAATCCAAACTGGAAGTGGCTTCATCCAGAATCAGAATCGGCGCATCTTTTAGCATCACCCGCGCAATCGCGATCCGCTGGCGCTGACCGCCGGACAATTTGACGCCGCGCTCACCCACCAGCGAGTCGTAAGCTTCAGGCATGGCCTGAATAAATTCGTCAGCATGAGCCATCTGCGCCGCTACGATAATCTCGGCTTCATCGGCACAAGGTTTGCCGTAGCCGATATTCTCTTTCAAGCTACGATGAAACAAACTGGGATCTTGCGGTATCAAACTCACTTGCTGATGCAAACTATCCTGAGTCACTTGGGCAATATCAACACCATCCAGCAAAATGCGACCAGCCTGCGGCTGAAAATTACGCAACATTAGGCTGACAAAGGTTGATTTACCTGAACCGGAATAGCCTACCAAGCCAACCCGTTGGCCTGGCTCTATCACCACATTCAAGCCGTCAAAAACCTGTTGTTCCGGTTCATAGCCAAAGCTGACCTGCTGAAACTCTATCCGCCCATGTACAATCGACAACGGCTGGGCATCGGCCACATCAACAATTTCATGCGGCCGAATGATCGTTTCAACACCATTGCTGACATTGCCGACATACTCAAAAAATTCTAAAAAACGGCGGGTTAAATTACGGGCATCACTGATAATCAGCAATGCTAAACCAATACTCATCGTAAAATCGCCAACGCCAATCAGGCCGCTCTCCCAAAGCGTCAAGGCATAATAGACCGTACCCAATTTAAGGGCGGCCGCAGCGATAAACTGAAACCAGCGCACCCGCTCCATATACCAAAAGGTGCGGCGCGCCATCTTGACCTCGGTCTCCAGAAAACCATTCAGATACTGGCGTTCGTAATCCAACTGGGCAAACAGTTTGGCATTTAAAATATTGGTGACGGCATCGACAATTTTACCGTTGACCATACTCCGCGTGGCCGCAAATGTTTGCGCATAAGGTTGGCAGCGCGTCGCCAGCAAGAAAGAACTAAGCACATACAGCAATACCCAGCCCGCCACAAACAATCCTAATCCCTGATGCACGCCCAACAACAAAGTAATGGATACTGCAAAAGTCACGGTAATCGGCCAAAAATCGCAAAGCACCGACCAAACGGTGTGATTGACGCTCATAGCTGTCTCGCTAATCCGATGCGCCAAGCCGCCGGCAAAATGATTGCCGAAATATCGCACCGAATGATATTGCAGATAGGCGTAAAGTTGTTGGGTGGTGCGTTGCCGTAAACGCGGCCCGGTGATAATCAACACGGCGCCGCTGGCCCGGCTGAACAGGATTTCCGCCAGCGCCAACCCGGCCAAAAACAGCAAAGGCTGCTGCAGAGTCTCCCATACAGGCCCAGCTGCCGTATGAGCAACGCCATCCATGATTCCCTTCACCGCATAGGGCACCAGAATATTACCTGCCGCCTGTCCGGTTTCCAAAATCAACATCAAACTCATCAGGCCGCTAAAACGGCTCATGCAATACAGAATAAATTTTACCGTACTGGTCGGCAAGGCCGGTGCCGCCTCGGCACGCTGAAAAGCAGTGGGCTTAGACATGAATCATGGATGGACGAAAATCAGCTAAGCTCAGTAGGTAATCACTTCACTACCTTTACCAACCAACACCACATCTGCACCGCGTAATGCAAACAAGCCGACTGTCAGTACACCCGGAATATTATTAATGGTTCTCTCCATCGCACTGGGGTCTAGAATATTTAAGTTATGGACATCCAAAATTTCACAGCCATTGTCGGTAATATAGTTTTCCCGCAACACAGGTTGTCCACCCAACTTCACCAGTTCTCTGGCTACATAGCTACGAGCCAACGGTAACACTTCAACCGGTAATGGAAATTTGCCCAGTACATCCACACACTTGCTTTCATCGACAATGCACACAAATTTTCTGCTGGCGGCAGCGATAATTTTCTCGCGGGTCAGCGCGCCACCACCACCTTTCAGCATTTTTTTATGCGGTGTCACTTCATCTGCACCGTCAATATAAATGTCGATATCACCGGTTTGGTTAAGCTCCAATACCGGAATACCGATTTTTTTAAGATGCTCGGTGGTTTTTATGGAACTGGAAACCGCACCTTCAATATCTGCTTTGAATCGATAATCAGCCAGCAAATTGATTAAATGGGTAACAGTAGAACCGGTGCCCATACCGATGATGGGAATATCCTTGAGATATGGAAGGGCAGCTTGGGCGACTTGTTTTTTTAATTCGTCTTGAGTCATTATTGTTGTCCTGATGATTTGCTCTTTAAAATCTGACACGGCGATATTCCTGTCATTGTGTGGGATAATACCTGAATCGGATCGATCCATCAGCAGTTTTTAGGACAATGATACAGAACTATATAGAAAAGATATTGCGGGCAAAAGTTTATGACGTTGCCGACGAAACACCGCTGGATTTTGCGCCAACCCTGTCGGAACGGCTGAATAACCGCGTGTATTTAAAACGGGAAGATTTGCAGCCAGTGTTTTCCTTCAAGTTGCGCGGTGCTTATAACAAAATCGCCTCGCTAACTCCAGAGCAACTCGCCAAAGGCGTGATTGCCGCATCAGCCGGCAATCACGCGCAAGGCGTGGCACTGGCAGCGAAAAAACTAGGTACCAAAGCACTGATTGTGATGCCGAAAACCACACCGGAAATCAAGGTTAAATCAGTCAAATCCCGCGGCGCAAAAATCATTCTGCATGGCGATTCTTATGATGAAGCCTATGCTTACGCGATGGAACTGGTCCAGGATAAAGGACTAACCTTCATCCATCCCTATGACGACCCCGACGTAATTGCCGGACAGGGAACCGTGGCAATGGAAATTCTCCGCCAATATAATGCCGATATTCATGCCATTTTTGTACCGGTCGGTGGTGGTGGACTTATCGCGGGTATAGCCGCTTATGTGAAATTTGTCCGCCCTGAAATCAAGGTGATTGCGGTTGAACCCAACGATGCCGACTGTTTAAATCAAGCCTTAATCGCCGGACAGCGGGTAGAGTTAGAACAAGTAGGATTATTTGCTGACGGTGTAGCGGTTAAGCAAATTGGCGAAGAGACATTCCGCATCGCTAGGCAATATGTCGACCTGGTCATTACAGTCAGCACCGATGAAATTTGTGCGGCCATTAAAGATATTTTTGACGACACCCGTTCTGTTGCAGAACCCGCCGGTGCTTTGGCAGTGGCTGGACTCAAAAAATATGTGGAACAAAATGCATTACGCTTTGAAACGCTGATAGCCATTGATAGCGGCGCCAATATGAATTTTGACCGCTTGCGTTATGTAGCTGAGCGCACTCAGGTTGGCGAACATCGCGAGATTTTATTAGCTGCCGCCATTCCAGAAACGCCGGGCAGTTTCTTAAAATTCTGCAAACTGCTGGGCAAACGCAGCATTACCGAATTCAATTATCGCTATTTCGACAGCAGCATGGCACAAGTTTTTGTCGGCATCAGCAGCAGCGGCCTAGGCACGGATAGACTGCAGCTAATTGAACAACTGAACGAAGACGGCTTTCTGGTGACGGACATGACCACCAGTGAGCTGGCTAAAGACCATATCCGCTACATGGTTGGCGGCCATGCCCCCTACGATCTGCACGAAAGCATCTATAGCCTGCAGTTTCCTGAGCGGCCCGGCGCTTTGCTAAAATTTTTGACTTCGCTTGGCAGTCAGTGGAATATCAGCCTGTTTCATTATCGCAATCATGGCGCCGCCTTTGGCAAAGTACTGATCGGTTTACAGATTGCCGATGCCGAACGTCAGGCTTTTGAACAATGTTTGAATGTATTGGGCTTGGCTTATCGCGAAGAAACTGCCAACCCGGCCTATCGTTTGTTTGCCGGCGGCTGCGAAGCCAAAACTGCCGACTAAGAAACCCAGACCGGCTTATCATTACTTCCGGGCGATTTAATCACGAAGACAATCATGCGTAAATTGTACACCCTGATTTTTTACGCCTTGTTGCCGTTGATACTGCTCAGGCTGTATTGGCGTGGCTTTAAAGCCCCTACCTATCGCCAGCGTTGGCAAGAGCGGCTGGGTATTTATCCAGGTCAACCGCTATCTGAAACAATCTGGTTTCATGCGGTCTCGGTAGGTGAAGCTGAAACAGCATTTGTGTTAATCAAATTGCTGACAAGCCACCACCCCCACGCCCGTTTTTTAGTCACCACCACCACCCCGACCGGCTCGGCTCGGGTACTCAGCGTATTGGGCGATACGGTTGCACATGTTTACCTGCCGTATGACATACCACTAATTGTCAAACGTTTTCTTAATCATTTCCAGCCTAAAGTGGCCGTTATCCTGGAAAAGGAACTGTGGCCTAATCTGTTTGCAGCCTGCGCCTCACGACAAATCCCACTGCTGGTTATTAACGCTCGCTTATCGGCCCGCTCCGCCAAATCCTATCAAAAAATTCCCGGCCTGGTAAAACCCACGCTGAATAAGCTACAACTCATCGCCACCCAGACTGAGGATGACAAAACCCGTTTTATTGCCATTGGTGCCAACCCAGAGCAAGTACAAACTATTGGCAATATCAAGTTCGATGCATCGATAGATGAAGCCGATATCGCTGCCGGACAACGCTTAAAAAACTCGCTATTTGTAGGACGCTTTGTTTGGATTATAGGCAGCAGCCATCCAGGTGAAGAAGCGATTTTTTTAACACTGTATCCCAAATTAAAAACCCAAATTCCCACCCTATTGTTACTGATTGCCCCCAGACATCCTGAGCGCTTTCTGCCGGTCAAAGCTCTGTGCGAGGCGCAAGGGCTAAGCGTAGCAATGCGCAGTGACGCAAACAAAATAGACACTGATTGCGATGTTTACATCGCTGACAGCATGGGCGAACTAAAGATGCTTTACGCAGCAGCAGACGCCGCTTTCGTAGCCGGCAGCCTAGTAGCTGTCGGCGGTCATAATGTTCTGGAACCGGCTGCTGCAGGCACGCCGATCTTGTTCGGCCCTTACATGTTTAATTTTCAGAACATTGCCGAGCAAATGCTGACTGCCGGCGCCGCATTACAATGCGCTGACGAATCAGCTATTACTGAGGCACTATTGCATCTGCACGATGATGCTGATTTTCGCCAAAAATTAACCACTAACGCTCATACTTTTCTAGAACAAAATCGTGGAGCAACCCAACGAATTGCCGATATACTGGAAGCGTTTTGCTGATTTTCCTCACAAAATCCTGACTGACAGGCCAATTGCAACATTTTTCGGCTATAATTTAGCCGGTTTTTTAATCCTTTAAGGTGTGAAGCGCATTATGTCGGAAATCAAAAAAGTTGTGTTAGCCTATTCTGGCGGTCTGGATACCTCGGTAATCCTAAAATGGTTGCAGGATGTCTATAGCTGCGAAGTGGTGACATTTACTGCTGACATTGGTCAGGGTGAAGAGTTGGAACCAGCCAGAGCCAAGGCTAAAGCAGCCGGAATCAAGGAAATTTATATTGACGATTTACGCGAGGAATTTGCCCGCGATTTTGTATTTCCAATGTTTCGTGCTAATACGATTTACGAGGGTGAATATTTACTAGGTACATCCATTGCCCGGCCATTGATTGCCAAACGCCTGATTGAAATTGCCAATGAAACCGGCGCCGATGCTATCTCGCATGGCGCGACCGGCAAAGGCAACGATCAAGTACGTTTTGAATTGGGTGCTTATGCCTTGCGTCCTGATATTAAAGTCATTGCCCCTTGGCGGGAATGGGATTTAAATTCCAGACAAAAATTGCTGGCTTATGCTGAACAGCACGGCATTTCTGTCGAAATGAAAAAAGGCAAAACATCGCCTTACTCAATGGACGCCAATTCGCTGCATATTTCTTACGAAGGCCGAATACTCGAAAATCCGTGGACTGAACCCGAAGAAGACATGTGGCGCTGGACTCTGGCTCCGGAGAACGCCCCCGATGAAGCTACGTATCTTGAACTGACGTATCGTAACGGTGATATTGTCGCCATTGACGATGTTCCACAAAGCCCGGCTGAGGTGATGGATAATCTCAATAAAATTGCCGGTGCCAATGGTGTAGGCCGTCTGGATATTGTGGAAAACCGTTATGTCGGCATGAAATCCAGAGGTTGTTATGAAACCCCAGCCGGCACCGTCATGTTAAAAGCCCACCGAGCCATTGAGTCGCTGACGCTAGATAGAGAAGTAGCACATCTAAAAGACGAATTAATGCCGCGCTATGCATCTTTAATCTATAACGGTTATTGGTGGAGCCCTGAACGAGCATTACTGCAAACGATGATTGACGCCTCCCAAGTTCACGTCAATGGTAAAGTCCGAATCAAGCTATATAAAGGCAATGTCGTTGTCGTGGGTCGCGCCTCGGAAACCGACAGCCTATTTGATGAAAACATCGCCACCTTCGAGGAAGATGGCGGCGCCTATAATCAAAAAGACGCGGAAGGCTTTATTAAATTGAATGCATTGCGAATGCGCATTGCCGCCAAAAAACAGCGACGGGTTTAACAGGCGTTTTTTTGAATCAAGCAATTTCCAAGAATAAATTTACCCAAATAGCGAAGCTTGTATAATGCCCATGGCAATCGGGGTTACCGTGCTGCATCCTGCTGATGGGCTAAACAATCTGACCGACTGTATAATGGGCAACCACCAACAATAATAATTAAGCATATGGCTGAGTTTAATCTGGATGATGTAGATACCTATCAACGTGATGTCGTCGTCTTGCAGACTATTCAGCCGCATCACGCTCTAATCAAAGCCAACCGACTCTTGGTGGTATTGGTGTTTGCTTTACTGATGACTGTATTTGTCATGGGAATAGTGTTGCTGCCCCATCAAGACACGTTGATGGAGATTGGCCGTAATCAAGCCGTCTCCGCTACCCAAAATCCGGCATTATCTGCTGAAATCAGCACTTTGAAAGGCCAGATGTTTGGTTTAGTGAGCGGCTCCATCGAAAGTAAAATCAAATCTCTGGAAGACAATATCCGCCAAGGCAAAATTAGCGATTCACTAGACACCCTACAGTCGCTTAAAAGCGATGTCAAAATTCTGGGCTCTTATTCACAAGAACCTTCCGCCAAAGCTGAACAGGCAGTAGCTGACCAAAAAGTTATCAAAGAACTTTCCGAACTGAAAGGCTTAATCTATCTAACCATTGCCTCATGCGGGTTAATGATTGCGGCGATGGCTGGAACATGGTTACGCAACCATTATCGTTTAACTCATCAACAAAAACCTAAAAGCTATCTAAACCACTTAGACACAGGCGCTGACCAGGGATAAAGTCGGTTTATCATGTTTTTGTTAAGCAAATTCATAATCTTCAACCTAGAATCAGCAGTTGGGCACGCTCGCCAGCACTGTTTTCCGGTTGCCTGCCTGCGTTGCTTTTTCTAGCCAGGGTGCGCCATGCCAAGAAAAAGCGCCTTGCCGACCAATCGGAAAACAGTGCCGGCGAACGTGTAGCGGTCTCACCCTTTGGCTGATTTCATTCAGGCCTATCTTTTCCAGTGACGATAAGCCTTTACGATAACAGAGCAGCGGTCAACTGCTGATTCTAGGTTCAATGATTTTCAATCGCTGTAGATAGGTACAGAAAATCTTATCCTATCAAAAACAAAAAAGCCGCCTCACAATGCTGTGGGCGGCTTTTTGGGCTAAAGCACGAAAATTATTTTTGCAAATATTCGTAGATAGCATCAATAGCTTGATCTTCTGTCAGACCCGCTTTTTTGACTGGGCCAACTTCCAAAATAGCAGCAGTTGCTTTAGGCATACCGCCTTTACCATTTTTCAGCACATTTGCAAATTGATCTTTAGGCAGTTTGCCGGCCTTAATCAGCGCGGACAATTGTGGGTTAGAAGCGATATCATGGCAAGCACCGCAGCCACGACCAAAAGCGCGTTCATAAATTTTCGCGCCGAGTTCTTCTGCTGTATTAGCTGCAACTTGACCGCTCAATGCCAAAAGTGCAGCACCAGCTAACAAAGCGAATGATTTTTTCATTTTTTATGTTCTCTTGTTGTGATTAAAAATTGCTGTACATACCCTCTACGGAAATGAACAGCGGGGTTGGATGTTAAACTGTTTAAGGATATGGAAAATCGTTGAAAAATTCAATCTAAATCTCATCATCAGACAGATTAAATTTGCCCGACAGACGTAGCAGCACAAACAATGCACCAGCGCCACCAGCACGGGAAGGTGCTGAACAAAAAGCCAACACATCCTGATGCCGCCGCAACCAAAGATTGATGTCGTTTTTCAGCACAGGTTGATGGTCCGGTGAATGGTAACCTTTGCCATGTACTATCAACACGCAGCGGTATCCTTTTTCCACACAATGATGCAAAAAAACCAGCAATTGCTGTAAGGCTTCCCGACTGTTTAGACCATGCAAATCAATATTGGCATCCAGACCGTAATTACCTTTTCTAAGCTTTTTCAGTACGCTTTTTTGGATACCCGGTGCAATAAAAGCCACTTTATCCTCTTGATAAAGAGTTTCTAGCGCCATATCAACCTTATTTTGCAGCAGATCAACCTGCGCTAGTTCTTTTAAAACCGGAACCGGACGCGGTTTTTGCTCCGCCTTTAAGATCACCGTATTGGTATCTACGGCTCTAACCTTACCGACTGTGGCTCTGAATAAGTTTTCGTCGTCTGTATAATTGATTTTTTTTATCACGTAAGCTGCTGGTTTAGCGGTTTTTTGCTACTATGTGATGATTTTAAATTGTTTTACAGCACTATGCACATTCTGGTTAGTAATGATGATGGTTATTTGGCGCAAGGGATAAATACTTTGGCGGCAGTCCTGCAACAATATGCAACGGTATCTGTGGTCGCACCCGATAGAAACCGTAGCGCAGCCAGTAATTCCTTAACACTGGACATGCCTTTACGCGCCACCCACTGTGATAACGGTTTTGTCAGAGTTGACGGCACACCCACCGATTGTGTACATCTGGCCATAACTGGACTGTTGAAAGCAGAACCAGATATGGTGTTTGCCGGCATTAACCATGGGGCAAATCTTGGCGATGATGTGCTGTATTCCGGCACGGTGGCTGCAGCAACCGAAGGTCGTTTTTTGGGCTTGCCTGCCATTGCAATTTCTTTGGCGTCCAGCGATCCCAAACATTTTGAGACTGCCGCTCATGTGGCAGTGATATTAATGAAAAAAATTCTCAGTCATCCTTTGCCGAAAGATACCTTGCTGAATGTCAACGTTCCTGACCTACCGCTAGCCGAGTTAAAAGGCTACCTGTCCACTCGGCTTGGTCAACGTCATAAGGCAGAGGCTGTTATTCAATCCCACGATCCCAGGGGACACATTATTTACTGGGTGGGGCCGCCAGGCGGCGAGCAAGATGCTGGCCCCGGCACTGATTTTGATGCAATTAGAAATGGTTACGTTTCAATTACCCCTTTACAATTGGATTTAACCCGCTACGAGCGCTTAGACGTGCTAAGCGACTGGCTGGCAATGGAAACCATGATATGAATCGACGAATACAAGGCATAGGCATGACTTCACGGCGCACCCGCGAACGCATGATTACCCGCCTGATAGAACAAGGTATCAGTAACAAACAAGTATTGGCGGTGATGGCAGACACCCCACGGCATATTTTTGTCGATGAAGCACTGGAAACCCGAGCATATGAGGACACAGCTCTACCTATCGGCCACAATCAAACCATATCCCAACCCTATATCGTCGCCAAAATGACCGAATTATTGTTAGAAAATGGCCCGATTCGCAAGGTTTTAGAAATTGGCACAGGCTGCGGCTATCAGACGGCTATTTTAGCCAAATTGGTTGATCAAGTTTATTCGGTGGAGCGCATTGCCCCACTCATGAAAAAAAGCGCGCGATTCATTGTGGGAACTTGATCTCAAAACAGTCGGCTTTAAACACTTTGATGGTCAGTGGGGCTGGCCTGAACAAGCTCCTTTTGATGGTATCCTGGTAACCGCCGCCCCCATGGAAATCCCTGAAGCATTATTAACACAACTAGCGATTGGCGGCGTACTGGTTATTCCAGTTGGTCGAGAAAATTCTCAGATTCTGCATCGAATCACCCGTTTTCCTGAAGAATTTGTGGATGAGGCTATCGAACCAGTGAGTTTTGTGCCGTTTTTATCTGGTATTGCTTCGTAGAAGCATTCCAGCCCACTAAAAACTTTTACCGAAAAATGCAGACTAGAATAACTATAAATGCTAAAATATGGATATATCTATGGCTTACCTTGATCTGAACAAACAGAATGTCGACTAATGTTAAGATCAATGTCCTTGGTGTAAATTTTCAGCCGCTTACCTACCCAAAAATCCTTGAAATTTTTCAGGATTGGATTGCATCAAAGGTTGCACATCAAGTTTGCATTGCAAATGTACACACGGTTGTCACATGTTTGGATGATACCGAGTTTAGATCGATTAATAACCAAGCCTTGTGTACCATGGATGGTATGCCACTGGTTTGGTATGCCAAAATGGTTCATCAGGAGCATAATGCAAACCGGGTATGCGGTCCTGACTTAATGTTAAAATGCTTAGATTTAGGCCAAGAGCAAGGCTGGAAACATTTTTTCTTGGGGGGCAAGCAGGAAGTGCTGGCCGATTTGCTTGTTGTTGTAGAACAATGCTTTCCTGATGCAAAGATTGTCGGCTGGTTTTCGCCACCGTTTCGAGACTTAAGCCTGGAAGAAGACATAAACCTAGTTGAACTAATCAACACCGCAAAACCAGATTTTTTATGGGTTGGCCTTGGCGCACCTAAACAGGAAAAGTGGATTGCGGCACATTTGCATCGTATCCATGTACCGGTACAAATCGGGGTAGGAGCTGCTTTTGATTTTCATTCTGGCCATGTAGCCAGAGCGCCGCGCTGGATGCAAAAATACGGCCTAGAGTGGGTATACCGTATGTATAAAGATCCACGCTTAATTAAGCGCTACGCAACCACCAATCCGGTTTTTTTATTGTTGTTTGCAAAAGATTTTTTTTGCCTACGGGTTTTCAAACGAAGAGTAACGCAAGCAAATTCTTCCAAGCAAGAATGACTTTAAGTATTTACTTGTAAAATCTTAGATTTTTCAGTTTCTCGTCAAATTAAATGGCTTTTTTGTGTTTTTGTTTTAGGAATAGATATGGGTAAGCAGATAGCATTAATCACAGGGATCACTGGACAGGATGGTTCATATTTGGCCGAATTCTTATTAGAGAAAGGCTATGAAGTACATGGAATTAAACGACGGGCATCGCTTTTCAATACTGAACGTGTCGATCATATTTATCAAGATCCGCATATTAATAACCCTAAATTCCACTTACATTATGGCGATCTGACTGACAGCTCCAACTTGACTCGCATCCTCAGCGAAACCAAGCCAACCGAAGTTTACAATTTAGGTGCGATGAGTCATGTTGCCGTATCTTTTGAGTCTCCCGAATACACAGCCGATGTCGATGGTATTGGCACCCTGCGTTTGCTGGAAGCCATGCGCTTTTTGGGCATGAATAAGACTGCAAGATTTTATCAAGCGTCAACTTCCGAACTTTACGGCCTGGTTCAAGAAATACCACAACGAGAATCTACACCGTTTTATCCGCGTTCACCCTATGCAGTTGCCAAACTTTATGCATACTGGATTACGGTAAATTATCGGGAAGCATACGGCATGTATGCCTGCAATGGGATATTGTTTAACCATGAATCACCTCGCCGCGGCGAGACCTTTGTTACCCGTAAAATCACTCGCGGCTTAAGCAATATCGCATTGGGTTTAGACCAATGCCTCTATATGGGTAACATGGACTCGCTCAGAGATTGGGGACACGCGAAAGATTATGTTCGGATGCAATGGATGATGTTGCAACAAAACGAGCCTGAAGACTACGTAATAGCCACTGGCGTACAGTATTCTGTCCGCCAATTTATTGAATTTGCTGCTTTGGAACTGGGTGTAAGCATCCGCTGGGAAGGCCAAGGTGTAGAAGAAAAAGGATATGTCGCGGAAATTACCGGCGACAAAGCACCTAACTTAACAATTGGCCAAAATATCGTAGCTATCGACCCTCGATATTTCAGACCTGCAGAAGTTGAGACCTTACTCGGTGACCCAAGTAAAGCCAAAACCAAACTGGGCTGGGAGCCGCAAATCACACTCAGAGAAATGGTTCGCGAAATGGTTGCCCATGATCTGCAACAAGCTAGAAAACATGCGCTTCTTAAAGATCAAGGCTATAACATCACGGTCAGCAGAGAGTGACATCATGGCTAGCAAACAAAAAAAGATTTTTTTGGCCGGCCATCGCGGCATGGTTGGTGCAGCTATATATCAACAACTCACCGCAGCTGGACACACTAACGTCGTGGTGCGTAGCCATACCGAACTGGATTTGACTAATCAGGCAGCAGTTTCCCAGTTTATGGAACAGGAAGCGCCCGAACAGGTCATTTTAGCGGCAGCCAAAGTAGGCGGCATTCACGCTAATAATATTTTTCCTGCTGAATTCATTTATCAGAACTTGATGATGGAAGCAAATGTCATACATCAGGCTTGGCGTGTCGGTTGTCAGCAATTGTTATTTCTGGGTAGCTCATGTATTTATCCAAAATTTGCCGAACAACCCATCCAAGAATCGGCTTTATTAACAGGTGTTTTGGAAGCAACTAACGAACCTTATGCGATCGCCAAAATTTCTGGCATCAAATTATGTGAATCCTACAACCGCCAGTATGGAGTTGATTACCGTTCGGTAATGCCCACTAATCTTTACGGTCAAAATGACAATTTTCATCTGGAAAACAGTCATGTAATTCCAGCAATGATCCGTAAATTCCACGATGCTAAGATTGCAAATGCTGCTTCAGTCACTTTATGGGGAACAGGGAAAGCAATGCGTGAATTTCTTCATGTCGATGACATGGCGGCGGCTAGCCTGCATGTGCTGAATCTTGATCAAGAAAGCTATCAAGCCATCACCTCGCCCATGCTCTCCCATCTCAACGTCGGTACTGGGATAGATGTAACCATACAGGAGTTAGCGAAAACGATTCAAGCGGTAGTTGGCTTTTCAGGTGAAATTATTTGGGACAGCAGTAAACCGGATGGCACACCAAGAAAATTGATGGATATTTCTAAGCTGCACACACTTGGCTGGCGAGCAAAGATTGATTTAGAAGAGGGATTACGCACTACTTATCAATGGTTTTTAGAGCATCAAGCAGAATTTAAGTCTAAATAATATTAGATTCCGCGATATTCACTATTGTCAGAAGCAAAACGGATTGCTTGTCTAACAAACAAGCAATCCAAAAATAGCCATCCCTTATCTAACGATTAGAAATAGAAGGCACCTCTCGCATCCCCCGCCCTTGATAAAGCTGCCGTGGCCGACCAATTTTCAGCTCTGGATCGGAGATCATTTCATCCCACTGCGAAATCCAGCCGACTGAACGGGCCAAAGCAAAAATAGCGGTAAACATTTCGGTGGGAATGCCCAGCGCCCGCAACACGATACCGGAATAAAAATCAACATTGGGATAAAGTTTCTTTTCCACAAAGTAAGGATCTTCCAACGCGATACGCTCCAATTCCATCGCCAACTTGAACAGTTTGTTATCATGCAATTGCAGTTCGTTCAAGACATCATGACAGGTCTCCCGCATCAGCTTGGCGCGTGGATCGTAGTTTTTGTAAACCCGATGCCCAAAGCCCATCAAACGGAAAGGATCATTTTTATCTTTGGCTTTTGCCAAATATTCGCTTATTCTTGACACATCGCCGATTTCTTCCAGCATATTCAGCACCGCTTCATTGGCGCCACCGTGCGCCGCCCCCCATAAACAGGCTATGCCGGCCGCCACACAGGCATAAGGATTTGCACCGCTGGAGCCCGCCAACCGAACCGTAGAAGTTGAGGCATTCTGCTCATGATCGGCGTGCAAAATCAAAATTCTGTCCAATGCTCTGACCAGCACCGGATTCGCAATATATTCATCACAGGGATCACCCTTCATCATACGCAAAAAATTTTCCGCATAACCCAGCTTACGCTTAGGATAAATGAAAGGCATACCGATGCTGTATTTATAACACATCGCCACGATAGTCGGCATTTTAGCAATTAACCTAATCGCGGAAATATATCGATCTTCTTTGCTGGTGATGTCCATTACATCGTGATAAAAAGCCGACAATGCCCCTACCACCCCCACCAACACCGCCATAGGATGAGCATCTCGACGAAAGCCGCTGTAGAATTTACTTAACTGTTCATGTACCATGACATGCTGACTGATGGTGATGACAAAATTTTTCATCTCCCCACCATTTGGCAATTCACCGTTGAGCAACAAATAGCAGACTTCTAGAAAATCGCATTTTTCCGCTAGCTGCTCTATTGGATAACCACGATACAACAATAGACCATCATCACCGTCAATGTAGGTAATTTTGGAAGTACAACTAGCAGTAGAGGTAAAGCCTGGATCGTAGGTAAACAAACCAGTTTGTGAATAGAGGCTACGGATATCAATGACGTCAGGACCTATGCTACCTGATAAAAGCGGTAACTCATACCGCGTCTGGGCGTCAAGTTGTAGGCGGATTTTTTTGTCAACCATAAAATTACTCCAGTGAATGGTATTCGTTATCTGCAAATAGTGCTGATTTAATCAGGTATTTGTTTGATCGGAACTTAGCAATCAACCGGAAACTCATTTTAATGAGTTTGGGTATGGTTTTTCCATATTTGAAGTTTACTTGCTTTTCAATTCAAAACGTAGTTTTCTTGGGTGCACTATTTCGATAAGCCCGATTTAAAAAACTCGTCCGGTTTGCAATTGCAATTGCAAATATTGCACCTAATAGATCTGCACTTAAATCTACTAATGAGGCTGTGCGACCCGGTACTATCAATTGATAACTTTCTTCCAAGATTCCCGTCAACAATACGACCAACAATGGCATAGAAAAAAACTGTATTGTGGGCTTGGGTTTAAGCTGGTATGACAACGCACACAACATATACCCTAACAAACCAAACGCAAAAAAGTGTGCAACCTTGTCCAATTGCGGTAATAATCCCAATATTGCAGCCGACGGCTTTGAGGACTCGATAAAGAGCATCACTATCCAACTGCCTATCAATACTATCTGGATAGTTATAATTCTATAATTTTGCTTACGAACTGATTCTGTCATTTTTTACGTAAGCACTTATCGTCCGGTCTTGACGGTTTTTTCTAACTCTTCGCGGCTAACATGGCGTACATCTTTGCCTTTAACCATATAAATTACATGTTCGCAAACATTACAGGCATGGTCACCAATGCGCTCCAATGCTCTGGCTGTCCACAACATATCCAAAGCACGAGTGATATTTCTTGGATTTTCCATCATTTGCGTAATCAACTGCCTAGTAATACTAGTATACTCTCTATCAACCTTTGCATCTTGAGCAGTGATTTCCACAACCTCATCGACATCAGTTCTGGCATAGGCATCTAACGCGCCATTAAGCATATCTTTAACCAATTCCAGCAAATGCTCAACTTCATAATATTTATCTTGATAATAATCTGAACCCTCAAGTCGCATGGTCATCCGTGCTATACGCGCGGCTTCGTCCCCTATACGTTCTAGATCAGTAATGATCTTAATGGTTGCAATCAACATTCTCAGATCGAAAGCAGCCGGCTGGCGTCTTGCCATGATCTCAGTACACTCGTGATCAATATCCTTTTCCAGCTCGTTGACTAATTGATCTTGCTGAACGACAGTTTCAGCACTTTCCATGTCATAACTCATGAATGCTTTAGTCGCAAGATCAACCTGCTGCTCGACCAGCCCTCCCATTGCGAGAACTTTGTTGCGAATATCTTCCATCTCCTCGTTAAACTGCCGGGAAATATGTTGTTTGATTTTATTGTTATCCATATCCATGCCTCCTGTTACCCGTACCTACCGGTAATGTAATCTTCAGTTTGTTTTTTAGCTGGATTCGTAAACAATTCACTGGTTTCGCCGAATTCTATTAATTCTCCCATATACATAAAGGCCGTATAGTCGGAAACTCGAGCGGCTTGTTGCATATTGTGGGTTACAATCACAATCGTGTATTTGTCCTTTAATTCATTGATCAGCTCTTCAATTTTTAAAGTTGAAATCGGATCCAGTGCTGAAGCAGGTTCGTCGAGCAAAATCACTTCCGGCTCAATGGCTATGGCTCGAGCTATGACTAATCGCTGTTGTTGTCCTCCTGATAGCCCTAAGGCGTTATCGTTCAAGCGATTTTTAACTTCATCCCACAGCGCGGCACCACGCAATGACTTCTCAACCACTTCATCCAGTATATGTCTATCATTAATACCTTGAATTCTTAACCCATAGGCGACATTTTCATAAATCGTTTTAGGGAAAGGATTGGGTTTTTGAAAAACCATACCTACCCGTCTACGCAAAGCAGCGACATTGACGGACTTGTCATAAATATCTTCATTATCCAGCAATATTTTGCCTTTTATAGTCACCCCATCAACCAAATCATTCATTCTATTTATACAACGGAGTAACGTCGACTTACCACAACCACTGGGGCCGATATAAGCGGTAACTTTTTTTCTCGGCATTTCCATATTAACCTTATGCAATGCCTGCTTCTCTCCATAGAAAAGATTCAGATCTTCAATTCTGATACATGTTTCCAGATTTTCGCCATCCTGCGATCTGTCGTCCCGGCTCAGGGCGCTGATATCAATACCGTGGGTGCGTATTTTTGCTGTTGTCATCTTTTATGATCCAAGCGTCTTCAATTTTAATTTTCGAGAGCGCGGTATTTTTCCCGCAGATTATTGCGAATGGTAATCGCAAACATATTTAAGCCGACAATCACCATCACCAACAATAAGGAGGTGGCGTAAACCAGCGGTCTTGCAGCTTCTACATTCGGACTTTGAAACCCAACATCATAGATATGAAAACCCAAATGCATAAATTTTCTGTCCAAATGCAGATAGGGAAAATTCCCATCCAGTGGTAATGTTGGAGCAAGTTTTACCACACCAACCAACATTAACGGAGCTACTTCACCTGCGGCTCGGGCTACGGCCAGAATCAATCCGGTCATAATGGCAGGACTTGCCATTGGCAATACCGTTCGCCACAGCGTTTCAGCTTTTGTTGCTCCTAACGCCAAACTACCTTCCCGTATTGATTTGGGAATACGAGACAAGCCTTCCTCAGTTGCAACAATAACCACTGGTAAAGTCAATAACGCTAATGTCAGAGACGCCCATAGCAGGCCTGGCGTACCGAATACCGGCGCTGGAGCTGCTTCAGGAAAAAACAGGCGATCAATGCTGCCGCCGAGGATGTAAACAAAAAATCCTAAACCGAACACCCCATAAACAATTGAAGGCACACCGGCCAGATTATTGACTGCTATGCGGATAACACGGGTTATAAATCCTTGTTTGGCATATTCGCGCAAATAGACTGCGGCAACAACGCCGAACGGTGTCACCACGATAGCCATCAGCAGCACCATTAGTACAGTACCAAAAATTGCTGGAAAAATACCGCCTTCGGTATTGGCTTCTCGTGGGTCTTCGCTGACGAAAGAGATAAAGTTAGAAACATAGGCGACAGACTTATCCAATAGACTCATCTGATTAGGGCGGGTGAGTTTTACCACTCGGCCCAAAGGAATAGATATTTCTCGCAGCCCGGCCTCCTGAACAACCAACGCATGCAGTTTAAGCTCTTTGTTCAACTTAACAATTTTTTCCTGAATATCCTTATATTCTTGCTCGTAACTCTGCTGTTTAGCGGCAAACTCTTTTTTTGTAGCTTCATTCCATTGGCTTTTCAATTCCAGCGCGCGCTGCTTAAGTCGTAGACGCTCTAAATTATAGTTTATGCTGCCAACGGTGCCATTTTGCAAGTCGTCGATTTCATCATGCAATGCCAACGCTTTCGTCAATTTTTCTTGAGCAACCGGCCAAGCTTGCTGACCTTGAGCAATGATGACGCCATTCTCTTTGACCGCCAACAGCCGCCCATAGAAATTACCCCATTCCCGTCGCTCTATAGTTATCAAATCTTCCGGCTTTGATTTCGTACGGATGTATTGATCCTGAATCCAGCGAAAATCGCTACCTAAAATATCACGATTACCGGTTTTAACTAGATACTGCACCAAATATTCACCATTATTCAGCAACTCGTGTCCGGCAGCTCTGGCTTGTGCGGCTGCCAATAAAGCAGTATCGGTCTGTTCGCCGATAATCACCGTCTCAGGGCCTTGTCTGTCCTGGTAATGATATTCCACAATGTCATCCGGCCAAAAATGTCCTAGCCCCCTGACAGCGATTAACAGCAATAAACCTGCAACCAATATAAGATTGATGCTAACCGCACCAGCAGTCATCCATATCCAGGGCGAACCGCTTTTAAACCATGCTTTAATCATAATGAACTATATTTTTGTCTTAGATTCTGACGAACGATTTCCGCCAGAGTATTGACGATAAAGGTAAACATGAATAATACCAATGCCGCAAAAAACAACACCCGGTAATGGGTACTGTTAACTTCCGATTCCGGCATTTCCACAGCAATATTAGCGGACAAGGTTCGTAAACCCTGAAAAATACTTAAATCCATTACCGGGGTATTACCGGTTGCCATCAACACAATCATGGTTTCACCAACGGCACGACCAAAACCTATCATGATAGCTGAAAAAATCCCTGGACTAGCTGTCAGCAAAACGACTTTGATCATGGTTTGCCACGGTGTCGCGCCAAGAGCCAAGGAACCCGTGGTCAAGTGCTTAGGAACACTGAAAATAGCATCTTCGGCAATCGAAAAGATCATTGGGATTACCGCAAAACCCATCGCCAACCCGACCACCAAGGTGTTCCGTTGATCATAACCTATACCAAATTCGCTTCTCATCCAGGTACGCAAATCACCATTAAAACAAATGGCCTCTATGGTAGGACTCAATTCAAACGCCAGCCAACCGCTAAAAATAACCACAGGAATAAGCACCAGACTATCCCATCCTTCCGGAATTTTATGGCGAATCTCTTTAGGTGCATGTTGCCAAAAATAAGCAAAAACCATTACACCCAACGGCACCATCATTAATAAAGCAAAAATACCGGTTAAATGTATTTCTACAAAAGGCGCTAACCACAAACCTGCCAAAAAACCTAAAATCACAGTCGGTAATGCCCCCATAATTTCAATGCCTGGTTTAACATACTGGCGAATACGCGGCGCCATAAAATAACCGGTGTAAATTGCGCCGAACAATGACAGCGGTATGGCAACCAGCATGGCATAAAATGAAGCTTTAATAGTGCCGAAGACCAGCGGAATTAAACTCATTTTCGGTTCAAAATCATTGCTGGCAGAAGATGACTGCCAAATATAATCGGGTTTTGGATAGCTTTCGTACCACACTTTTTGCCATAGGGACGCGATAGATACCTCTGGATGAGGGTTTTCGATTGTCCAATAGTTGATTTTGCCATCCTCACTTTGCAACAGTAAGGCATTGGCGCGCGGAGATAAAGTCAACGACAACGGTTTGCCACCTGTTACTTTTTCTTTGACCAATTCCCGCTCCGCAGTAGTGTTGTAAATCCCGATGTCGCCATCGGCATCAGCCACCAGTATGCCCTTGCGACGCTGCTCCGGGTTAATAGCAACAATTGCTTTATCTGAAACCTTGAATGAACGCAACTTGACCACACTGTACTGGTTTTGTTCGTTGCGCACTATAGTCCATTGCGAGATAGAGCCGCCGGTATCGCCAATCAACAAAGAAATATCGCCGTTAAGAAATTCCATGGCACTGATTTCCTGACTCGGCACAATCACATTGAGTTTGTACTTAAGAACAGGCTGTTTTTTATCAGCTATATCAAAAATCATTAAATCGCCACGACGATTAGCTAAATAGGCATTATGTTGATTCTTATCAACCAAGATAAAATCGACATCGTTACCTGATGCGTCGAGAAGAGTCTCGCTATGTTCGAAACCAGCATCATCGTCAAATAATGATGCTTTTTTGCTGAAATTCGCTAATATAATACGGTTATCGGCAGTTTTGGCCATTACGATATTGTTTTTATCGCTTAGTTTGACCTCAATTTTTGTCAAAGCCTGACCATTACTATCAACTTGAAGCCCATCTTTGCCTAACGGATAAGATAGTGAAGGTGTAATCCTACGCTTGCCATCCGCATAAGTTTGCTTGTATTCATGCCTGACAACCAGCACAGAACCATCGGATAAACCATACGCCACCACGCCTTTATCGAAACCGTCATGCGTAAAACTGACAATTTTCGCCGGATCAATCGGCAAATTTTCTATTGCAATTGTGCGGCCATCGGCAACATTAAAAAAAATCGCTTTGGCTGAGTCGGTAAAGCGCACCGCAACCTCATTTTGCTCTTCCATAGCCAGAAATACGGTACGCCCAAGATTCGCTTCCGGCATATCATAACGATTGACCGCATCGGCATGAGATGGCAGCAGCAAGGGAAAAACCACATAAAGCAAGTAAAAAAAGATCAATACGACGGCAACAATAATGCTTAAACCGCCTATCGTCACAAAGTACGAAGCTAATTTGTCATTAAAAAGCCGCCATTTCTGGTGACGATCATTAGCGGCGGTATGTATCATCGAAGATGAGCGCTGAGGTGTTGAGTAGTCTTCAGACATAACAAAGAGTCAGTTGTAAACGTAATGAAATTGTTACATGACACTGCGTATTAAAATAGAAAAGCCGACAACAGCCTAGCCGTTATCGGCTTTATTAATCCTGCAAAATCCTGTTTCAATCAATCTTGGACAAATAAAATAGGCAATTTTGCTGCTTGTTGCCATCCTTTGCAGCGTCCTTGCAGGTTATCCCTGTTCGATCATCCTTATCCGATTTTTTTATTCGATCAGCGATAAAGCTTTTTGCACAGCTTTAGCTGGCAACGGAATATAGCCATCCTTAATCACAACTTGCTGACCAGTTTTAGATAACACCATTTTGATAAACTCTCTCTCCAATGGCGCCAATGTTTCATTCGGTTTTTTGTTAACGTAGATATACAGGAAACGCGCTAATGGATAGGTACCGGAAACAGCATTTTCAGGAGAAGGCTCAATAAACTCCCCTCCCTCTTTATGAGATAGAGGCAACGCTTTGACACCAGATGTTAAATAACCTATACCGGAATAGCCAATGCCATTATTTGAAGTGGTTATCCCTTGCACAACTGAAGCCGAGCCGGGTTGCTCATTGACATTACTTTTGAAATCACCCTTGCACAACGCTTCATCTTTGAAAAAGCCATAGGTTCCTGATACTGAGTTACGTCCATATAGCTGTATCGGTTTTCCAGCCCACGCACCTGTCAGCCCCACCTGCCCCCAGGTAGTAATATCAGTTGGATGCCCACATTTGCGAGTTGATGACATAATAGCATCAACTTCCGGTAAAGACAGGCCTTTAATAGGGTTATCCTTATTGACAAACACCGCTAAAGCGTCAATGGCAACCGGAATTGCTGTTGGTTTGTATCCATATTTGCTTTCAAAGCCGTCGATTTCGTTATCTTTCATTTTTCGACTCATCGGCCCCAGGTTTGCAGTTCCTTCGGTCAAAGCCGGCGGTGCAGTTGAAGAACCGGCGGCTTGAATCTGAATATTAACATTCGGATAAATTTTACCGTACTCTTCCGCCCACAATGTCATCAAATTGGCTAAGGTATCGGAACCTACACTCGAAAGATTACCTGAAATACCACTAGCTTGTGTGTATTCCGGCAAGGCCGAATCGAGCGTTGCCGGTGTGGCATACGCTCCATTTGCTATAAATGCTGTAGAAGCAAAGCCTAATCCGATAATAATTGATTTGAGCTGGAATGTTTTTTTCATATCATTTCTCATAAAGAGTGAATATCGCTGGCTCACAGTCTGCCAAGTAAAAGTGACAATAGTATGAACCGTATATGACAGTTTTATTACAAAAGGTAATCGTAAAGCTGATTTTAAGTTTTTACCGTCCGTTACTATTGCAGCTTTTGCTAGCAGACAAACGCCTCAGTTTTAAAAAACTGTATGAAAAATCAACATTTTGATCATTAAAAATATCAAACCGATCCACTTCTTGCCATTGCTGCCTATCGATTTCAGGAAAGAATGTATCCCCCCTAAAATCCTTGTTAATTTCGGTCAGATATAAGTAGTCCGCCTGCGGCAACAGGGCGTGATACAGTGTAGCCCCACCAATCACGAATAATTCATCGCAAGCTTCACAATGACTTAGCGCAGTGCTGATGTCGGCGAAAACATCACAACCGGATGCTTGGAAGACAGGGTTTCTGCTAATAATAATATTGCTGCGACCGGGCAAAGGACTACCGATGGCCTCAAAAGTCTTTCTGCCCATCAAGATGGGCGAGCCCATCGTGATTCGTTTAAAACGCTTTAAGTCTGCCGATAAATGCCAAGGCATTTGTCCATTCAGACCAATAGTTCGATTACTAGCCATAGCTACTATCAGTGATATTTTCATACAGCGTGTTTGATCACCAATCGTCTTAACATCCAGGTGGTCATGCCTTTACAAAACTCGAGAATTTTAGACATGTCAATAAAAGTACCCGCTATCCAGAGCACAGTAAATAGTCACTAACAAATAGCCCATATTTTGCGACCAAAATAGTTATAGGCCGATACGGGTTGACTGGCAAAACGTTCCGGTTAAGATGATCCCTTGGATACAAAGCACTAAATAGAACGGTTGCTTCTACGACAACTATGGTATTCAACACTTCCGGCGTTGTCAAAGGCAAGTCGAACTTTCGACCAAAACTAATTCCAAACTTGGTAATTGAGCAACCACTCCCCCTTGATTCGATTGAAACAAATCATTTTATATGCAAAAAATATTACTTATCTTTACCGGCGGCACCATCGGCTCCCTTGCCAAAGCCGGTGCCATTGATACCTGCGACTCTGCCGGCTTTCTATTGTTGGAATTATTTGCCAAAAAGGCTAACACACCCGGCTTGGTTACCTTTAAGACCGTACAGGCACGGCAAATCCTCAGCGAAAACCTGCATCCACATGATTGGTCACAGATGATTGCCGCTATTGAGGCGGAAGATCTCAAGCAATTTGCCGGTATTATTCTGACACATGGCACAGACACGTTAGCGTTTAGCGCTGCAGCCCTCGGCTTATATTTTCACAAATTGGCTATACCCATGCTACTGGTTTCCAGTGATTTACCGCTAACAGAACCTCAAGCTAATGGCTTACCTAACTTTTACTGTGCGGTGGATTTTATTCTTAGGATTCAACTAAGTGGCGTATTTGTCGCTTATCAGAATCCTGGACAAACCATGCTAATTTATCGCGCCACCCGCCTCGCCTCCTCCCTGCAATTAAGTAGCGATTTTATCGGCATACAATCCAAAGCCTTTATGCAGATTGTGAACGACAACTTTATCCAATTGGACAAAGCTAACGACACCCAACCCTACAACTACCCGATCAAAGCTCATTTTTCCAGTCGAATTCTGTTAATCCGGCCTTATCCTGGGCTGGATTACACACGATTCAATTTGGATGGCGTAGCGGCAGTATTGCACGATCTTTACCACTCAGGCACCGCTTGTGCAGCAACAGAATGGGGCTCTCGCCATAGTTTAATTGAATTTATCAAGCAATGTAGGCAACGTAACATCAACATCTATCTAGCTCCTGCGTTGCATAACGAAAACATCTATAGTTCAACCAAAGAACTCTTGAGTCATGGCGCGGAAATAATTTGGAATATGTCGCTGGAAGCTGCCTACCCTAAATTGCTGCTGGCTTACGGCAATTTTGACGATACTCTACTCATCCAGAGCTTTTTAGATGCCGACATTGCCTTTGAGCATATCTAACTTTCTGAAAGGTGGCGCGGGTGAGCAGTGAAGCACTCAACCCGCACCGGCTTATAAACTTAGGCGGCAAAGTTAGCGTTGGCAAAATCCCAGTTAACCAAAGCCCAAAATGCTTCCAAATATTTAGGGCGCAGATTACGGTAATCTATGTAATATGCGTGCTCCCAAACATCAACTGTCAAAATTGGCGTTTGGTCAGTTGTCAGCGGAGTAGCCGCATTACTGGTGCTTACCAAAGCCAGACTGCCATCGGCATTTTTTACCAACCAAGCCCAACCAGAACCGAAAGTGGTTACGGCTGTTTTGGTCAATTCTTCCTTAAATTTCTCAAATGAACCGAAAGTGTTAACTATCGCCTCAGCCAGCCCCCCTGTTGGCTCGCCACCACCATTAGGTGATAAACTGTGCCAATAAAAAGTATGGTTCCAGACTTGTGCGGCATTGTTGAAAATTCCGCCGGAAGATTTTTTAACGATTTCTTCCAACGACAAGCCTTCAAATTCGGTGCCGGGAATCAGATTGTTCAAATTGGTAACATAGGTTTGATGATGTTTACCATAATGGTACTCGATAGTCTCCACTGAGATATGTGGCGCTAAAGCATCTTTTTCGTAGGGTAAGGCGGGTAATTCAAAAGCCATCTTAATTCTCCAGAGTGTAAGTGAACAACGATCATTAGGTGTGAACAAAAAACCACAGCCTAATTACCTACTATTATAATAAAGAATTCTGCCTCAGAATACTAACTCAAAATAAGGAACCCTTATGGCCCTTGAAATTGAACACAAATTTTTACTGGCTAGTGACGATTGGCGCACCGAGACGACACATTCGGTCCATTACAAGCAAGGCTATCTAAGCAGCAGTCCACAGAGCTCCATTCGGGTTCGTATTTCCAATAGCCAAGCTTGGCTGAACATCAAAAGCGCCACCATCGGCAACCAACGGCAAGAGTTTGAATATGAAATTCCTCTAAGCGACGCCAACTCGCTGCTTGATGATCTTTGCTGTAAACCACTGATTGAAAAAATGCGACATTTTATTCATCGCGACCAACATATATGGGAAATCGATGAATTTATGGGCGACAATGCCGGACTGATTGTGGCAGAAATAGAACTGCAATCCATAGGCGAAATCTTTGCAAAACCAGCTTGGCTGGGCATGGAAGTGACGGACGATTTGCGTTACTACAACAATAATTTAACCAAACATCCATTTAAAGACTGGAACCCTATATAAACACCAATGCGGATGAGAGACTAAAGTCTCTCACATCATGACTGCGTCAACTTTAGATATTTCGCATATAAACTGTCTTTGTCTTCTACAATGACAGGATCTTTACTGATACAATCGACCGGGCAGACTTCCATACATTGCGGAACATCATGATGTCCTACGCATTCCGTACACAAAGAGGGGTTAATCACATAAATATCTTCGCCTTGTGAAATTGCGCCATTTGGACATTCCGGTTCACAAACATCACAATTGATACATTCGTCACTGATAAGCAGCGCCATTATAACTCCGTGGTAAATTTGTCAATTAGGCGTTGTCTCACGGTATCCGGTACGAAACTAGAGACATCCCCCTTAAACCTAGCAATCTCTCTGATCATGCTGGACGAAATAAATTCATATTGCTCCGCCGGTGTCAAAAAAACCGTCTCAATCTCCGGCGCTAAACGCCTGTTCATTCCAGCCAACTGAAACTCGTATTCAAAATCGGATACGGCCCTCAGCCCACGAACAATGACTGACGCTTGATGATTTTTGGCGCAATCGACTAACAAGGTATCAAAACCTATCACTTGAACATTGGCAAAACCTGCAACAACTTCTTTGATTAAATCGACTCTTTCATCAAGTGCAAATAAAGGTTTTTTGCCTTGACTGGCCGCCACAGCAACAATGACATGCGGATAAAGTTTCGATGCTCGATGCACCAAGTCCAGGTGACCATTAGTAATAGGGTCGAATGTGCCCGGATAAATCGCGGTAATTTTCATTAATTATAGATAAACAATAAGTTTTTTAACCAGGAAGAAAGCAACCCACTCCCAGCCATTCAAGCAATCTCAATGGCCGGAAGGAGATTTTCAGTCCAGATTATTTTTTCAGAATACCAATACCTTTTAACAAGTTAAGTGCTTCATTCAATGGATAATCACGCAAATCTTGATCACCACCCTTATCCGCCCCATCGATATTCTCCTTATCACTATTTTTTTCTTCCTCAGACTCTTTAGGTTCTTTGACCTCTTTAGGTACCTTCACCTTTTCGACATTACCATTGGTCAAATGATGACTTAAATCGGCTTCCTTGATAGATTCAAATTTTGATTTCTCTAAAGTCTCCAATTTGACTCTGGCCAGCTTTACATCAGGCTCTATGCCTTCCGCCTGAATTGAACGGCCGGACGGTGTAAAATAACGGGCCGTCGTCAATTTAACTGCTCCGCCATTACTGGTTGGCAATATGGTTTGCACCGAACCTTTCCCAAATGATTTTTCACCCATGATGATGGCACGCTTATGATCTTGCAGCGCACCAGCAACAATTTCGGACGCAGAAGCCGACCCGCCGTTGATTAAGACCACAATCGGCGCATCACTAATGACGTCGCCGGGAGTAGCGCTAAAACGCATCTCTGAGTTTTTAATCCTGCCCTCTGTATAAACAATCAATCCAGAATCAAGGAAAGCATCGCTCACTTCAACCGCCGCATTCAGAACCCCACCTGGATTATTTCGTAAATCCAGCACTAAGCCCTTTAACGGCCCATCATTTTCTTTTTTCAAATCCTTGACAGCATCAGTCAAACCAGAACCTGTGCCAGTTTGAAAACTACTAATACGCAGATAACCATAATTTTTTTCCAGCAACCTGTGCTTCACGCTTTTAACTTTAATAATGTCACGGATCAATGCAAATTTTAAAGGCGCTTCTTCACCTTCACGAACAACGGTCAGCACAATCTGAGTGCCCGGTTCGCCGCGCATGAGTTTTACCGCATCGGCCAAGGCCATCCCTTTCACCGGTTTATCATCAAGACGCACAATTAAATCACCTGATTTAAGACCGGCCCGTTGCGCCGGTGTATCATCAATCGGCGAGACGACTTTAACAAAACCGTTCTCCATGCCAACCTCTATCCCCAATCCGCCAAATTGGCCTGTGGTACCTTCCTGCAATTCTTTATATTCTTCACTTGCCAAATAGGCCGAATGAGGATCGAGACCTGACAGCATCCCTCTAATTGCATCTTCCAACAATTTTTTATCGGAAACCGGCTCAACATAGTCCTGTTTGATTCGTCCAAATATTTCTGTGAAATTACGCAATTCCTCAAATGGTAAAGCTTGTGACTCTTCTGGCTGAGCGGAGGACGGCGCCTCCTTTTCCGCCAGCACACTACTGCATAAGCTGAGAGTCGCCCCCAAAATAAAGCCGACCAGTAAAATTAAAATGTTTCTGTGTTTTCGCATGTATTTTAAAACTCCAACAACCTGTTTCCTGTAAAAAAATTATTCTTTCGCTGCTTTCCTGAACCAAGGCTCCGGATTAACTGGTCTACCATTTTTTCTAATGCCAAAATAAAGAGCTGCCTGCGCATGTCCTCCGCTTCGACCAACTGAAGCGAGTAAATCCCCGGCACTAACCCGGTCACCGACATTTTTATGCAAACTTTGATTGTAAGCATATAAACTCATATAGCCTTTGCCGTGATCAACAATCAGCATTAAGCCATAACCGCGAAACCAGTCGGCAAAAACTACCCGACCTGCGGCAACAGCATGGATGACCGCACCTTCTTTGGCGCTGATAACAGAACCATCCCAGGTTGTTTCAAATCGTCGACGGCCAAAATGTTCGATAATCACACCATTCACCGGCAAAGGCAGCTGCCCGTATAGCTCAGAAAACGCTTTGCCCGAGATAGTTCCGCCGCTACCTGCATTAGGGCGAATTTTACTTACTTCCGGCTCAATTTGTGGTTGTTGCCGTTGATTTCGTGGTATTTCGACATTTTGCAACACTTCGCTTGTAACATTATCATCAGTTTTCTGTAATGACGCCACCAACGCTGCTAATTTTTTCTCATCATGAACCAAACCTGCCATCTGCTCCTTTTTTGACGAGTACTCACTGTCAAGTTGAAACAACAGCTTTTCACGCTGACTTTTAAGCGCATGCATATCCTCGGTTTCTTGCTTTTTTTTTGCCAATGACATTTGCAGCAATTGGTTTTCTGTCTCCTTTTCTGCTTCTAACAACTGCAAAGTTCTAAAGCTTTCTTGTATTGCCAACAGTTTTTGCAACCGTGCCTTGCCGATATAATCGTGATAAATCAACATTCGCCCCGACAAACTAGGATCGTGTTGATTGAGAATAACCTGCAAACCTTGCTGCACACCTATGGCATAAACCGATTTAATCAAGCCTTCCAAACTACGTCGCTGCAGCTGAATATTTTTTTGGGTAGCCGTAATCTTGTTACGCACTATCGCTAAATTATCTTCTTGCTGCCTGATTTGAGCTTTAATGGCTAACAAAGCATTGGCCAATTCGCCGTACTGCTTTTCCAGTTTTTTTAACTGCTCAAGTTGATTGGCCTTTTCAGCCGCTAGAGTTTTAAGATCGGCACCAATTTGTTGTATTTTCGATTGCACCGCCGTCAATTCCCTGTTTTTTTCGGCACCAGCAGGTGCCGCTAAGACAAGGCTGATGCCGACGATTATCGGAATCCAAAAGAAGGTGCCGAAGTTCATGATGATTAAATCAACGAGCGTCCGGTCATTTCTACAGGTTGCTGTATACCCAAAATAGCTAGCATGGTCGGCGCCAAATCGGCTAGATTACCACCTTCCAGCAGCGGCTTGTTGCCACCGACATAGACTAACGGCACAGGATTGGTGGTATGAGCGGTATGTGGTTGCCCGGTTTCCAGATCAAGCATCTGTTCAATATTGCCATGATCTGCGGTCAACAGCATTTGCCCACCGACCTGATTGATTGCATCGACAATTTTTTGTAAACACTCGTCTACAGCTTCCACCGCTTTAATCGCGGCATCCAGTTTACCTGTATGCCCTACCATGTCACAGTTAGCATAATTACAGATAATCACATCATATTTTCCACCGATGATTGCCTTGACCAAGTGTTCAGTCACTTCAGGCGCACTCATTTCAGGCTGCATATCGTAGGTTTTAACTTTAGGCGACTGCACTAAAATCCGATCTTCACCTGGGAATGTAGCATCCCGACCTCCATTCAAAAAGAAGGTAACATGCGCGTATTTTTCGGTTTCCGCCAATCTCAATTGCGTTAAACCCTGATCGGATAACACTTCGCCCAGGCCATTCTTGACTTCAATGGATGGGTAGGCGATCGGATAGTCAAAAGCCTGATTATATTCTGTCAACGTGGCGAAATACCCTTGATGCGGCTCACAGCCACGCTCAAACTTATCAAATGTCTTACTGGTCAAGGCCTGGGAAATTTCTCTAGCTCTATCTGCCCGAAAATTCATAAAAACCACAGAGTCATCTTTATCCAGAATGCTAGCTTGACCGGCCTCATCTAAAATAATACTAGGCGCGACAAACTCGTCGGTTTCCTCTCGCAGATAAGCCGCAACCAAAGCCTCTTCTGCTGTCGCATAGCTGTATTGCGCTTCACCTTTAGCGATAAGATCATAGGCAACCTGTACGCGCTCCCAGCGGTTATCCCTATCCATTGCGTAGAAACGTCCGCAGATAGAGGCGAGTCGCCCTACTCCTAGGCTAGCGAAGGTATGCTCGGCAAGTTTTAGAGAGGCATCCGCACTCTTCGGCGGCACATCGCGGCCATCCAGAAACGCGTGCAGATAGATTTTTTTCAGACCTCGCTTTGCTGCCAATTCAATCATGCCCATAATTTGCGTTTCATGGCTATGAACCCCGCCAGGCGATAACAAACCCATAATATGCAAAGCCTTGTTTTTTTGCAGTGCTTCATCAACCGCCCGAACCAATACCGGATTGCTGAAAAAAACACCTTCTTCAATTTCATAACTGACTCTGGACAATTCCTGACGCAGCAAACGACCACTGCCAATATGCAAATGTCCAACTTCGGAATTACCCATTTGATCGCCCGGCAAGCCAACCACATCGCCAGAACAATTCAAGGCGGTCATCGGATAATTTTGTTGTAGACTGTTCCAGCACGGCGTGGACGCCAAGGCAATTGCATTATAATCGCGCTCATTTCTGATGCCGAAGCCATCCAGAATCAGTAGCAGTAAAGGTTTTGGTCGATTCGCCATGATGTATAAACTCCAAACATTGGTTTTTTACAGAAATTTCTAGAAATCTTCAGCTTTAGGATAAGCAAAACCCTACCGGAGACAGTTTATATTGCTCAGTCAGACGTTGGGTATTGAACAATAAAGCACACTCTGTTAGATTTGCTAATCTTTTTGCAGTGGTACAGGTGATTAAAGTCACTGATTATGACATTATAGCAGTACACGAATGCACTCGCAGGGTGAAAATGCCGCAGTGTGCAGCGCTTTATTCAACAGCCGATCTATCAATATGGAAGCCATTGACAATTTTATCCTCTACGACGACGCCGAAATAACCCGTGCAGCAAGATGCTTAAAGGCTATGTCGCATCCCTTGCGCTTAAAAATACTCTGCGTCCTTGGCAATAATTCAATGAGTGTGCAGGACATCGTTGAACAAGTAGGCACCAGTCAAAGCAATATTTCTCAGCATTTGGCAATTCTGCGCGACAAAGGAATCCTGGACTTCGAGAAGGAGGCTAACCGTGTTTTTTATTTTATTGATGATGAGCGCGTGATACACCTCATTCAAATGATGCGCGGTGTTTTTTGTGGCGCATGACAGCTTTTTACTTAACAACTCAACCAATCGTTTGCAATGGATCAATATATCGAATTCGCCACTAACCATTATTTGCTTGCCTTTTCACTGGTCTGCGTTATTTTCCTACTGATTCAGGATTTACTGGCTAACTCTTTCAACAAATATGAAAGCATTTCCCCTCTGATTGCTGTTACAAAGATGAACAGCGACGAGATTGTTATTATAGATGTTCGCGATAACGCCGAATTTCTGAAAAGCCATATAGAGGATGCGCAGAATATTCCCTTGGGTAAACTTGAAGAACGGTTGACATCCCTGGAAACCCACAAAAAACATTCTATTATCGTTGTTTGCCAAACAGGAGCCCGCTCTGTATCGGCGTGCAAAACCTTAACCAAGGCCGGTTTTGAGCAAATATTCAACATGCTTGGTGGGATGCAATCCTGGGAAGACAATAAGCTTCCAATAAAAATCAGCACTAAAATCAAAGAATAATTTTACTATCTGGAGCCATAATCATGTCAGAAATAACCGAGAACGACGAAAAACATTTTGCAATTCAGAAAATCTATACCAAAGATATTTCTTTTGAAACCCCAAACGCACCGCAGATTTTCACCCAAAAATGGGAGCCGTCTTTGGATTTTAACCTCGGCACCCATGTGGCGCCGCTGGACAATGCCATGTACGAAGTTTCATTGACCATTACCGTAACGGTAAAAATTGCCGACAATACCGCCTATCTAGTTGAAGTCAATCAAGCAGGTATTTTTTCGGTAGCCGGCTTTAGTGACCAAGAAATTTCACCCATGCTCGGCAGTTTCTGCCCCAACATTCTTTTTCCTTATGCCAGAGAAGTTGTTTCTGATCTTGTCAACAAAGGTGGATTCCCGCAATTAATCTTGGCTCCCGTCAATTTTGATGCCCTCTATCTGCAACATTTGCAACAGGCTCAACAAGCGCCTGAGTCCAAAACCTTAAATTAAAACTGAATGCCAACCTCAATTAGTGTTCTAGGGGCCGGCTCATGGGGAACCGCTCTTGCTTTGCTGGCAGCTAGAAACGGTTGCAAGACTTTGCTATGGGGCCATAAGCAGCAACATATAGCTCATCTTCGAGAAACACGGGAAAACCAGCGCTATCTGCCTGGCTTTACATTTCCAGGTAACTTGAGAGTAACGGATGATCTAGAAGAAGCCGTCACCACCAGCACTTTGTTGCTGATTACGGTACCCAGTCACGCCTTTAAAAAAACACTGATCAAAATCAAGCCATTTTTGCAAAAAAACCCACAAATTGCTTGGGCGACAAAAGGTTTTGACGGTGAAAGCGGCTTATTGTTGAGTGACGTAGCATCCACTGTCTTAGGTAAAAATGTAAAAACAGCCGTATTGGCCGGCCCTACTTTTGCAAAAGAAGTGGCGGCAGACTACCCTACTGCCATTACCATCGCCTCCACAACGGAGGCTTTGGTTTTTCAACTGAGCAACGCCTTACATAACCAACGCTTTAGAACCTACTCCAGCACAGACATTATCGGCGTCCAGGTTGGCGGAGCGGGCAAAAACATACTGGCTATCGCCGCCGGTATTGCCGACGGTTTGGGATTTGGCGCCAACACCCGCGCAGCACTGATCACTCGTGGTCTAACCGAAATCACTCGCCTAGGCGTTAAATTAGGCGGACAACCAGATACATTTATGGGCTTAACAGGACTAGGCGACCTTGTTTTGACCTGTACCGATGACCAATCCCGCAATCGCCGCTTTGGTTTGGCACTAGGTGAAGGTAGAAACCGGCAACAAGCTATTGCTTTGATAGACCAGGAGATTGAGGGCATTTGCGCAGCCCGAGAAGCTTACGGCTTATCACACAAACATCAAGTAGAAATGCCTATCACCGAACAAGTCTACCATGTGCTGTTCGATGGCCTGGATCCCAAGCAGGCAGTCAATAATCTGCTGGCTCGCGATCAAAGACCTGAAGTCTCACCCCGTCTTTAAGATAACGTTGGCAGCAAACCACTCTCTATTCCCGCCTGCAATTCCAATTTTTCGCTTGATATTCAAACTAAAAACGCTCGCACACACTTATTCCCTCTCTTTTTTCAACAGATAACCAAATCAATCAACAATATAATAATATTGCAATATACCAATATTTATCCTATCACACCACATCAAGAACTCTTTTTAACCTTTTGATAACGATGACTTAAATTTTCACAAAATTTCCTTATTTTTTTTACACAAACAATTACTCTAAGTCATTGTAGAAAAAGAAAGAATTTAATTAAACAGTGCTTGACTCAATGCATTTTGAATTCTATAGTGGTGGCTAGTGGGGCTAAGTGGAAAAATAGGGATTTTTTTGACTTTCGGGGTTTATCTTGTTTCGAGGTATAAGCACAATCAGCTTGGACGCCAAAGGGCGAATAACGATTCCTACTCGCTATCGAGATGAATTGCAGGAAAGTTGTGAGCAAAAAATAATCGTTACCGTCGCAGTTGACGAGAAATGCATCGGCGAACCTGGTTGTCTATGGCTTTACCCGCTGCCGGAATGGGAAAAACTTGAGCAAACAATCAGCAAACTGCCAACTTTAAACAAAATGGCCGGCAAATTGCGACGCTTTGTGATTGGCAATGCTTCAGAAGGTGAATTGGACAACCAAGGCAGATTGTTATTGCCGGAAAAATTACGGGATTTTGCGGGTATGGAAAAACAAATCGTACTGGTCGGACAACTGAACAAATTTGAAATATGGAATGAGGCGGCCTGGTTAAGCAAAGAGCAGGAATGGCTTGACGGCAACGATACTGACGGCCTGGAAGAACTAGGCTCATTATCGTTTTGATGATGAGGCCTACCCACCAAACAGTTTTGTATGAAGAAGCATTACAGCAACTTAATATAAAACCGGACGGCATTTATCTGGATTGCACCTTTGGCCGTGGAGGCCATAGCAAAGGCATTCTACAACTGCTGGGCCAAACAGGAAAGTTGCTGGCTCTAGACAGAGATATTGACGCAATTAACAGTAGTGAAGCTAAACAATTGCTCGAGGATACTCGATTTAGTCTGCATCACAGCTGCATGTCTGAATTAGCAAAACTGGCTGAACGTAATGGTTATCTGGGTAAAGTAGACGGCATTTTGATGGATTTGGGCGTTTCATCCCCACAAATTGATAACGCTGAACGAGGTTTCAGCTTTTTAAGAGATGGCCCTTTAGACATGCGAATGGATGCAAAACACGGCTTAAGCGCCTCGCAATATCTGGCGCAAACTGAAGAACAAGAATTAACCCGAGTACTTTTTGAGTATGGTGAAGAAAGGTTTGCTAAACGTATCGCACGTGCAATAGTCGCGCAACGCCGGCTACAGCCGTTACAGACAACTTTGCAACTTTCTGAATTGATTGAAAACAACGTACCATTTCGTGACAAGCACAAACATCCTGCCACCCGTACCTTTCAGGCGATCAGGATAGCAATCAATCAAGAACTAGAAGAACTTAAGAGCGGATTAGCACAGGCAGCCGAAGTATTGGCACCAAGAGGGCGTCTGGTTGTTATTGCCTTTCATTCACTTGAAGATCGAATTGTAAAGCGATTCATCCGAGACGAATCGGGGGCAAAATTCAATCCGGGCAAAATACCGATTAAAGAACAGGATATTCAACACGGTCAGTTAAAAAAAATGGGAAAAACCATACGAGCGGAGCAACAAGAACTACAGCAAAACCCAAGAGCACGTAGCGCAGTGATGCGAGTCGCGGAGAAGATTTAATGGCTATGGCAAAAAACATGTTGCTGTCTTTATTGGTAATCATCTTGATGCTTTCAGCAATTTTCGTTATTTACAGTAAATTTCGATCCCGTTGGTTATTCATGGAAATCCAGAAAAAAGAAAAAGAACTTGATAAATACGAAGTTGAATGGGGTCAATTACAACTGGAGTTGACCACCCTAACAGAAGAACATCGAATTGAAAATAACGCAAGAAACCGTTTGCTACTAACACTACCGACTCAGAACAACATAATTTATATAAAACCGTAAATGCGCATTTCCAGCGATTTGAGAACGCCACACCATACAGCAGAAAATTTTGCCGGCAGAAGAAAACTTCTGCTGCATATATTGCTGTTAGCGATGCTGGTACTACTCGCTCGTGCTGTTTATTTACAAATTTTAAGTAAAGAGTTTTTGCAAACCAAAGGCAATCAACAACATGTCAGCATTGTTCCGGTATCAGCTTATCGAGGTCAAATTCAAGATAGAAATGGCGAACCACTAGCCATCAGTGCCCCTGTTCAATCGATCTGGATTAATACCCAACAACTAAAAGAAGTCGAGACAACTGCTCAGATGGCTAAGACCTTATCAATGCCGGAAAAAGATCTGCGGGAATTGTTGAAAATCGCAGAAGGACAAAGTGTTGTCTACCCAAAAGTAGCAGCAATTCGGGCTAAAAAAATTACGGAGATGGCCAAAATATTAGCTATGCCTGAAAAAGATTTGCAGAGTTTTTTCAGCAAAGAAGATGGCAAACGTTTTATCTATCTAAAACGCCAGATCAACCCCGATTTGGCTGAGAAAGTAAAAGCATTGGATATACCGGGTGTGAATCTTCAGCGTGAATTCAAACGCTATTACCCGGCAGGGGCTGTAACTGGGCATTTATTGGGCTTTACCGACATTGAGGATGTTGGTCAAGAAGGTTTAGAACGTGGTTATGAAAAAATTTTGCGTGGCAAGGCCGGCAAAAAACGGGTTATCAAAGATGGTAAAGGCCAAATCATCAAGGATGTTGAAAATATCAAAGAAGCCGAAGCCGGACGTGATCTGGTATTGACCATAGATGAACGAGTTCAGTATCTGGCTTACCGGGAATTGCAAAACGCCATGATAGAAAATAAAGCACATTCGGCGGCGCTGGTGGTGCTGGATGCAAAGAATGGGGATGTGCTGGCGTCTGTCAGCCAACCAACATTCAATCCTAATAACAGAAAAGAACTCAAGAGTGCCGGCAGCCGAAATAGGGCTCTGATGGATAGCTTTGAACCTGGCTCTACAGTCAAGCCATTTGTAGTAGCTGGAGCGCTGGATGGCGGCTACGTTGACCCCCGGGTTGTCATAGAAACACATGGCATTTATTACCTGGGCCATTATCCAATCAAAGATGTTCATAACTACGGAACGTTGGATTTAACCCATGTATTGCAGAAATCCAGCAACATAGCTATAGCACAAATAGCCATGACTATGCCGCAGGAATATTTCTGGAATATTTACAACAGTTTGGGATTCGGCAGTTCAGCAGGTGTTGGTTTTCCGGGTGAAGCCAGCGGTGCGCTGCTGGATTATCAAAATTGGCACGAATTCGACCAAGCCGCTTTATCGTTCGGTTACGGCGTTTCAACCTCAATTTTGCAACTTGCCAAAGCTTATACGGCTTTGGCAGATGATGGCATCATTCACTCGGTAAGTTTGCTTAAACGCGACGAAGACCCTGATGCCAAACGCGTATTTAAGCCGGAAACAGCTCGAAAAGTTAGGGAAATGCTGGAACAGGTTGTCAGCAAAGAAGGTACGGCTTTTCTGGCTAAAGTTGAAGGTTACCGAGTAGCCGGTAAAACCGGTACCGTTAAAAAAGCAAAGGCAGGAGGCTATACCGAGGATAAATATTTTTCAGTGTTCGTCGGCATGGCCCCCGCCAGCAATCCGCGTTTTGTGATCGCTGTTGTAATTGATGAACCAACATCCGGCCAATATTATGGAGGGCAGGTAGCTGCGCCGACATTCGCCAAAGTTATGGCCGGGGTATTACAAATCTACGGTGTAGAGCCAGACGGCATGAATGATATGCATTTATTATTGAGTAAGCGATGAAATTGACACAACTGCTCAACAATTTTAGACAACCCGAATTAGACGCCGAAATAACCGGCTTGTCGCTGGATAGCCGCGCCGTAATGTCAGGCGATGCTTTTTTTGCTTTGCCCGGCGCAAATCAACATGGTTTAAGTCATGCTCGTCAAGCAATATTAAACGGTGCTCGCGCGATTATTTACGATCCACAGGGGGCCGCATTAACCGATGTTGCGCTTATAAACAACGTAATCAGCATCGCAATTCCTGAACTCAATTGCCACGTAAGTGCTATCGCTGCCGAATTTTACCAACATCCGGCGCAGCGAATGACCGTCATTGGTATAACCGGCACCAACGGCAAGACAACATGCAGTCAATTAATCGCACAGGCTATACCAAACTGTGGCGTGATTGGCACTATGGGCTGGGGCGAACCGGATCACTTAACCGAAACGCTGAACACCACGCCTGATGCATTAACCATCCAAAAAATATTGAAGCAGTTTGCCGATCAAGGCAAATCGACGGTCGCCATGGAGGTCTCCTCACACGGCTTGCAACAAGGCCGCGTTAATGCCGTAGCTTTTAAAGGTGCAGTATTTACCAATTTAAGCCGTGATCATCTAGATTATCACGGTGATATGGATAGTTATTTGCAGGCTAAACTGGCGTTATTCAGCCATAAGACATTAGAGTTTGCAGTCATCAATCTGGATGACGCCAATAGCCTTAAAGTGTTGAATATGTTAGCGGCCAATGTACAAATTTGGACTTTCAGCACCACAGAACGTCGCATTCCCAATGCGGAAAATTTACTAGTTGAAAATATTAGCCTTAGTGCAGATGGCATCCATTTTGATATCCGCTGGCGCGAACACCAAGCTAATGCCTTTACTCCATTAGTAGGTGTTTTTAACCTAGAAAATGTGCTGGCCGTGTTAAGCGTTTTATTGGCAATGGCAGTGCCGTTCGCAGAAGCAGTCTCTCGTTTACAGAAATTACGTCCGATCCCCGGCCGCATGGAAAAATTTGGTGAAATCAATCAACCTAGGGTATTTGTTGATTACGCCCATAGCCCGGATGCCTTGGAAAAAGTGTTGAAAGCAGTAAAAGGCAATGGCCGCTTGTGGGTAGTCTTTGGGTGCGGCGGTGACCGTGACAAAGGCAAACGCCCGGAAATGGGGAAAATCGCGTCAATCTTAGCCGACAAAATAATTGTGACTGACGACAACCCCCGAAACGAACAATCGGCAACCATTATTAACGATATCTTGGCCGGCTGCCAAAATCGAAATGTCACGGTGATTAACGACAGAACATTAGCCATAGCCTCTGCCATTCAGCAAGCCGGTAAACACGATTGCGTAGTAATTGCCGGCAAAGGCCATGAAAACTACCAGGAAATCAACGGTAAAAAATTGCCGTTCAGTGATCAGGAAATTGTCAAACAATCATTAGCTGAGTGGAGCCCAAACTCATGAAATTACAGCTTACTGAAATTTCTCAAGCCGTTCAAGGTGTACTACTCGGCACTAATCAGCTGATAGAGGGGGCCGGTATCGACACCCGCACACTCAACGCCAATGAATTGTACATTGCCCTTAAAGGCAAAAACTTTGATGGTCACGATTTTATAGCTAACGCCAAACAAGCAGGAGCTGCCGCTGTTTTGGTTGAACGACGTTGTGAAACTGAGTTGCCGCAAATTCTTGTAAAAAACAGCCGACTTGCCTTGGCAGAGTTGGCAGGCTTCTGGCGCACTCA
>Ga0364873_10084_pt1 | contig 58202 bp, 54 predicted proteins | sample ExccelAu500001D3_2_FD_206928 | JGI IMG/M metagenome (GOLD analysis project Ga0364873, IMG submission 206928) | Enriched cells from Trout Bog Lake Hypolimnion, Wisconsin, USA - BchlTB.Aug07.5000.01.D3 | ecosystem: Environmental > Aquatic > Freshwater > Lake > Hypolimnion/Profundal zone | place... | reverse complement strand
GCGAGCCAGGCGCGGAAGAAAGCTGCGTTTCTGATCTTCCGTTCCCCAGCGTTGCAGCAAATTGGTGCACAACGTATTTTGCACATCGACGATGACGGCGGCCGAAGGGTCCACGCGAGCGAGTTCCTCGATCGCCAGAATCGACAGAAAAAAGTTGCCGCCCTGTCCCCCGTATTCTTCCGGAACGTCGATGCCCATCAGCCCCAGCTCGAACAATTCCTCGATCAGGTCCTTCCGAAACACGCCGGCTTCGTCCATGGCGCGAACGTGGGGCGTCAGCCTTTCGCGCGCGAAACGCCGCACCGTGGATTGAAAAAGGCGCTCCTCTTCGCTGAGTTCGGTCAGGGCGGGCATGCCCACGATTGTAGAATGAACCAGACGGACCTCCGCTCCGCCTCATCATCTCCATGCGCGAACTACGAACCCGGTCCGTGATTCAAAATCTATCGGCAGCCCTGCGTGCCCGCCGCGTTTCTTCCCGCGAGTTAGTGGAAGAAGCCCTGGGCAAAATCGCGAAACTCGACGACCGCCTGAATTCTTTCCTGACCCTGACCGGCGATCTCGCGCGCGCCCAAGCCGACGTTCTCGACCGCGAATTGGCCAATGGCCAAGATCGTGGTCCGCTCCACGGGATTCCAATCGCGCACAAAGATCTGGTTCGCACCCAGGGCGTTCGAACCACCGGCGGCTCGAAGATTTTCGCGAGCTACGTTCCCGCGCGCGACGCGGTCGTTGCGCGGGTGCTCGCCGAAGCCGGTGCGGTTTCGGTCGGCAAAACCGGATTGCACGAACTGGCTTATGGGGTCACTTCGAACAACCCGCACTATGGCGCGATTCACAATCCCTGGGACCTCGCACGCATGCCCGGCGGATCGAGCGGAGGGTCGGCCGCGGCGGTCGCTGCCGGCATCGTGCCCTTTGCCACGGGAACCGATACCGGCGGATCCATCCGCGTTCCGGCGTCCTTCTGCGGCATCGTGGGATTCAAGCCGACTTTCGGAAAAATCAGCACGGTCGGTGTGATGCCTCTCGGGATCACACTCGATCACCTCGGGCCCATGACGCGAACCGTGCGCGACGCGGCCATCGCGTATCAAGCCATGGCGATTCGGCCCAGCGGTTTTGTGCCGCCCTATAAAATTGGCATTCGCGGCGTGCGTATCGGTGTTCCTCGCAATTACTATTTCGATCGCGTGGACGCCGAAGTCGCCGCGACCGTGAAGAACGCGGTCGCCCAGGCGGAACGCCAGGGAGCGCACGTCGTGGACCTCGAAGTCCCCGACATGGTCGCCCTGACGCAGGCCGGCGCAACCTGTCTGTTGGCGGAAGCCGCGTCGGCATTGCGCCCCTATCTCGACCGGCGCGGCGATTTCGGAGAAGACGTGCTCACGCGATTGGATCAGGGGCGCGCCATCTTGGCGATCGACTATCTTGACGCGCTACGCCTGCGCCGGCGGATCAGTCGTGCATTCGCGAAATTATGGCAGCACGTCGATTGTCTGTTCACCCCTTCGACGCCCATGACCGCGCCGTTGATCGACGCGAAGTTCGTCGAGTTCAACGGAGAGCAGGAGGAAGTGCGTGCGGCGGCCACCCGCTTCACCCGCGGAATGAATGCGCTTGGTTTGCCCGCTATATCGCTACCGTGCGGGTTCTCACAAACCGGAATGCCCATCGGATTACAGATCATCGGTGCCCGCGATCGCGACGACTTCGTTCTGCAGGCAGCCGCGGCGGTAGAGGATGAGCTCCAGCTTGCTGGACGCCTTCCAAGGCTTGCGTCCTAGAGCCTACTGTTGCAGCACGGAAAAGCGGGCAATCGAATATCCCAGCGCGGCTCCCGCGAACACGTCGGACGTGAAGTGCGCGGAAAGCGTGATGCGCGAGAACCCTATCAATGCTGCCGTTCCATAAGCTGCATACGGCACCCACTTATGACTCCCGTAGCGCCGCGCAATCACAGTGGCAACCGAGAACGCCGCGATGGTGTGGCCGGAGGGAAAACTGCCGTTTGGCCGCAACACGCTGGTGTGGTCGTCGAACCAACTGTCCGCGAAATTGCCGCCGTGCCCTATGGCGGCTGGGCGCAACCGCCGGTCGATGGCCTTGAAGATGGTCGCGAGAATCTCCGAATCGACAACCGCTTCTCCGGCGAGGAGTGCCGTGGACTTCATTTTCGAATCGCCCCGGATCAGACCCGCGCCATACAGCGACAGAGGAGTCACCAGAATTCCGAGCGTGGTGCGGGTTCCTCCAAACGTATTGTTGAAATGGTTGAATGCCGGATTATAGCGAAAATAGCGCGCAATCATCGGATCGAGCGCTACTAAACCCGCAGTCGTCGCCACGACCGCGGCTGTGGGAAGCCAGTATTTGCGCTCCTTCAGCTTGAGCGGCGAAAACCAGATCGCGCGCTGATCCCGCTCCAGATTGCCCGGCAACTTCAGCCACGATACCTCGCGGTCGAAGGGAGGCGCCGGAAGCGGGGCCGCGTCCGCTGGTGGAGGATCGGGAGTCTCCGGGTCCACCTGTGCATCCGGAGTTTGCGCGGAAACAGAGGACGCCGGCGGCGAGGCCGGCGTTCCTAAGTCAGCGGCAGAGCCGGGATCCTGCGCCCCCACGCGTAACGAGCACGCGAGAAGCGAAAGGAACAATGCACGCATTATTTTTCGACGCTCCCCAACGCCGGCTGGTTTCGGATGTCCCGCCCTAGTCGCCGACAGAATGATACACCATGGGAGCTTCCGCCAGTCTCCGAAGAATCCTAGGGGGAGTGCGATAGGCGGGCGACGCCGCGATGCGCCGCTCCTCGCGATTGACCCGATTACGAATTTCGATCGATTGCGAGTGAAACCCAAGTTTCGAATAGAACCAGAAGGCGCCCGACTCAATCGCTTCTTCGTTTTCATGACCCAGTTGATAGGGATCAATCGTGAAGGTGTCTACCCCGAACTGTTGATGGAATAGCTTTAGCAGGCGCGCGTACAACCAGGCCGTCTCACCCTGGCGGAACGTGTAGTACAGATTAAACCCAACTTCCATCACGTTCTTGACCCACATGACTTCCACGTACCCCATCGGCACGCCGTTCTTGAAATACATTCCGGCGCAATATTCCCGATGCGGCAGCCGCCAGCGCCGCGCGACGCCGCACAAGAACACATCCATGCCGCGGCCCAGATCCGCGTGGACAACGCCCGCTTCGTCGGGATATTCGAAACCGTAAAGCTCGCGATACCGCACCGCCGACGCATCGACGATCACGCCCAGGATACGTTGGGCGCTTGCGCGCGGCAGTCGTTTCACGCGAATCGGGCCAGCGGCAAATTCGGCGGGTATGGAAACATCGCGGCGAGCCAGCAATCGATGATCGTGGTAAAAAATCGAACGCCGCGGAATACGGGCGTGCGAACGCGAGGCCTCCGAATTCCCGAGGTCGAAGCGCAGCGGGATTTCGAGCAGATCGTAAACTTCCGGACGCACACGATCCAGCAGCCAGCGGATGTTCCCGCCCGCGGATGCGTAGCGTTTGCGCCAGTCTGCGTGACGCCCCACGGCCCAATCCTCGCGAGCTTCCGGAATCAATTCCGCAAGAATAGGCCCCAGTCGATCCGGATGTTCATATTGATCCCAATCGATCCGCAGATCGCCATGACGTCTCGTATCGCGCGCATTCTTGGCCACGTGACGTTCCGCCAAGGACCGCGCGAAAACATAACTGAAATTCGTCGTCAGTCCCGTTCCGGCGATGCCCGAGACGTCAGCGTATTCAAACTCCTTGAGCTCCGCCGGGGACAATGCCCGCAATCGTCGCGAATACCCGAACAGAATCTGATCGCACAGGCGCACGACATCCTTGCTCGCCGGATACGCGCGTAGGAAAAGCAGTGTTTCATGCAGGTGAATCAGATCCTCCACGGCGGTGAATCGTACGCGCCGGATCTGTCTCAGAAGCGCTTCCGTCCGGGCCGCGGCGTCTGGAGTTCCGTACAGAGCTTTGCACTTCTCCAGTTCCGCCAATAAGCGCCCCGCGAGCGACATCCGCCCAGTTTAGCGTGAATGGGCCGGAATGCTACAGTGGAAAGCAATGCAGAAAACCAGCGATGCCGCGCAGCTTGCGGCGATCTCCAAAAGCATGCGGCGCGAGGTGATCCGCATGATTACCGAGGCCAAGTCCGGGCACCCCGGCGGATCGCTTTCGGCCGTCGAGACGATCGTCACGCTGTATTTCGATGTGATGAATCACGACCCCGCGCGTCCGCACTGGGAGGGGCGCGACCGCTTCATTCTTTCCAAGGGCCACGGCGCGCCGATCCTTTACGCCGTAATGGCGGAGTGCGGCTACTGCGACAAGGCCCAGTTGATGACGCTGCGTAAGCTCGGCTCCCCCTATCAGGGCCATCCCGATGTGCGATTTCTTCCGGCTCTCGAAGCCTCCACCGGATCTCTCGGCGAAGGTTTATCGCTCGCCATCGGCATGGGCTTGGCCGCAAAATTGGATAATGCGTCGTGGCGGACCTATGTGATGCTTGGCGACGGCGAAATTCAGGAAGGCCAAATCTGGGAAGCGGCCATGTTCGCGGGTTTTCACAAAGTGGATAACATCGTGGCGATCGTCGATCACAATCGCATCCAGCTCGATGGCTTCGTGAAGGACATCATGGAGATTGAGCCGCTCGCTGAAAAGTTCCGCAGCTTCGGCTGGCACGTCATCGAGTTGGACGGCCATAGTATCCCCGCGCTGCAGAGCGCGTTTGCGGAAGCCGAAGGCGTGAAGGGCCAGCCCACCGTGATCGTCGCAAAGACCATCAAGGGCAAAGGTGTTTCCTTCATGGAAAACAACCCCAAGTATCACGGCGTCGCCCCGACGCAGCAGGAATGCACCGCGGCTCTCGCGGAGTTGGCATAAGCCGAACGGACGTAGGAGAACCGGATCATGCCCGCCAAAACGAAATACGAATTGAAAATGGGTGCCGCCACGCGCGAGGCCTTTGGCAAAGCTCTTGTGGAACTGGGACGCGCCGACCCGGCGATTGTCGTCCTGGACGCCGATCTGTCGAAGTCCACTTTCACGGCGCCTTTCGCCGCTGAATTCCCGCAGCGATTCTTCGAGTGCGGCATTGCCGAAGCGAATATGGTCGGGATCGCGGCAGGACTCGCCGCGGCCGGAAAAATTCCGTTCGCCTCCAGCTTTTCCGCGTTCGTCATGAACAAAGGGTTCGAGCAGTTGCGCGTGACTGCGGCCTACCCGAACGTGAACGTAAAGATCGTCGGAACGCATAGCGGCATCTCCATCGGCGAAGATGGCCCGTCACAGATGAGTGTGGAGGATCTGGCGCTCGCCTGCGCTCTGCCCGGCTTCGTCGTGATTTCTCCCGCCGACGAAGTGTCCATGTTCGCGCTGGTGAAACGCGCCGCCGAGCATGTCGGCCCCATGTTCCTGCGCGCGGGGCGCGTCAAAGTCCCGGTGATCTACGACGCGGATCAGGAATTCGCTATCGGCAAATCTATCGAGCTGATCGGCGGCTCCGACGTCACTCTGATCGCGCACGGTCTGATGGTGGCCGAATCGATTCGCGCCGCGGAAGCTCTCGAAGCCGAAGGCATCTCCGCTCGGGTGATCGACATGCACACTATCAAGCCTCTGGATACCGACGCGATCTCGCGCGCCGCTCGTGAAACCGGAGCGATCGTCGTCGCCGAGGAACATCTGGCCGACGGCGGACTCGGCGTGCGCGTTGCGCAAGCGGTCAGCCTAAAGCATCCTGTCCCCATGGAATTCGTGGGGCTCACGGGCTACGCGGAATCCGGTACACCGGACGAACTGCTCGATAAATATGGCTTGCGCGCGGTGAACGTCACAGCGGCGGCGAAGCGCGTCCTGGGCCGCAAACGCTAGCCGTCCACACGTCTTATGGCCGTTGCAACCTTGGCCGGCAGCTCGCTCCTTGCATGAAAACGAGGACTCCAAAATCGACGAAGGCGGCCGCGAGCGCTCCCCGCCGCCCCCCGCGGAAGACGTCCGCCGCCGAGGAGTTGGCCGAGGCCTGCGTGCTCGCGCGCACCGAAATGGCCCGAGCCAGCCGCGTTCTGCACGACGAAATCGGTTCGCTTTTAGCGGTCGCCGGCTTGCGTCTGCAACTGCTGCAGATGGATTATCCGGAGGCTTCCGAGCGCACCGCCGAACTCGGGGAAGCCCTCGAAGGCGCCATGCGTCACGTGCGCTCTCTCACCCGCGAACTGGATCCTTCGCCCGTCGCGCGCACCGGTTTGCAAAATGCCCTGATCGATCTGGCGAATCGCTATCGCGATGGATACGGCGTCGCCGCGGAGGTGAATTATTCGGCCACCGCGATCGCCACGCCGGCGATGGCAACGGCTCTGTACCTGGCCGCGGCCGATGCCGTCAGCGTCGCCGCGTTCACGCCGGCCACCACGCGCATCGCGATCTCCGTCACCGGTTCGCGCTCGCCCATCGTGCGTGTTTCCTTCGATGGGAATCCGCGCGGCGTCCCCGCGAAGTTAGCCGCCGCCGAGTTATTAGCGCGCCACTCGGGCTTGCGTTTCGAGATTGCAACGGGAAAAGGTACAATTGTTGCAATTCGATATGCCTAGTGACGTTCTGCTGGTGGATGATCACAAGATTATGCGAGACGGCATTCGCGCCATCCTGAGCCGCGACGCGGATTTCCGCGTGGTGGGCGAGGCCGATAACGGCGCCGACGCGCTGTTGTTCGTCAAACAACATCGTCCGGATATGGTTTTGATGGACATCGGCCTGCCGGGACTCAACGGCGTCGAAACGACCGCCGAAATTCTGCGCCATCATCCCACCTGCAAGATCGTGATCCTTTCCATGTATGACGATGAAAATTCCGTCGTCGGAGCCATCCGTTCCGGCGCGCGCGGATTCGTCCTCAAGAAGGTTTCCGATAACGATCTCCTTGAAGCCTTGCGTGCCGTGGCGCGCGGCGGCGCTTATTTAAGCCCCCAGGTGTCCGATCGCCTGTTGTCGCGCATTCAGAAGGGCGATCTGGAATCGAAGGCGGCTCCCGCCGCGCTCGAACTCCTATCCCCACGCGAGCTGCAAGTCCTTCGTATGGTGGCCGAAGGCAAGACCAGCAAGGAAATCGCCGTGATGCTCGACCTGAAGGAGCAAACGGTTCGTAGCTATCGCAAGACCATGATGAAGAAGCTCGGCGTGAACAACGTTGCCGGATTGACGCAGCTCGCGCTTTCCACCGGGCTCACGCAGTTCGCTCCCGGAGACGCATCGCACAGTCACTCGAGCTCCGAGGAGTGATGGGGGCTGACCCGGGCAAAGCTCCATGAGTGAAGTCATCGCCCGCCAGTCACCCTGGGGACCGCTCCTCGTCGTCGACGCGCATGTCCACTTTTTCTCGCATCGATTTTTTGAAATCCTGGCGTCCCAGAAACCCGGCCTGACCATTGACGCGATGCGTCAAAAACTCGACTGGCAATTTCCGCCGCCCGAGCCGGCGGAGCTTGCGAATATTTGGGCTCGCGATCTGGATCGGCATGGCGTCCACCGCGCCGCTTTGATCGCAAGCGTTCCCGGCGATGCAGCCTCCGTCGCCGCCGCTACACATGCTCATCCCGATCGCTTCGCGGCCTTCGCCATGGTCAATCCAAAAACGCCGGCATGGAATCCCGATACTCTCACCGGCATTCAAGTGGCGTGTCTATTTCCGGCGATGCACGGTTATTCCATGCACGACGACGTCGTCAATCCGGTCTTCGAGTGGGCCGCCCAAGGCAAACGAGCCGCGTTCGTCCATTGCGGAGCTCTGCGCGTCGGCGTCCGCGAAAAGCTCGGCATGCAGTCGACCTTCGATCTGCGCTATTCGAATCCCACGGACTTGCACGGCATCGCGCTGCGCTTTCCCGACGTGCCGATCATCGTGCCGCATTTCGGTGCAGGATTTTTCCGCGAAGCCCTGATGCTGGCGGATCTAGCTCCGAACGTTTTCTTGGATACCTCCAGTACGAATAGCTGGATGCGCTATCAGGAATCACAACTCGATCTGCGTCAGGTCTTCCGCCGCGCGCTCGACGTCGTGGGTCCGAAACGTTTGCTCTTCGGTAGCGATTCCTCTTTCTTCCCAAGAGGCTGGCACTATCAGATCTTCGAAGACCAGGCCACGGCCCTGTACGAACTGGGAGTCAGCGCCGCCGACGCCCGAGCCATTTTCGGAGAAAATCTTTTGAGAATATTGCCCCGCTCAGCGAACATTTAATATGTGCATCCAGGATTTCTCTGGCAGCGGATTCGCGAGCCCTTTGCTTATCCCGTGCCGCCGGCCCCGCGCACGGCCGTTCTCGTGCCCTGGTTTCGTCCCCCGCTGCTCGCCTCGCAGCCGGTGAGAATATTTCCCCAGGGCTGGGGAATCGACGCCGCCTCTTTTGAGCCGTCGGCCATCGCGGGCACTGCCGACCAATGCTGGCGATTACGGGGCAGCTTGCTTCCTTTCCTGACCCACGCCCTCATCGTACTGGAGCGTCCCGGCTGGCCCCGTTTGGATGAAGACGATCGCAACGCATTGTGGCGAGCCTTCTGCGTTCCCGTCTTCGAGCAGATTATCGCGCCCTCAGGCCAGTTGCTGGCCGGCGAATGTGAAGCCCATGACGGATTGCACATCGAGGGCCCGGGGCTCCACCTGACCCGCCCCATGGTGGATACCTCGCTGTGCCCGTGCGGCCGCAAGACCGCCCGTTTCGGCGTGCGGCCACACGTGCAAGTAGAACGCCGGGCGGCGACTTACGCCCGCTAGCGGGCCATGGCCCCATTGCGCTCAGCGACGTTGATGCTATCATCAACAGCCGCGCGCGAAGGACATGTGTCGCGGACGTTATAATGCGATCAGTCCTGCTTGTGCGAGCGTGGCGGAACTGGCAGACGCACTGGATTTAGGTTCCAGCGGCCGCAAGGCCATGGGAGTTCGACCCTCCCCGTTCGCACCACAAGTTCAATCCGTCACGCAGGTGGGGCAGCTTGGCAAGCTGCGGCGGGTAGTGTGCCCGCCCTTTTTTCGCGATTCACCATCACGCGCTGGTTTCCAACTCTCCCCCATACGGCTGATTCGCTGACGAATACTTCACCGGCCTAGTCCTCTCTGCATGAACGGAGCCGCGAAAAATGGAGAGGGCCGGTCGGGTACCGACGTGGCGCGAGCCGCCAGGCTTGCTGAGTCGAGAGTCATCTCGACTCAGCCGTCGCCGCCATTTCACACAGACTCGTCCTTGAACGGACCGACGCACTCTTGTCTGACGGAACCGCGAAAGTTATTGGAGCGGGCCGATCGTCACGCGTCAGCGGAATTCTCATTTTAAGTCCGGCGAAGTCACGCTTCCCCTGGATTTACGACGTTCACGAACCCCTTCGGAAACCACCCGCTTCTCGCGACACGACAGTCAAATTGTGCTGCAACGCCGTCGCCACAATCAGGCCGTCGATAATCGATAACGCTTCTCCCCTTTGCTTCGCCTGAGCCGCGAGCAAACCCCAGCGATCGGCAATCGCCGCGTCAATCGGAACGATCCTTCCCGCGAACCGCGTTCGCAGCTCGACCTCCAGCCAGGTTTCCAGTTTCGTCCTTCGCCTGCCCTCCTGCGTTGGGAGAAACTCGAAAGGGCGTGGCGGCGCCACGGGGAGCGGCTCAAAAGAATACTGGGCCGCCTTGAAGGACGCCGCGGTTCCCGCCGGCATCAATGGCTTGTACACCCTCCGAGGCACGGTCGTTTCCGCTACTCCTGCGGACCATCCGACCGAACTTGTGATCGCCATGTCCGACGATCACACGTCTGAAGTGACCCTGAAGCTCTTTGGCGAGAAGGGACCGGCGGGACTCAAGATGCCCGTGCCGCCGGGAACGATCGTCGAGTTCGGTGGCATTGCGAGGGAATTTGAACGGCAGCCGTTTATGCTGACCTTCGAAGTTGAACTTGGCCTCGACCGCGACGTGGGATTGTGGATCTTCCGGAAAGACAACACGAAGGAGCAACAAAAGTAAAACGCAGGCAGCAGCGGGCTCGAAAATCTATCCTTGCTTCGAATACCCTACCTGTGCAATGATGGGTGCGTAGTTTCGCAGTTCCTTGATTTGGCATCTTTCGATAGTCCGGCCCAAACCGCCCTTGTCCGATCCTGCCCCGATCCACCGCTCCGCAACTCAGAAAGCTACAATTCAGAAAGTAAAGACAAATGAAAAATATTTTTGTAGGGAACCTCAGCTTTAATTCGTCCGAAGCGACACTCCGCTCCATGTTTGAAGCACATGGCACCGTGGACCGCGTCAGCATTGTGACCGATCGCGACACCGGACAGGCTCGGGGTTTTGGATTCGTCGAAATGAGCGATAACGCGGAAGGCGATCGGGCGATCGCGGCATTGAATGGCGCCGACCTGGACGGCCGCGCCCTGAACGTCAACGAAGCGCGTCCCAAGACGGAGCGCAGCGGTGGCGGCGGCGGTGGATTCGGCGGCGGCGGACGTCGCAACAGCCGCTACTAGTTTTTACGGAAGGGCGGTACTTGCACAGCGCCGCCCTTTTCCTCCGGTCCGCTCGCCAATAGAATTTACAGAAAGGAAGAAGATCATTTGCCAAAAGAAGACGCAATCGAAGTAATGGGCAAGGTCGTTGAGAAGTTCAAGGCAGGAATGTTTTCCATCGAACTCGACGCCGGCCGAACCGTGCTCGCGACCATGGCCGGAAGGCTCCGCCGCAATCGCATCAAGATCATGAATGGCGACAAAGTTTCGCTGGAACTTTCCCCCTACGATCTGACCAAGGGCCGCATCACCTACCGGCACAAATAATTTCCGGGTCCTGCAAGCCAGCCGTCATTTTCCGTTTATGCGTGAGCGGCGGGTGGTTTCCACTTGCTCACGACGGCGCGAGGGTTCATACTCCGGGCATGAACCTCAAGAGCGCCTCCCTCCTCGCCCTCCTCGGCACCGTCCTGGTGACGATTCTCCTCGCTTGGAATTTGATCAATAGCGTTCTGAACGTCGCACGCGGTCTGACTCCCGCGGTCGTATTATTCGCCTCCCTCATCTATACCTTCGGCGCTCTCACCGTCGCCGTCTTTTTCTTCGTATTTCATAAATCGCAATCCTGAGATCCGCGAACGCCCGTTCCGAAAACATCCCATCCTGGCGCGCTATCCGTCACTCCGCGGAAGTGATAAAGTCTGTGAAGGAGAAACGCCTTATGCATCTTCGAAATTTATCTTGCTTTGCGGCGGCCGGTCTGACCGCCTTCGCGACTTTGGCCTCTGCGCAGGCTCCCGCGCCCGCGCCGTTCATGACCCACCAGTTGAAGCCGAACGTTTACTGGATTGAGGGCGGCGGTGGAAACAGCGGCGTCATCGTCGGTGAAAAGGGCGTGATCGTGATCGACGCCAAGACCACGCCGGCGGGCGGCAAAGAGCTCCTGGACGACATCGCGAAAATCACGCCCAAGCCCGTGACCACCGTCATCCTCACGCACAGCGATGGAGATCACGTTAACGGACTGGCGTCCTTCCCCATGGGCATCACGATCATCGCTCATGAGAACAACAAGAAGGAGCAGGAGACCGCCCTCGCCGCCGGTGGACGCGGTGCGCCGCCTGCCGGTCATCTGCCCACGCGGGTCGTCACCAAGAACAAAGAGAACATCAAGATCGACGGCGTGAAGTTGGAGCTGCTGCACTGGGCGCCCGCGCATACCAGCGGCGATCTGGTGGTGTATCTGCCCGGCGAAAAGATCGTTTTCACGGGCGATATCATCGCCACGCAAATGGCCGATCCGCTGATTCATGCCGAGAAGAACGGGTCCTCAGAAGGCTGGATCACCACCACCAAGGGCATCGTCGCGCTGAACGCCGATACCTTCATCCCTGGACACGGCATGGTCCAGACGAAAAGCGATATTCAGACCCGGCTGACCAACACCGAAGCGAAGCGCGCGAAAATCAAGGATCTGGTCGCGCAGGGCAAATCGCTCGAGGAGATCAGGTCTGCCGTCGGTGATCCGCCTCCGGCCGCTCCCGGGGGGCGTGGACCCAACTTCGCGACCTTCACTACGGTCGTGTATAACGAGCTCACCAAAAAATCCTGAGACGTCGATTTTCGAGCGGGGCACCCGCTATTTGTCTGCATTTCGGCACCCGTATTTACACCGCAATGAAGTGCCGTTTTAGCGCAAATAAACGCTGTTTTCGCGCACGAAACTTACCGAGTCACAAAACGGATGCAGCGGGCTTCGGGACGCCGGTCTGCGCGGGCCTTCCGCCCCGCGCCTTCTGAACGTCGTCCTTGACATGTTCGCGAGCAGTTCGACAAACTGTAGATTCCGTGTAATTCCATCCCCGCGGAGACGAACATGAATCCAAACAGACCAGCGGCGTTGGTCACGGGTGCGGCAACAGGCATCGGTCGCGCGGCTGCGGTCGCGCTGGCCGCCGCGGGTTTCGACGTGGCCATCAACTATAGCCGCAGTGAAAACGAAGCATCCGAGACGGCGCGCCAGGCACAGGCCCAAGGTGCCAAAACGCTGCTCGTGAAATGCGACGTCAGCGACGACGCCAGCGTGCGGAATATGCTGGTTGATGTGGAACGCGAATTTGGGCGGCTCGACGCTCTGGTCAACAACGCGGGCACGACCACGACCGTCAGGCCCAACGATTTCGAGGGACTCACCACGGAAGAATGGGACCGCGTATTCGCGGTCAACGTGCGCGGCCTGTTTCAAGTAACGCGCGCGGCTACGCCTTTACTGAAAGCCGCCAAAGGCAGCGTGGTGAACACGGCCAGCATCGTCGGCCTGCGCCCAGGTCCGCAACCGCTGCCGTATGCCGCAAGCAAAGCGGCCGTCGTGAGTCTGACGAAGCTTCTGGCGCTGAATCTCGCGCCCGATGTACGCGTGAATGCCGTGGCGCCGGGATGGATGGAAGGCGATTGGATGGAGCGCATGCTGAAAGATCGCTATGAGGATCTGATGGCGCGCCGCGCCAAGAGTACGCCGCTGCGCCGCGTGGCGACCGCCGAGGATGTGGCTGAGGTCATCGTCAATCTCATCACCAGCAACCGCTTCGTTAACGGGGAAGTGATCGTGATCGACGGTGGTTTCGCCGCAACTACGTAGGGAGGACCTCGAACGGGACAGACCGCTCTGTTCCTTTCCACAAAAGTTCTGGCTTGAATAGATTTCAAGGACCGGTGTAATTGTAGACAGAGCAGCATATTCGCCTGTTTCAAGAACCAAGGAGAAAACGAGAAAATGCTTCCGGGAGTTGTCCCATTTCCGCCTGAATATGCCGCGCGATATCGTGCCAAGGGCTATTGGCGGGATCAATCGCTCGCTCAGGAATTCGAGGTGATTTTCAAACGGTACGCCGATCGCGTCGCAGTGATCGACGGCGACCGCTCGATTACGTTCGCGCAGCTCGACCGGCTCTCCGATAATCTGGCGTTGAATCTCTTCGATATGGGGCTGAAACCGTTGGATCGCGTGGTTCTTCAGCTTCCGAACGTAGCGGATTTCATCATTCTCTACTTCGCGCTGCAGAAGATCAGTTGCATCCCGATCGCGGCTCTGGCCACGCATCGCTACGCCGAAATAAGCCAATTCGTCGAACTTTCCGGCGCCACCACGTGCGTGATTCCGGCTCCCCATCGCGATTTCGATTACGCACTCATGATCGATCGGATCCGGCGCGAAAGCCCGACGCTGAAATACGGGATTATTCTCGGCCCGCCTAGGGAAGGGTTCGCGTCGCTTCAGGAGTTGATCGACCGGCCTGCGCGGCTTCCTGCTGCTGCTCTTGCCGAGATCAAAATCGATCCGACCGATCCCGCGATTTTTCAGCTTTCCGGTGGGACCACGGGCATCCCCAAATTGATCCCACGCACCCACAACGATTACGCGTATAACTCGAAGGCGGCGGCAGCAGTATGCGCTGTGGAAGACGAATCGGCGCTGCTGCTGGTCCTACCGATCGCACATAATTTGCCGCTCGCGTGTCCCGGTATTCAGGGATTCTTCTTTCATGGCGCAAAAGTGGTGGTCAGCACGAGTACCAAGCCGGAAGATATGTGCGCGCTGATCGAGAAACATCGCGTCACGCATCTGAAGGTGGTCCCTTCCCTACTGATCCGATTACTCAACGATCCGGCGGTGCATAAGCACGATCTCTCTTCGCTCAAAATGATTCAGAGCGGCGGCCAGCGTCTGCAACCGGAAGTGCGACTGCTTTCGCGCAAGCTGATTCCCAGTGCCTTCGTGCAGGAGAATTTCGGCATGAGTGAAGGATTGATCATGTTCGTCCGTCTGGACGATCCCGAGCCAGTCAAGCTGGAAACCGTGGGCTGGCCGGTAAGCCCCGACGACGAAGTAAAGCTTCTGGATGAAGATGAAATGGAAGTGCCGCGCGGCGAGGTGGGTGAGCTGTGCTGCCGCGGCCCTTACACATTGCGCGGCTATTACGGCGTTCCCGAATACAACCAGAGAGTCTTCACTGCGGATGGATTCTATAAATCCGGCGATCTGTTGCGGCAGCATCCTTCGGGTAGTTACGTTGTCGAGGGGCGAAAAAAAGATCTGATCAACCGGGGCGGCGAGAAAATCAGCGCGGAAGAAGTCGAGAATCTGATTCTGTCTCATCCCTCCGTGAAGAACGTCGCCTGTATCCCTGTGCCCGACGCGGCGCTCGGTGAACGGATGTGCGCGTGCGTCATGCTTCGCGACGGCGCAAGCCTCGGCTTTGAAGAGTTGAAAAACTTTTTAATCGCCAAAGAAATCGCCAAGTTTAAAATTCCGGAGCGGCTGGAGATCATGCCCGATTTCCCGGTCTCCACCTTCGGCAAAGTTTCAAAGAAGAAGCTCGCGGAAATGGTGGCCGCATGAGAATTATCGATCTCCACTGTTACCCGAATACGAGGGAATGGATCGCCTGCCAGCAGCCCTACGTGGACGCCCTGGCGAAATATTGGAATCGTTCGTGGACAGCCAAAACCGAAGAGGAAGTGGTGCAGGATTTCACGGATGGCGGCGTGGAAGCCGTGCTGGTGGCTCTCGATCTGGAAACCACCGTCAATACGCCGCCTTGCTCCAACGATTTCGTCGCGGGCATGCAGAAGCGCCACAAGGATCGCATCATCCAGTCGTGGGGCGCGGTCGATCCGTTTAAAGGAGAAGCCGCCATCGCCGAAGCCCAACGCGCGGTTCGAGAGCTAGGCATGTTGGGATTTCATTTTCACCCGATTATGGGTCATTTCGCCGTGAATGATCTGCGCTTTTATCCTCTGTTTGAGGCGATCAATGAGCTGAAAGTACCGGTCATGATCGACGTCGGCACCACCGGCATGGGCGGCGGGATGCCCGGCGGCATGGGTGCGAAACTACGCCACGCGCATCCTTCGGCGATCGATGAACTGGCCGCGGATTTTCCCAACCTGACGATCATCGCCGCGCATCCCGGCTGGCCGTGGGTGGAAGAGATGACGGCGGTCGCGCTGCACAAGGGCAACGTGTATTGGGAACTTTCGGGTTGGGCGCCGAAGTATTTCGCACCACAATTGAAGGTGGATATTCGCAGTCGCCTAAAAGACAAAGTCATGTTCGGGAGCGATTATCCGAGCCTGCCTTACGAGCGCATTTTTCGCGAATGGAAAGAACTCGGCTACGCCGACGATATTTACGAGCGCCTGTTTCATCAGAATGCCGAGCGGGTTCTCGGCCTCTAGAAGAGGATTAAACATCGTGCAGGAAGTTCTGAAATACGAGCAGCAGGGGCACGTGGCCGTTCTCAGGTTAAACGATCCGGCGACGCGCAATGCGCTTACGGGCGAGCCGATGTTCTCCGCCTTCGAACAAGTGGTGGAGCGCATGAACGCGGACCTGAACGTGCGCGCGGCGATTCTCACCGGCGAGGGAACCGCTTTCTGTTCCGGCGGCAACGTAGCCGACATGCGCGACAAGAAAGGCATGTTCGGCGGTACTCCGCAGCAGATTGAAGCTCAGTACCGAGCGGGAATTCAACGCATTCCGAAAGCGCTCTTTCGGCTCGACGTTCCGCTGATTGCGGCGGTGAATGGACCGGCCATCGGCGCAGGCTGCGATCTTGCCTGCATGTGCGATATCCGGATCGCTTCGGAGAAAGCGGTTTTCGCGGAAAGCTTCGTGAAGGTTGGAATCATCGCGGGCGATGGCGGAGCGTGGCTGCTGCCCCGCATCGTCGGCTATTCGCGCGCCGCGGAGATGGCGTTCACGGGCGATCCTTGGAATGCGAAGACTGCCCTCGAAATCGGCCTCGTATCCAAGGTAGTCGCCGCGGACGAGCTGATGAAGGAATCCGCCGCACTGGCCGACCGCATCGCGAAGAATCCGCCGCAGGTGGTTCGCTGGACCAAGCGCATGCTGCGCGAAGCCCAATATTCGCGCCTGGAAACGATCCTCGATATGTCGGCGAGCTATCAATCGCTGGCGCATCACACGGCCGATCACTCCGAGGCGATCGCGTCGATGTTCGAAAAGCGCGCGCCGAAATTCACCGGGCGATAAAGCTCCGGTTTAGGCGATGGCGTCGTCTCGCGTACGGGCGAACAATATGGCGACGGCGCCCAATAAAACGGCGACCGCGATCGCCGTGAACAGGCCGATCGATCCGGGCGTTGCTTGTTGGATCAGGCCCGTTGTGTAGGGTCCTAGAATTCCGCCGAGACGTCCCACGCCTAACATCATGCCGACGCCGGTGCCGCGCACCTCGGTATCGTAAATGGCCGCCGTGAAATTATTCAGCACGTTTTGGCCGCCCAGGATGCAAAATCCGGCAAGACCCACGCAAATAAAATTCAAGACGTGATCGTTGATCAACGCGAGCGTTCCGAGCGCAACGGCGCCACCCACCCACCAGACCGCCATGGCGATGCGCGGTTTGTGCGAGCGGTCGGCGATGGATCCGCAGAGCAGGGAACCGACGAATGCCATTCCTTGAATCAGCGCGCCGAACCCGAAGCTCGCGGCGAAGGTTTCCCCGCGCTGCAGCATGACCGTGGGAACCCAGCCCGTAAGCCCGAAGATTCCGAACAAGACGCAGAACGCGGCGGTCCACACTGCGAGCGTTCTGCGGCGATAACGTGCCGACAACAGGAGCGCGAGCGAGGCGAGTTTATCGCCCGGTTCCGGAAATTCGAACTGTGCGTCTGGTGACACATATCGAGCGGAGTGCGCCGGGTTCACGCGTGCCAGCACTCCGGCGATATCCTTCGTCATGCCGCGCATCGCCATATATTGCAGGGATTCGGGGAGCATGGCGTGGCAAATGATCACGAGCGCGAGGGAGAGCGACGCGGCGTAGTAAAGCGCATGCCAGCCGAGCGTCGGCGTGAGATAAATTCCGATCAGGGACGCCACCACGCCGCCGGCTCCGAAGCCCAGAGCCCATCCCCACAACGCGAACATATTACGCAAGCGCCGCGGCGAATATTCGTTCATGTAGGTCACGCCGACGGGAAGCAGCGCGCCCAGCCCGAGTCCTGTCAGGGACCGTAAACTGCAAAATGTGACGAAGGAATTCGCAAGCGTGGCCGTGGCGAAACTGAAAATCGTCGCGATCCATAGTGCGCCGATCAACGTAGCTCGCCGGCCGTAGCGATCGGAAAATTTTCCCTGGACCAGCGATCCGATCATGAAGCCGATCAATCCGCTCGACACCAGAAATCCCGCCTGGCTGGGCGCGAGATGCCACGGCTTCATCACGTAGTGAATCACGTACGCGGCGTTGAATGTATCGTAGCCGTCGAAAAAAACGGCGAGGCCGACCAGGACGCCGATCAGAGCGTGACAACCTCCTAACGGGGCGGTCGCGATTTCTTCGCGGACATCGATCTTCATGCGCAGTACGTGAGTATACCCGTTCTTGAACCGGCAGCGGCACGCTAACATAAATGTTCACGCCTTCCTCCTCATGGAAAATCCCATCGCCACACCGAGTTCTTTTCGCTCGAAAGATGGAACTACCATCGGCTTCGTCCGCGTGGGCGCGGGACCTGCGATCGTGATCGTTCACGAGGCTCTGGCTACGGGGACGAGCTGGCGGAAGGTTGCCGGGATTCTCGCGCAAACATTCACTTGTTATGTCCTGGATCGGCGCGGGCGCGGAAGGAGCGGCGACTCATCGTGCTATTCGATCGAGCGCGAATACGAGGACATTGAGTGCGCGCTCGAGAGGACGGGCGAGAAGGCCAGTCTGATTGGACATTCTTTCGGCGCGGTGTGCGCGCTGGGGGCTGCGCTTCGAACACGCATCAAAAAGCTCGTTCTTTACGAGCCGCCGCTGCCCGTGGGAGGCACCGTCGCGGGTTCCTACCTTCCCGATTATCGAGCCGCGATTGCAGCAGGAGATTTCGACAAAGCGCTTGAGATCGGATTCACGCATTTTGCATCCGTGCCGCCCGCCAAGGTTCAAGCGATGCGCAGTACACCGGAGTGGGCCGGCGCGCTAGCGCTCGCTCATACGTGGAGCCGCGAGGTGGAGGCGATTGAACAACACGGCCCTGGTCTGGAGCGATATCGTTCGCTGGATGTCCCGACCTTGCTTCTGCTCGGCACGCAAAGCGCGGCACATCCGTTGAAGGATACGTCGGAAGCTCTGGCAAGAACTCTACCGGACGTGAGGTTGGTAGACTTGCAGGGGCACGGACATCTCGCGAATCTGAGAGCGCCCGGTTTGGTCGCCGAGTACATCGGACGGTTTCTTCTCGCGTGACAAGGTATGTTAGCGGCCGTGGAATACCGGTTTGCGCTTTTCCTGAAATGCGGCGCGGCCTTCGCGGTAATCCGCGCTGTCGAAGCATTGTTTTACAAGCGCGTCCGCAGCGGCCACGTTCTGCGAGTGCGGATCTTTTAACAGCTCATGAATGACGCGCTTCGCGGCGAGCATAGTTAGCGGAGCGTTCTGGGCGATCGTGTTGACCAGTTCATCGACGTAACTTTTCACTTCGGCGTCCGGCAAGACGCGATTCACCAATCCCATCTGCAACGCTTCGTCCGCTGTGAACTGACGTGCGGTCAACAATATTTCCAACGCAAACTGCGGACCGATCAATGCCATCAATCGACGCAGCGTGGAGGCTCCGTAGCCGAGGCCGAGTTTCGCTGCGGGGATCGCAAAACGCGAGCTTTCTCCGCAAAAACGCAGGTCGCAGCACGCCGCGATGTTCAAGCCCCCGCCGATGCAATAGCCGCGAATCATGGCCACGGTGGGCTTGGGATGATCCGAAAGCGCCTTCCAAAAACGCTCGAGCGATGCATCGTAAATGGCCGCCGCCTTCGCATCGGATCTCACCGCTTCGAATTCGGAAATGTCGGCTCCCGAGGCGAACGATTTGTCGCCCGAACCCGTGAGCACGACGACGCGTACGGCGTCGTTGGCCGCGAACTGATCCAGCGCCGAGGCAGCGTCCTGCCACATTTGCAGCGACACTGAGTTGCGGCGCTCGGGATTGTGAAACGTCAAAGTCGCGACCGAATGATCGATCGCGGAAAGTATCGAACCGCTCATGTGTTCACCGTTCCTGTTGGCATTTCTTTGTCGCCTACTATACGACGCCGCGCGCGCGAAGCCCCTCGATCTCGCCGGACGTAAATCCTAGCGACGCTAAAATCTCGTCCGTATGCTCGCCGTGTTCCGGCGGGCGAAGCCGCACGCCGCTTTCCGCTTGCGAAAGCCGGAAGGGCTGGCCCACCAGGCGCAGCGGATGAAAGTGGGGCGACGGAATTTCTTCCACCATTTTCAGATGCTGAACCTGTGGATCGGCGAAGACTTGATCGATGGTGTTGATGGGGCCGCTCGGCACTCCGGCGTCATTCAAAAACTTCAACCAATACGCGGAGTCGTGCGAAGCCAGCAGCCGGGTGATCCCATCGTTCACTTCGCCGCGATGAACGGAACGCGATTGCGGCGTGGCGAAATCCGGATTGGCGAGGAGATCTTGGCCTCCAATGGCTTGGCATAGCCGCTCCCACATCGCTTGTCCACTCGCCGCGATGTTGATGTAACCGTCGGCTGTTCTAAAGACGCCGGTGGGAATATTCGTCGGATGATTGTTGCCCGCTTGCTGGGGTATTTCGCCATCGTCCAGCCAGCGTGTGGCCTGAAAATCGAGCATGAACACTTGGGCTTGCAGCAGCGACGTGGTCACCCATTGGCCTTCTCCCGTTCGCTCGCGATCGAACAGCGCGAGCAGAATTCCTTGCGCGCACAGGATGCCGGCGCTGAGATCCGCAAGAGGAATCCCGACGCGCACGGGCCCTTGACCGGGAAGCCCGGTGATCGACATCAATCCGCCCATGCCCTGCACAACCTGATCGAAGCCGGGTCGCGTGCGATAGGGACCGTCCTCGCCGAAGCCCGAGATGCTCGCGTACACGATGCGAGGATTCACGGCACGCATGGCCGGATAATCGATTCCCAGGCGCACTTTGACGTCAGGCCGAAAGTTTTCCACCACCACGTCGGCGGTTTCAGCCAGGCGTTTAAAAATCGCCAGGCCCTCCGCGGTTTTCAGGTTGAGCGTGCAACTGCGTTTATTCCTCTGCAGGTTTTGAAAATCGGAACTGCCGCGCGGATCTCCGAATAAATCGGCCTCGGGATCGCCGGGAGTTTCAATTTTGATCACATCGGCTCCCCAATCGGCGAGCTGCCGGACGGCGGTGGGGCCGGAGCGCACACGGCTCACGTCGAGGACGCGAATGGAGGAAAGCGGTTGGCGCATGCCGGTTGTCACGTCGTGCCGCGAGGCCGAGACGTTGGAACCAGATTATCGCAAGTAGGGCGCAAGGAAGGTATGATCGTCAGCGGAGAAACATTCTGTCCATGCATCGCCGAACTAAAAACACGCGAGCCTTTGCCCGCCGCTCGCTGTGCGCCATCCTTTTTCTGGGAACGGCCGCGCTCGCGTGGGCGCAGAAGCCCCCCGTCTATAAAGTCGATCCGTTCTGGCCGAAGCCGCTGCCCAATCGTTGGGCGATGCAGCAGATCGTCGATATATCCGTGGATAAGAACGATCACGTGTGGATGATCAATCGCGCGGATCCGCGTCCCGACGAAATGGGCGCGGCCACAGTGCCGCCGCGTGCGGAGTGCTGCACGCTGGGGCCGGAGATCATTGAGTTCGACCAAAGCGGAAATTTCGTGAAGGGCTGGGGCGCGAAAGACTTTGTGTCCGGATTTCCGAAGCGCCTGCAGAGTTTTTTGGTCGATCGCGAAGGCAACGTGTGGATCTCGGGAACCGATCCCGGCGACAGCATCATCAAGCTCAGCAACGATGGCAAGCTCCTATGGGACTTTGGCCATCGTTGGCCCCAGGGAAAAGAAGTGAAGCAGGACAATCAGAACACCGATCTGCTTCCCGGAATTGAAGACTTCGATCTCGACGAAGATGCGCGGGAAATATTCATTGCGGATGGCTCGCGCAACAAACGCATCCTGGTGTACGACATGAATACCGGCGCGTTTAAGCGCGGCTGGGGCGGCCACGGAGTCCCGCTCCGTGAGATCGATAACGATCCGACTCCGCCCTACGATATCTCGGGTCCGCCGCCGGATCAGAAAGCATTCGCGCCGGCGATCCATTGCATTCACCTCTCGAAGGACGGCCTGGTTTACGCATGCGAGCGCGGCAGCGATCGGATTCAGGTGTTCACGAAGGCGGGTCAGTTCGTGACCAGTTATTTCGTGCATCCTTCGACGCAGGCGCGCGGCGCGACCTGCGGCGGGCCGTTCAACGCCACGAGCGGCCCGTGCGGCACCGTCTACAACATGACCTTCTCACGCGATCCCGCGCAGAAATATCTTCTCGTCGCCGATGGCACGAATAACACGGTTTGGATTTTGGATCGGAAAGACGGGAAAGTCGCCGGGTCCTTTGGAGGCGCCGGCCGCTATGCCGGGCAGCTCCACTGGATCGATACAATCGGAATCGATTCGAAAGGAAATGTCTACACCGGAGAAGTGGAGGACGGCAAACGCATTCAGAAATTCGTGTTGACGAATTAACCAGTATCAGGGCTGCGCCTTCAAAACTTCTTCTAGTTTTGCCGTCATCATTTGCTGCCACTGCAGATCCCCGGCGTAGCCTTCGTGGATCCATTGCAGCGTTCCTTTGGAATCGAGGAACCAGGTCTGCGGGATAAAAACGACGGATAAGTAAGCATCCACCATGTCGTTCGCCAGCACGACCGGAAACGTAAACTTATTGTCGGCCATATATTGCCGGGCTTTCGCGGGCTCTTCATCCACGTTGAAACTGGTGACGACAACATCCGAGCGATCCCGCAATTGTTCGTATAGCTTCTGCAATTCTCCCAGTTCCGCGCGGCACGGGACGCACCAGGTGGCCCACAGGTTGATGACGACGACTTTGCCTCGCGCGTCCGCGGGCTTCCACGGTTTCCCTTCGAGAGTCCGGAGTGTAAACTCCGGTAACGGACGACGCGGCCGCACCCAACGAATTTCCGCGGCTTCTTCCCGTTTCTTCGCGGCCTTCCGTGATCCGAGTTCGGGAGCTTCCTTCAGCACAGCGTCGCGATCTTTCAACGCCGCCCGATCCGAAGGATCGATTGCCAGCGCTTCGTCGAATTCCTCCAGTGCGTCGGCGAATTTCTGTTGTCGCAAATAAACCTCGCCCCATTCGTCACGGACCTCGGCATCGCGAGGAAATTCCTTGCTGACCTGCTCAAACCGTTCGACGGCTTCGTCGTACTTTCCGGCTCGCGCGAGAGCTCGCGCCAGATTGTAGCGCGCGTTGGTGTAATCCGGGCGCTTCTCGATCGCCGTGCGAAATTGCACGATCGCCTCGGTGTTGCGGCCCATGGCGACCAGCGCCGAACCCAGCATGTTGCGAGCTTCCGCGTGATCCGGCTGAATGCGAACCGCCGTTTGCAGCATAACCAGCGCTTCGGCCGGATCGAGCCGCGCCAGGCGCAGAGCGCCCAGTTGAAAATGCGCCGCAAAATCGTCGGGATATTTTTCGAGCCGACGCCGCACCAGCGCTTCTTCCAATTGCATGCGATGGTCGCTCTTATCGTTTGGCGATTCCTTGCGCGGCAAGACCTGTAGCCACAGATGACCCATTTCGTCGGTCGCCTGATTGCCGCCTTCCACGCGGCGCGGAGGTTGATTCGGATTGCGGGGGTTCGCGCTCGAATTGTCGTAGTGATAGCGCATCGAAATGACGGAACCTTTTGGCAGGAACACCGGCTCGCGGTAATGATACGCCCCCTGCCAATTCGGGTCCCAGTCGGGAATGCGAATCAACCATTTGCGCTGACCGTTCGGCAGTGTCGCGTAGCCTTCGAGCAGGTGTCCCAGATAATGCGCGTGCGGATACACGGCGAGCGCATCGACGTCGAGCGGAAGACGAAAATCGTCCGTCACCACGAAGTCGCGATTTCCCGCCGGGATATCGAGCGCGCTATCATGCTCCAACTCGACCAGCATGGGAAACTTTTCGGGCGGCTTGTCGGTAAAGTACAAGCCGATCGACGGCCGCACCTTTTCGGCTTTACCCGTGGGTTGCAGGTGCGCGTTCAGGACTAGGTCGTTGCCGGGATCCAGCCGCCATGCGAAGCCGTCCGGCTCGACGTACGGTGTTTCGCCCGGCTTCCAAAACAGAAAATGCCCATCGTCGGGTTCGGACGTCGTGCGATCGATGATCACATCCATGCCGGGGAATCCTGCACCATCCGCGATCTCCTGACGGCGGGCGGACCGTGCGCGATCCACGTATAGATTCGCGTGATGCACGATGCGCTTGTCGCCCGGGCGGATTTCAATAGCGCGAACGTACTTCGTTGCCGCGACGTTGGCCGGGATGATGAAATTCCAATACACGTCGGGACCGGATGCCGGCAACGAATACGCAGCCTGCGCTTCCAAGATCAGATCCGGAGGACCCAGCTGCCAGCCTTCGGTGAAACTCGGTGGCGCGGGCGTTTCGGAAGTTCGTCCTTCCGGTGCGCCCTGGCTGACCCAGTTTGCGATCACGTGGATCTGCGCGTCGCTGAGCCGGCGCTCGCCGGCGAAGTTTCCGAAACCTGCTTCGGGTGACCACGGCGGCATGTAACGGCGGCGCGTCACGTCCACGATCTGACGCGCGTGGCTTTTCACATCGCGATAGCTGAGCAGCGAAAATGGTCCGGCTTCGCCGGGACGATGGCACGGAGCGCAATTTTGATAAACAATCGGAGCGATGTCGCGCGCGAATGTCACGGGACGAATAGCCGCCGGTGCGTGCGCGGCTGTCGCGGGAGAGGGCGTGGCATTCGGTGGAGGCGCAGCCCAGGAAGGGAGTGCCGAGATGACGACGATCGCCAGGCAACCGGGAACCATTCTCATTCCGCGTCCGCTTCCTTCACGCGATCGCTCACTGAATATCGGCCAGCCAGCAGCCCACGGCATGCGTCTCGAATTGCGCGGGTGCGCGTCCCGCGAGTGTGGCGGAAATCGCGTCTTCCAAATCGTGCGTGGTGGCCGCCGGTCTCGCTTTACCCGGATTCACCCACCGGTCGTCGATGCGGCCGTGATACACCAGCCGGCCGCTTGCGTCAAACACCGCCGCTTCGGGGGCGATCGTGACGCGCGCGCGCTTGACCAGATCATGACGAGGATCGCGCAGAGCCGTTCCGGGAAACGAATATTGGGCGATATGATCCTTGATCGATTGCGTGGTCGCCGCGGGATCGGGATAGACCAGCCAAAAGTCGGTGCCCTTCGCGCCGAATTCTTGCGCCAATCGCCGCAGTTCGGGCGCATAGCGATTCGTGATGGGGCAATCTGTGCGGACGAAGAGGAAAACTCGTGCGCGAGCCGCGGTGGCATCCGAGGATTCGCCGAAAGGATTATGTGGCTTCCCGTCGACTCCAAGAAGTTTTGAACCGGCGGGCGCGTCGGATCCAGTTCCAGGAACGCCCGCACAAATCGTGGCGGCGAATAGAACGGTAACGGCCGCCGCGAACCTCATAACTGGTAGGCTACACCGGTGGTCGCGGCCGAGCAACCCGGAGCTTCGGTCAGAAAGAGCGTCGGCCGCGGTCGGGAGATCCGACGTTAACGGACGCTACAGCCCTACGGCTGAGGTCCCGGCGCCGGTGACGAAGCTCGCCAGCAGGCTTTGAATTTGAGAACCGCTCGAGCTTCCCGGCGAACCCGCGCCGGAAGTCAGTATGGCAAGTAGCGTACTCTCCGCGCTGGTGTTGCTGGTCTGTCCCGTCTGCGGAGAAACCAGACTGCTAAACAGATTTTGCGGGCTTTGGATATTGAGCTGACTCAGCAGGTTCAACAGATTCGCGTTGCTGTTCTGCGTCGATGCGACCTCCGCGGTTGACGCCGTGGACACCGGTGTGGACGCTGCGGCGGTGGGCGTCGTCACAGCCGGAGCCGCTGTCGTGGATGCGGCTGGAGTAGTGGCTGCGGTAGTTGCTGTCGACGAGGTTGTGGCATCGAGGCTAGTGTCGTCGCCGCCACCTCCGCCATGATGGCCGTGATGATGGCCGTGCGTCGCGCTTGCGCCCGAAGCAGATTGCGGATTCAGCGCGGCTAGATTGTCGGTTTCCGCCGCCGTCTGAAATTTTGCCGCCAGATTGTTGAGGAAGGCCGTCGCCGCCGGATTGGTCTGTTGGGCGGCCGCGGCCTCCAACTGCTGAGCGCCGCTGGTCAACACTTGCGCGAATTCAGTGGGATTCGAGGTCTGCAATTGCTGCAATTCGCTGAAGAGTTGGCCGACCTGTGAAACATTGACGTGGTCGGTCGTGTTGGGGGCGGGAGTGGCCGTGGTGCTTGCGGCGGGACTGGTGGTTGCGGTCGAAGTTGCCGAGAGCGACTGAATTTCAGCCAAAAGTGAGGTGTCGATCGTATTTAACGTGCTGCCAATGGAACCCATGAGAGTACTCCTGTTGCGAATATCTGTGAGTGCCGCCCGGCCGCCCCGCGCGCTGATTGCCGCATGGCTGCCTACTACGGTCTCTTGACAACTCATCGGATCGGAACTCCTCGCGTCATAGGGAATAAAGTCCGATTTCTCTCGGGATACGGAATGTCCTCGTGATCGGAAGATCCGGTTCGCTACAATGACCGCAAGATACGTCATGGCTACCGGCAGCGCTTTCACCAGCGGGATCAACATGCAGAGAGCGATTTTGGTTTGTCTGCTGTCCGCGTCCGCATCCGCCCAAGTAGTCGTGACCAGATTGGTCAAAGACGATCCGGCTACCGGCTTGCAGTTCGTGACCGTATTGCTGGCCGTCAAGGGAGACAAATCCTACAGCGACGAGCCCTCGGCTCCGCCTGCCGAGTTCGGCATCATGTGCCAGGAAACCAATCTCGGAAAGCAGAAGAAACTGGATGTGTCGTTGACGCTCGGCACCGGCATCGTCCCTAAGACAGGCTTTCAGGTCGCCGACCCGGTGTTGTTTCAGGACCTCGGGATCGTCGCGACCCTGGTTCGTCTCGACGACGAGCCGCGTCCCCGGCAACTCGAATGGCAGCAGACCGCCGATCCCGGCATCCTGACGCGCAACGACTTCAAGTTCGTCCACGATCGACTTCTGAAGTCCAAGTCGATCCACATCGAGGTCGGCGGCACGGGCTCGGCGGCCAAGATCAGTTCTTTCAATTTAGTGGGGCTGAAGGAAGAATACGGAAAGCATCCCGAATGCAAGCGCTAGGATTTCGTTTGGTGCGGATAAGAGGACTTGAACCTCCACTCCCTTGCGAGAACTAGAACCTGAATCTAGCGCGTCTGCCAATTCCGCCATATCCGCACGATGGATAGGTCCTTTCATTTTCCCGGACACGGACGTGAGTGTCAAATGTTTGCCATAAATTCTCGCGAAGAACGCAAAATCGCGTGGTTTTGCGCCCCCGGGGGCGCTTCAATCTCTCGCGCTTCTATTTTCTGCGCGCACCGGAGGGGCGCTTCCCAGAATCGCGCTGCTATGGCGACGCCGTCTTGCGAAAATCCAGAATCAAGCGCATCACCAGCCGTTCGATCTGGCTCGCCACCGCCCGGTAGACGTCCTCGCTTTTGCCGATCGGATCCTCCACCGGCCAGTTGAATACCTGGGCGCCGGGCAAGGAAACGCGGGTGCCGCTCATGTTCACCAGGATGTCGTAGTGTTCCTTGGCGGCCAGATCCATGTCCTTGGGAAAGTGATCGTCAATGTTCAGGTTGTGCTCGGCCAAAACTTTTTTGGTCAAGGGGGAAATCAGCGGCGCGGGGCTCAATCCGGCGCTGCGCACTTCGAGCACGTCCGATCCGTAGGCGCGCGCGAACGCTTCCGCCATCTGGCTGCGGCAGGAATTGCCGATGCACACGAACAGGATCCGCCGCTTCGGAATTTTAGGCGCAGCCGCGGAATTTCCGCGCAGCCCGGGAGCGGAAGGCCTGGGAGCTCCCGCGGCCGCCGGCATGGTGCGAGGCCCCAGCAGCTTATGGCGTCCGCCCCTCAGGCCGCTCCGTGTGTCGCGGGGATCGCCGCCGTCCGGTACCATTCCAGGGTTCTCTCCAATCCTTGCTCGATCGTGAATTGCGGCGCGTGTCCCAACTCCCTGATCGCCGCAAGCGTATCGGCCATGGAATGGCGGACGTCGCCTTCGCGCGGCGGCCCGAACAGCGGTGGGATCTGGACGCCTTCAATCTTCTGCAACAGCGTCCATACCTGATTCAACGTGTAGCGCCCGCCATTGCCCGCGTTGAACATCTTTCCCGAGACGCTTTTCGGCGCGCGGGACGCTTTGATGCACAGCCCGGCCACGTCTTCCACGTAGGTAAAATCGCGGGACTGCTCGCCGTCGCCGAAAATCGTGGGCGTCGTGCGCGCCAGCAGGTGCTTCATGAAAAGGCTGAGAACGCCAGAGTACGGGCTCGAAGGATCCTGGCGCGGACCGTACACATTGAAAAATCGGAGCGACACCGTCTCCAGTCCGAAGCACGAATAAAAAACCGAGGCATAGTGTTCGCCGAGCAGCTTCTGCACCGCATACGGCGATTTCGGCATGGGGAGCATCGTTTCCACTTTCGGAAGCGTCTCGCTATCGCCATACGCCGCCGACGACGCCGCGTAGATCAGCCTGCGCACGCCGCCGTGCGCGGCCGCGTTCATGACGTTGAATGTCCCGTCGGCATTGACCTCGTGCGAAAGCCGCGGCTCATGAATGGAGCGCGGCACCGAAGGAATCGCGGCCAGGTGGAAAACCGTATCCGCTCCGCGCAGGATGGGACGCAGATCGTCTTCATCGCGAATATCGACCTTATGCAGCCGCACATGCTTGCGGACCTGCGTCAGATTGCTTTCATGCCCTGTGAGCAGGTTGTCGACGATTTCCACCTCGTCGTTTCCCTGTTCCAGAAGGCTTCGAACCAGAGCGGAGCCGATAAAGCCCGCGCCCCCTGTAACGACACACTTGGGCATCACCCATAGTTTAGCTAGATTCGGCGCTTGGCCACGGCCACTAAGGACAATCCTCCCCAGGGGAGCAGGCCGTCGACGCGGCGCCAGAACCACACGGTCTTATCGAACAGCTTCAATCCCACGCGATGAATGCTCTTGCGCTTCAGCAGTTTTCCGAAAAACCACCAGGAAAATGCCCCGATTTTATTCACCTGGTAGAGCTTCTGAATCTCGAATCCCGCCGCGCCCAAAAGTTGCGCCAGTTCCACTTCGGAGAAGCGCCGGCGATGTCCCAGCGTTTCGTCCAGCGGACTAAAGAGCCCGGGGCCCTGCGGCACCAGCACGATCAGATTTCCTTTGGGAGCCAGGCATTCGCCGAGCATGACGAGCAGCCCTTCCGGATCGTCCACCAGTTCCAGCATGTTGATGCACAGCGCGCTGTCGAAAATGTGCCGCAGCGGCAGGAAGTCGCGGGGATTTCCGGGATCCAGCTGGCACACCGTAACGTTCGGCGTGCGCAGAAAGCGATTGTACAGCGCGTGCAAATAGAGAGGATCCGCTTCGCCCGCGACGTATTCCAGCTTGCGGCCCATCAATCGGCCGGTGAAATTTCCGAGCCCCGCGCCGATCTCGAGCACCGTGTCGCCCAGGTGCGGCCGCACGATGCGCGTCACCCAGCTTACGTATTGCGGCGTCCCGGTCAGGTTATTCAGCGTGCCGCGGCCATAGTTAGGTTCGTAAAGATCGTCCACCAGCCAGAAATACAAAATGACGCCGAGCGCCTTGACGCCGTCCTTCCAGCCGATTTTCTTGCCTTCTTCGTAGGTGCGGCCGTGATAGCTGATGGGGACTTCGTAAATGCGCAGCTTGCGCTTGGCGCACTTCATGGTGATTTCCGGCTCGAAGCCGAAGCGATCCGAGCGCACCGGGATGCTTTTCAGCAGATCCGTCCGGAACACCTTGTAGCAGGTCTCCATGTCCGTGACGTTCAGGTTGCTGAACATATTGGAGAGCAGCGTCAGCCCCTTGTTCAGCATGGAATGCCAGAACGGCAGCACGCGCGTCTGCACGCCCGCCATGTAGCGCGATCCGAAAACCGCGTCCGCGTGCCCGTCGAGCAGCGGCCGCAGCAGCTTCATATAATCGGCGGGATCGTATTCGAGATCGGCATCCTGCACCAGACAGAAATCGCCGCGCGCGCTCTGAATGGCCGAGCGAACGGCCGCGCCCTTGCCTTGATTCACTTCGTGGCGAAACAACCGGATGCGGGAATCCTCGCCCGCCATGCGCTGCAGGATGGTGAAGGTGCCGTCGGTCGAACAATCGTCGACGATCACCAGCTCCCGCTCCATGTCTTCGGGCAAAGGCGCGGCCAGCACCAGCGACAGGCTTTTTTCCACTACCGAACGTTCGTTGTAAACGGGAATCAGGATCGAAAGAAACACTCTCGACCAGTATAATTGGGATTGATCCCTAAACCGCATATGAGCACATCCACACCTCTTCTCGAAAGCCACGCCGCTGACCTGAAATTACGAGCCCGGGGCAAAGTTCGCGACGTTTACGAAGACGGCGACCGCCTTCTGATCGTCGCCACGGACCGGATTTCCGCGTTCGATTACATCCTTCCCACCGGAATTCCGGAAAAAGGGCGCGTCCTTACCCAGATGACGCTGTTCTGGCTGGATTTTCTGCGTTCCATCGTCCCGAATCATTTTTTGAGCGCCGACACCAACGCACTGCCGCCGGAATTCGAGGGCCGTTCCATGTGGGTGAAACGCGCCGAAATGTTCGACGTGGAATGCGTCGCGCGCGGCTATCTTTCGGGCTCCGGCTGGAAGGAATATCAGAAGACCGGCAAGGTGTGCGGCATCGCCCTGCCGCCCGGCTTGAAGGAGAGTGATCAACTCCCCGAACCAATCTTCACGCCCGCGACGAAAGAAACTTCCGGACACGACGTCAACATTTCTTTCGAAGAAACCGTCGATCGGCTGGGCGCGGAAACCTCCGCCAAACTGCGCGATCTGACGCTGAAAATTTACTCGACCGCCGCGGATTACGCGAAAACGCGCGGCATCATCATCGCCGATACTAAATTCGAATTCGGTCTGGTGAATGGCGTGATTACTCTCGCCGACGAAGTCTTGACGCCCGATTCCTCGCGCTTCTGGCCCAGCGATACTTACAAGCCCGGCGGACCTCAACCTTCCTACGACAAGCAATACGTGCGCGATTATTTGGAATCCATTCACTGGAACAAGCTTCCTCCCGCGCCGCCGCTGCCCGAAGAAGTGGCCCAACGCACCAGCGAAAAATACAAGGAGGCCTACCGGGAGTTGACCGGACGCTCGCTGTGACGCTGCTCGATCTTTTGATCGTCGTCATTGTGGCCGCCTCCGTTGTCGCCGGCTTCGTCGCCGGATTCGCCCGCGTCGGGATCGGACTGCTGGCGCTGGTGGGCGGCGTCCTGTTCGGGTTCTGGTTTTACGGCATCCCGGCCGCGTGGTTGCATCAATACGTGCACTCGGAGCGGGGATGCAACCTGCTCGCTTTCTTTCTCATTTTTTTCGGATGCCTGACGGCGGGGGCGTTACTCGCGAAAATCGTCGCGAAGTTTTTCCGTTGGACCGGCCTCTCGTGGCTCGATCGCTTGATGGGCGCGATGTTTGGATTGTTTCGCGGCGCGCTCATGGTCGTTGTCCTGGTCGCGGTGCTGATGGCGTTCGCTCCGAAACCGCTCCCCAATTGGATGGTGAAGTCCGTCACGCTGCCCTATGCCGTGAACGCCTCGCACACCATGGCCCAGGCCGCTCCCGCGGGCATCAAGAACGCGTTCCGCGATTCCATGCTGGAGATCCGCCAGGCGTGGCTCGAACAAGTCCGCTCCGTGCGGAAGGAGTTAGAGCCTGGCCGGCGACCGAATAAAGAGAAAGATAACGGCAAAGGCGAAAAGGATAGCGATCCCCGGAAGAAGGGTAAAGCGTGAAGCGGCGCGATCTTTTAATTTTCGATCTGGACGGAACGCTGATCGATTCCAAGCGCGACCTTACGGATTCCGTCAACGCCACACGCGCCTGGAAGGGGCTTCCGCCGCTGCCCGACGATATCGTGTCCGCGTATGTGGGCAACGGCGCATCCATGTTGATTCGCCGCGCGCTGCCGCATCTGAATGATGAAGAGCACGGTGAAGCGCACAAGTTTTTCCTGAAGTATTATCGCGATCACATGCTGGATGCCACCACCCTGTATCCGGGAGTTCGGGAAGGTCTCGATCGGCTACGTGCGGAAGCGGTTCCCATGGCGATCCTTACCAACAAACCGGTGAAGTTCAGCGTCCATCTCATTGCGGGCCTGAATCTGAGCGACCACTTCTTCCGGATCTACGGCGGCAATAGTTTCGAGGAGAAGAAGCCGCACCCGGTCGGTATTCTGACGTTGATCGAAGAATCGGGCGCGGAACGCGGATGGACCGTGATGGTGGGCGATAGCGCCGTGGACGTGAATACGGCCAGAAACGCAGGCGTACAGGCGTGCGGGGTATCCTGGGGATTTCAGCCGGAGACCTTCGAGCATGCTCCGCCGGATTTCATCATCGACGACTTAGGCGCGCTGGCCGATAGAACGCTCAGGAACTAAGACGTCCCCTAGCCCGCGTTTCCCACATGCCGGACGCCGATGTGGCGCGGGCCGCCCGGCCTGCTGAGCCGAGAGTCGTCTCGGCTTTTCCTGCGCAGGAACACTCCGTTCCGGGCCGAAACGTCGGCACGGCTGCCGACGCTGCAAGCTCGACAGCTTGCGCCACGTCCCGAAAATCCGTCTACATCATGACGGCCGGCGGCGCGGGATCTTCCGGTTTCCCGGCGTTCGCCAGAGGCAGCCGGACCATCAAAAATCCCAGAACCACCAGTACGGCGAATCCCGCCAGATACGACGGCTCGGCAAAAATCGCCGGGATTTTGATATCGCGAAAACGGAACGTGGCGAACAATAATCCGGTGAGCGCTTCGCCCGCGATCAGGCCGCTCGCGATCAGGACTCCGACGCTTTCCGTACGCGTCTTCTGCGCCTCGTTGTGCCCCGCCCGCGTACCGATCCAGTTGCCGAGACCGCGGACCATGCCACCCAGGAAAATCGCGAAGGTCGTCGGTAACGGCAGATACATTCCGACGGCCACCAGCATGGGGCTGCGGACTTTGAGCAGGATCATCGCGACGCCGAACAGCGCGCCCGCAATCACCAAGGGCCATGCCATTTCACCGCCCACGATGCCTTGCGCGAGTGCGGCCATCAAGCCTGCCTGTGGCGCGGGAAGTGCTTTATCGCCGAACCCGGTTCCGCCCGCCTTTATATTGGCGACGTGCAATATATAAAGCGGGAAATACATTACCAGGCTCGCCAGCACCACGGCGATTAATTCGACGATTTGAATGGTGCGCGGTGTGCCGCCCAAAATGTATCCGGCCTTGAAGTCCTGCAGAAGTTCGCCCGCAACCGCCGAGGAAACGCAAACAACAGCAGCCACTCCCAATACGACGGCGACGCCTTTCGCTCCCGAAACTCCCAGCGCGACCATCAACAGCGCGGCGATGATCAGCGTGGAAAGCGTCAGCCCCGAAATCGGGTTATTGGACGATCCGATCATGCCGACCAGGTTCCCCGAAACCGTCGCGAAGATGAAACCGACGATCAGCATCACCACGGCCGCGACCACTCCGGCCATCACGTTTCCCGAGAAGTAAATGTACAGGGCGATCATCAACGCGAACGTCACGCCGATCAGCTCGAACACGGTTTTCGAGGACATGTAGCGTTCCGTGCGCGCCAGTTTTTCCATCGGCGGAGTTCCGTGCCTCAACTCGGCGAACGCGCGCCCCAGGCTGGACGTCAGGTTCTTGCGCATGCGGAAGAGCGTATACGCCGCGCCCACCATCATTCCGCCCACCGCGATGGGCCGTACGATATAACGCCACACCGCCGCTGCTTGCGCGGCCCAGCCGTCGTCGGTCACGACGCCGGGGATGTATTGCCGTAGATTCGGTCCCATGAAATACATCAGGAGCGGAACCAGTACGCCCCACGCAATCACGCCGCCTGAAAATTGTAAAGACGCGAGCTCCGGTCCGATCACGTAGCCCACACCTAAATACGCCGGGCTCACAGTCGGCGCCGAAACGATCGACACCGCACCCGTCTGCACTACGTTGCGGCTCCCGAGCGGCCCTAATCTTACGAAACTTTTCCCGAGTTCTCCGATGCGAAAAAAGAAGTCTTTGTCGACGGCGTAGAGTTTGAACTCGCCGAGGGCTTGAATCAACACGCCCAATCCGAGGTTCCAAAATAAATAGCGAGCCGACTCCGCGCCGCGCCGGCCGGCTTTATGAATCTCCGAAGCGGCCACGGATTCGGGGAAGGGCAGTCCGGGATCTTCCACCAGACTTCGGCGGACCAACGATACGAACAACACGCCCAGGATGCCGCCCACCGTCATCAACGCGGTCGATTTCCAATACGCCTGCGAGGGATCGAACGACGTCCACGATCCGGCAATCAGGAATGCCGGCACCGTGAAGATCGCGCCCGCAGCCACGGATTCGCCGATGGAGCCCGCCGTTCGCGCGAGATTTTCCTCGAGCACCGTGCCCTTCCACAGGCGCAGCACCGCCATGCCGATCACCGCCGCCGGATAGGTCGCCGCGATGGTCATGCCCGCGCGCAAGCCGAGATACGCGTTCGCCGCGCCCAGAACCACGGTCATCACCAGGCCGAGAAGGACCGCGCGCAGCGTGAACTCCTTCATCACCACGCCTTCGGGCACGAACGGCCGGTGTGGATCGGGCTTGGGGTCCGAGGGTTGGCTCATGGGTATCTCGATCCCGCGATCATAGCATTCACGGTTTCAGGCGCGCAGTTACAATGAGGGTGCGAATGCCCGTTTCACCCCCTAAATCCAGGAAAGCCGTGTGCCTGCTCAGTGGCGGTCTGGACTCGTCCACTTGCCTCGCTCTGGCGCAGCGCGATTTCGAATGCTACGCGCTGTCGTTCGATTACGGGCAACGGCATCGGATCGAGCTCGAAGCGGCCGCACGCGTCGCTCAAGCGCTCGGAGCGCGCGAGCATCGCACGGCGAAGATCGACCTGCGTGTGTTCGGAGGCAGCGCGCTGACGGCCGATGAGCTTGCCGTGCCGAAACATCGCTCCGCCGAACAGATGGGCGAAGGCATTCCCATTACGTACGTCCCCGCGCGCAACACGATTTTTCTTGCTTATGCGCTCGCCTGGGCCGAAGTTCTGGAATCGTCGGATATTTTCATCGGCATCAATGCGATCGATTATTCCGGTTATCCCGACTGCCGGCCCGAATTCGTCGCGGCGTTCGAGCACATGGCGAACCTGGCTACCAAAGCCGGCGTGGAAGGACGAACGCGAATTCAGGTGCACACCCCTTTGATCGAGCTCAGTAAAGCGGGCATCGTGAAACTGGCCGCGGAACTGGGTCTCGATTTTGCGCTCACGCATAGCTGTTACGATCCTGCTCCCGGCGGGAAGGCCTGCGGGCAGTGCGATTCGTGCCTGCTGCGGCAAAAAGGGTTTGACGAAGCCGGCGTCCGCGATCCCATTCCCTACTCGTCATGAAAATCGCCGAGATCTTCTATTCGATTCAGGGCGAAGGCATGCTGGCCGGCGTCCCCAGCGTATTCGTACGCACCAGCGGCTGCAATCTTCGCTGCACCTGGTGCGATACGCCGTATACGTCCTGGAAACCCGAAGGCGAGGAGAAGTCTCTCGACGAAATCCTAGCGGAGGTCGCGAGCTATCAGCCGACGCACGTCGTCGTCACCGGCGGCGAACCGATGTTGACCGGGGAGATGGTTCCGCTCACACAACGACTTCATGAGATGGGTTTTCACGTCACGATCGAAACGGCAGGCACCGTGTATCAGCCCGTCGTTTGCGATTTGATGAGCATCAGCCCCAAGCTCGCGAATTCCACCCCGCAGGAGCGCGAAGAGGGACGCTTCGCCGCGCAGCACGAACGCCTGCGTTATCAGCCGGAAATCCTGAAGCGCCTGATGGCCGAGTTCGCGTATCAGCTCAAGTTCGTCGTATGCACGCCGGAGGATCTTGAAGAAATCCATCGAATGATTGAGGAGATCGGCGCGGATCGCGAGCGCGTAATTTTGATGCCCGAAGGAATTGACCGGGAGGCGATTGCCGATCGCGCGCGCTGGCTGGTGAATATCTGTACGACGGAAAAAGTTCGCTACGGTCCCCGCCTGCACATCGATATCTTCGGCAACCGCCGCGGCGTGTGATGGGGGGGCACCCCTGGGGCGCGCACTTCGTGTGTCGTGCCGCCGACGTTGTCTTCTTACGCTCCCGAGTTCTCAGGGTGCGCGCGAACCGGCAGCCACAGCAACCAAAATAGAGCAAGCCCTGCGCCCGCGCCGCCGACGAGGTACCAAGGCCACTCGCCCATATGATCCAATGGCGAGGCTGCCTCCGGCTTATGCAGAAGAAACATAAAATTTGCGCCGAAAACACGATCGACCACGCCGATGACCGCGGCGTAGATCAGCAGAAGTCCAAAGGAGCGCCAAACGGAAGCGCGCGGAAATCTTGTGGACCGGCCGTAGACTAAGGCGGCCATGCATATAACGATCCCTCCATGCGCCGCAAAGAAGTAGAGGGCGGGATATGTCGGCCACGGCGATAACAGGTTTGGAGTGAGCAGCGCCATTCCAGCGCCGGCAAGTCCCGCGAAATACGCAAACTCGACGATCCACGAGACGCTGGCCAGACAAGCCACAATCGATAGCCAAACGGCGGCATCGCACAACTGGAGCGGCAGATTGGCCACGTGGACGCCTTCACGAGAGTAGCGGTAGGTCCACCAGATCAGCTCGTTGACTGCGAGTGCGAGCCCGAGCCCCCAGGACAATCGCTTGGCTGGGAGAAGTTCCTTTCGTCCGAGCCAGGCGAGTGTCGCGGCTAAGACGGCAATTACGATCAGGATAGTGAGATGCAGCGCGCCAAAAAGTCTCATCGCACATTCCGAAAGTACCGCTTCTGAAAAGCGATTACGGATACGCTGGGCCGGCGTTTGCCGGCCCCTTTTTAGGAGCGACGCTCGTCGCATCCGGTCCGAACCCGAGCATCTTGTAGTGAGCCTCGGTCTTCGTAATGAAATCGTCGATGAGCCCGGGGGCGGCGGACACCATTTCATACGCGCGGAAGGGCTTCGATTCGGGCACTTCGGGATGCAGGATTTGTTTGTCGAAGGTGGCTTCGGTGTTGCCTTCCACGCAGTAGTGTTCGGGCGTGGGAATGAGAGTCGCGCCGGTGAGCTGCGCGTACAGTTCCGAACGATCGCGGCGATGCTGCGGGGCTTCGGGACATCCTTGAATGATTGCGACCGGCGTCCCGTTGGCCTTGATCTGGCGCAGCTCGTCGGCGGTGATGCCGATCATCGGATCGCTCGACCGCATGGCCGTTCCATAGCGCCGCATGACGCGCGCGAATTCGTGCGGGTCCATCGAGAGGAGCCGTTGTTCGTTCGCCGGGTTGAGCGCGATGCGCTCCGACCAGAACGGCGTTTTCGCGACGGCGGTCATCCCGTCTTTCTCCGCCATATCCGCGTAATCGAAATAGTATTGCTTGGCGAGGCTCTCGCCGATGGTGCCGCCGCCCGTGGTCAGGAAAGTAAACAGGCCGCGGCAGTAATCGGGATAGCGCGAAGCCATAATGTACGCGGTCCGGCCTCCAGAGGAGGCCCCAATGAGATACGCGGGACGCGCGTTGAGCTGGTTCTGCAGGCCGGCTTGTTGATCGGTCCAGATATCGATGTCGCGGGCGCCCTTCAGCACCAGATCCGAGCGGCCCATATTCGCGCGATCCCAAGTAATGACGCGATACTTTCCGGATAGCTTTTCGGCGAGAGGCCGCAGCGTCTCCACGCGATTCTGGCCGCCCGCGCTGATGACGATGGGAATGCCGCGGCCGCGCTCCTCGACCCAGATACGATTGCCCTCGACAGTGATGAATTTGCCGACGGTCGAGGAAGAAGCCGGACTTTGGGCTCGGGCCATCCTCGCCGCCGCTCCGGCAGCCGCCAGCGCCACGAAGGCCCGGCGGGAAAAGTTCGAACCCGAAACGCCTGGCTGCAAGGGAGAATTCTCGGAAGAATCAGTATTTTGCGCGCGCATTGGAGGAGACCGTGGAAGATCCTGGACGAGTATGAGCAAGGCGGCAAGGATTGTCAAGAGTGGCTCCCCGGCTTCGGCCGAGACCGGAGGAGCTCAGCGCGTAGCTTTTTTAATGTTTCCGAGGGAGGATTTTTCCCAGGGCACGCTTGCTCCGGCGAATTTCTCGTTCGCGTGCGCAGTCAGCAGTTTAGGGAAATCAGACAAGAGCGGTCCGGTTTTTCAGCGGCCGGAAATGGTACTTTCCGCCACATCCATGGGTCAATTCAACCCGGATTTGCCTTGACAGAGACGGGCAGATAACGATAAGATGACAGTTCGTTAATCAATCGCTTGGCGGGGCAGGGTCTCGTGCCGTCAAGTCGCGTTTTCTTGGCCCGGAATCGCTTTCGAAATTGCTCTCGAATAGCAAGGATGGGCTGCTGACAGAAATGAAGCAACAATACTTCGTCGTCGTACTCGCTCATTCTCTGCACGGACGCCTGCGCCGCATCCACATTCCCCACCAAGCTCTGTATCTCACTCTGGGTCTAGCACTTTTCGGATCTATCTCCCTGTTCGGCATGGTTTCGAGTTATCTTCGCATGAGCTGGAAAGTGGCGAATTATAATTCCCTGCGCGAACAAGTGGACACGCTGCGTAGCCGCTACCAGGATCTGGAGCGCCAGAACAGCGAAAAGCAGGAACAATTGGCGTCGCTCCAATTGATGGCGAGCGAAGTGAGCATCGCCTTAGGAATGAAGCGCAGTATTGAGGGCGCCGACACGATCGCCGAAGAAGGACCGCTGATCCCCACCTACCGCGAATCCATCGAAGAATATAATTTTCTGAAGTCGGCGAATTTTTCGCGCGTGAATCATATCTATGCGCGGAGCTGGCAGAAGAATGTGGTTCCCACCATGTGGCCGGTCAATGGACGACTGCTGAGCCGCTACGGCGAACGCGAAGATCCCTTCTCCGGTGAAGGCGCGATGCACACGGGCGTGGATATTTCCGCGTCGATGGGCACGCCGGTGCATGCCGCCGCCGACGGCATCGTTGCGTTCAGCGAATTCTTCTCCGGTTATGGACGCATGGTGATTATTGATCACGGCGGCGGAATGACCACGCGCTACGCTCACCTCTCGAAGTTCGATGTTGTCACCGGCCAGGAAATCCGCCGCGGCGATATTCTCGGCTATTCGGGCGCCAGCGGACGCGTAACCTCGCCGCACTTGCACTTCGAAGTACGGCTCGGGGGCAGTCCGGTGAATCCGTATCCGTACCTGACGCGGTCTTCGATGCTGCAACACGTCGAATCCGATCTCCCCTTCTAGTCTTTCCCTCCTCGTCATTCCTCACTCGCACCTCTCCTTCCGGCGAGAATCCATGGCAACTTTGATTTAGAATCACTTGATTTACAATCAGTACATGCCGGGGCGGATGGGCCATTTACGCTACGCGATGCGGTCGCGGCGATGGTTTCTCGGCTCATTGGCGACAGCGGCATTCGCGGCGGACAAGAGCAGCGCGGCGGAAAGCACTCTGCGCGGCCGGACGGTGCCTTCGGTCGCGGTCAAATATCTGGATCCGGCGACGGAATTCGTCGTCGTGAGGGTGACCGATCCACAGTACAATTCGCTACTGCCTTCCGGAGGAACGCGCCCGCTGACCTCCCGCGCGATGCTCTACGCATCGGACATGACGGGAAAGTGGGATGCGTTTCGTATGGATCTACGGACCTTCGAATCGCGCCAGTTGACCGACGCGGAAGGGCTCGATCCGCAGTCGGTAAGTCGTCAGCCTGGCGAAAAGGGATTCTGGCATTTCGCGGAAGGACGTCTGTTCGAAACAAATTTCGCGAGCGGTAAGACGCGCGAGATTTATCGCACGCCCGACGAATTCGAAAAGATGCCGGGCGTGGCTTACGGCGACGATGGACGCGCGGCCGTGATCGTCGAGAAGGGCGCGAACAGCCAGCGTTTGCGGTTGCTGGACCTGATGCGCGGAACCGCGCAGACACTTTTTGAAACGGGATTGGAAAACGGGCTCGATGCGGACGCGGTGGGAACAAGCGGAAGAGCGACGGATGACAATCTGATGTGCGATCCGCTGGTGCGCCCCAAGCACGCGTCAACGCTTTATCGCACCGGGACAGAATGGTGGCTGGCGGACTTCACGGGTGGAAAAAAGCAGCGGCTGGCGCTGGCCGAAGGAACGGCATTGCAGTGCCAATGGACTTCGGACGGGCATTCTGTGCTGTACCTCAACCGCCCGAAGGACGCCGCAAAGCTCGCCGAAATGCGCGAACTCGTGCCAGAGACGGGGATGGACACGATGCTCGCGAAAACCAGCCAGTTTGTGCGGTTTTTCGCCAATCCGGATGCCAGTGTTTTCGCCGGGGCCAGCGGCAGCAAGGCCTCTCCGTACATACTGCTTTTAGCGCGCACTGTAAAGCGCGAGTTCACTTTAGCCGAACATAGAGCGAGTGACCCTCGCATGGTCGCGCCGATGTTCACGCCCAACAGCCAGTCGCTGCTGTTTCATAGCGACCGGCATGGGAAGCCCGCCATTTATTGGATGGCGGTAGAAAAATTCGTTTCCGAGACGGAGGGAAGCTAAGAATATGCGTTTGTATATCGCGGTAGCGATTCTGATGGGGCTGACGCTCACGGCCGCGCCCAGCCATCAAGCGCAGTGCAAGAATTCCTGCGACGTGAACTATAACTTCTGCATGCAGCGGGCCGTGGGCAAGCTGGGGAAAAAGCAGTGCAAGGCGAATCGCGGCACTTGTAAAAAGAGCTGCCCCGCCGACCGTTGACCGCAGCCGTTTCCCGTCCATGAATCCAGCGCTGTGGCTCATCGAAACGGTGATCGTGACGGTGGCCGACGTATGGTACGGGATCCGGCAGGATCTGAACCTTCTGGAAGTGGCCGCGATCGCGGTGGGCGTGTACGCCTGGAAACGCGGCTGGCGGCCGAGAGGCCTTCCCGCTATCCGAGCTTTTCCGCGGCCGCGTCTCATCGCGGCGGGGATCGTCGCGGCGGCGATCGTTCTACGGCTCGCGCTGATTCCCGTTCTGCCGGTGCCGATTCCCTTCATTAACGACGAATTCAGCCATCTCCTGCTCGCCGATACGTTGATGCACGGACGCGTGGCGAATCCGACGCCTCGCTTTTGGGAACATTTTGAAAGCCTCCACATTATTCAGCGGCCGCACTACGTGTCCAATTATTTTCCGGGTCACGCGCTGTTCCTGGCCGCGGGAAGAATCGCGCTGGGCAATCCGTGGGCGGGCATCCTTGCCGAATACGCGCTGTTTCTCGCGGCCCTTTACTGGGCGCTGCGGGGATGGATGCCCTCGCGTTGGGCGCTGTTCGGAATCGTACTCGCCGGCGTGCGCTTCGGCATCGGCAGTTACTGGATCAATGCCTACCACGCGGGATTTATCGCCTCGATCGGCGGCGCTCTGGTGTTCGGAGCGTTTCCGCGCCTACGCGGTTCGACGAGCCGCGCGCAGAGCGCGACTCCGGATGTAGTGCTCGATGTGACGCTGGGGCTGGCTTTCGGATTAGGACTCGCCATCCTCGCGTCTACGCGCCCGTTCGAAGGATTGTTTTTCGCCGTGCCCTTCGTGGCCGTTCTGATGTGGGAGATGCGCAAAAGCATCGGTAGATTGTTGCGCGTGACGCTCGCCGCCGCTGTGATCGTTCTCCCCGCCGTAGCCGCGCTCGGCACCTACTTCGAGCACATCACCGGCAGCCCTTTCGTGACCGCTTATCAGATCAGCCAGAACACTTACGGCTGGCCTATGGGGCTAGCGTGGAGATCGCCGCCGAAGATTCAGAACCACCATCCGGAGATGCAAAGCTATTACGAGTACGAAATCGGAGAGCACCAAAAAGTTGGTTCCATCGGCGGGTTCATTGAATTCCTGACGTTTCGATTGCAAGAGTATTGGCGCTTCTTTTTCGGTCCGGTACTGACGATTCCTCTGCTCATGCTCGGCAAGGTGTGGAAGCGGCGCCCCATGCTGCTCGCGGGCGCGGCGGGCGGAATTGTCGCGATATTGATGGAAGGCGCGGCGTCGCCGCATTATCTGGCGCCGGCGGCGGTGGTGTTCGTGGCCGTCATCGTCGAAGGATGCCGCTACTTCGACGGATTACATCTGCGTCTGGCTCCGCTGTTCATCGCGGCGATGGCCGTCGTGTTGATCGTACGAATCGGTTTGGAGCAAGCGGGGCTGCCTTACTCGCAAAAAATCAATTTTCAGTCGTGGTGCTGCCGGGAAAAGGGGAATATGAATAAAGCGCGCATGACGACGGAACTAGAACAAATTCCCGGCAAACATCTGCTTTTCGTGAAAACCAAAACCGATTCCGACGATGTCTTGCAGTGGATCTATAACGACGCCGATATCGACACGGCGCGTTTCGTATGGGCCCGCGATCTGGGAACGGAGCGCAACGCGGAACTCGCTCGCGATCTCACGGGACGGCGGATTTGGCTGGTGGATCCGAATACGAAGCCCGCGACGCGAGTGGCATATTCACCCAAAAGCGCCGTTCCCGAAAGCGCCGCAGCGGAAAACGCAGGGTCGGCGGCACACTAAAAGCTCTCTCCCTCAGGGACGAATCAATTTCGCGATCCCGTAGGCGGCGGCGGCGGCTAACCCTCCGATGACGGTGGTGCGGACCGCACTGCGGAACTTAGGAGCGCCGGTGAAATAGCCTTTGCCGGCGCCGAAAATCGCCAGTGCGATCACGGTGGCCGCGACCGAATACAGCAACGCCGTCTGGGTTTGCGCGATCAAAATATAAGGGGCGAGCGGGATCATCCCGCCCACAATGTAGGAAACCGCGATGGTGATGGCGCTTTGCACGGCGCGGCGCGGATCGGGTTCCTCCAATCCGAGTTCGAAGCGCATCATCCAATCGACCCAGGTTTTCGGATTCTTCTCGAACGCGTCTAGAATCGGCTGACTGTTTTCCCGGCTCATGCCGTAGGATTCGAGGATTTCGAGCACTTCATGCCGTTCGTCGTCGGTGCGCTCGATAATTTCGCGCTGCTCGCGATGCAGTTCGCTCGCGTAATGATCGGCATCCCCGCGGGCGGCCAGATATCCGCCGAGTCCCATGGCGATGGATCCCGCGGCGATTTCCGCGAAGCCCGCAACCACCACCAACCGCGACGCGGCGATCGCGCCCGACAGTCCCGCGGCCAGAGCGAAGGGAACCGTCAGGCCGTCCGCCATGCCGATCACGATGTCGCGCACGACGGCGGACGATTCGAAATGTTTCTCAACGTGTGGGGTTACCGGCATGCAGCTCCTTTCGCAAATATTCGCCCGTGTAGGAATCCGGCGCTTCGGCGATTTGTTCGGGCGTTCCCTCGGCGACGATTTGCCCGCCGCCCCCGCCGCCTTCCGGCCCCAGATCGATGACCCAATCCGCGCTGCGAATCACATCCAGATTATGTTCGATCACCAGAATGCTTCCGCCCGCGCGCAGCAGCCGCTCAAAGGCCGCGAGCAGCTTGGCGATATCGTCGAAATGCAGGCCGGTGGTGGGTTCGTCGAAAATATAGAGAGCGCCTTCGCTGGTGGATTGCGCGAGATGCGCGGCCAATTTCACGCGCTGGGCCTCGCCCCCGGAAAGCGTGGTCGCGGATTGACCAAGCCGCAAATAGCCGAGTCCAACATCATCGAGAACTCTCAGACGATCGGCCAGTTTGGGCGCAGCCGAGAAAAACGAGATGGCTTCCTTGACCGTCAGTTGCAACACCTCATGGATGTTCAGGCCATGATAACGGACATCGAGGATGCCAGCCTTATAGCGCGTCCCGTGACATTCCTCGCAAATTAGTTCCACGTCGGCTAGGAACTGCATTTCAACCGTCACGGTGCCGTCGCCCTGGCAGGTTTCGCAGCGTCCGCCCGGAATGTTGAAAGAAAAATGCCCGGCCGCGTAGCCGCGCCGATCGGCCTCCGGCGTTTTCGAAAAGAGTTCACGAATCAGATCGAAAGCCTTGATATAGGTGACCGGATTCGAGCGCGGCGTGCGCCCCACGGGCGATTGATCCACCAGTACGACGGAGCTCAGCAGATCCGCCTTCTCCACTTTATGGCAGGTGAGCTTTTCGGGAGCCGCTCCCCATTCTTCGCCCATCTCCGTCAGCGGGTCGCGATTGATCTGGCGCACTAAATTCTGATAAATGACGTCGTGAACCAGCGTGGATTTTCCGGAGCCCGAAACACCCGTGATCGCGACCATCACGTTCAGCGGGATGGCGACGTTGATGCCCTTCAGGTTGTGTGCCTGGGCGCCGAGAAAACGCACGGCGCGTTTGAAATTGGGGCGTCGCCGCGTGCCTCCGTGCCAGGTGCTCAGATCTCCACGCATATAACGCGAGGTGAGCGTGTGCGCGCTGCCATCCAGAAGTTTCGAGAAGGGACCTTCGAAAACGATGCGGCCGCCCTGCTCGCCGGCGCCCGGCCCCAGATCGACAATGTGATCAGCCGCGCGCATGACGTCGGGGTCGTGCTCCACGACGATGATCGTGTTGCCGAGATCCCGCAGCTCTTCCAGAATTCGGATCAGGCGTCCGGTGTCGCGGCTGTGCAGACCGATGGAGGGTTCGTCGAGAACGTAGGTCGCCCCGACCAGCCGCGATCCGAGGCAGGTGGCCAGTTGGATGCGCTGGGCCTCGCCGCCGGAAAGCGTGGCGGACTGGCGGTCGAGCGTAAGATACTCCAGCCCGACATCATTCAGAAACGTCAGCCGCTGCTGAATTTCGACCAGCACTTTTTCCGCGATCGCGGTCTCCTCGGGCGAAAGCTGGAGGCCGAAGAAGAAATCGCGAGCCTCGGCGATGTTCAGCTTCACCACCTCCGCCATCGTCTTATCTCCCACACGAATGTACAGCGCTTCGGGGCGCAGGCGCGAGCCACCGCAATCGGGACACGTGGTGTAACCGCGATAACGGCTCATGAAAACGCGCACGTGGACTTTGTACTTCTTGGTTTCCACTTCCTTGAAAAAGCGCCGAATATGCTCGCGGACAAATTCGACTTCCTTCTCGCGGAGCTGATAAAACGGAACATTCAAGCGAACTTTCCCGCGCGCCTTGGGAACGAATTCGTGGCCGTAATACCAGGAATATTGAGGTTTCGTCCACGGGTCGATGGCGCCGTCGCCAATCGACAGCGAGCGATCCGGCACCACCAATCCGAGATCGTAGTCGACGGTGTTGCCGAAACCCTGGCAGCGCTTGCACGCCCCCACGGGACTGTTAAAGCTGAACAGCGACGGCTCCGGCTCCTGAAATTCCGTGCCGCAGATCTTGCAACTGAATTTCTCGTTAAAGCGCAGCGGCAGCACAGCCGGATCCGATCCGGTCGCGGGTTCGAAGATGGCTTCTCCGCCTTCGCGGTAACAAATTTCGACGGTGTCCACGATGCGCTGGCGCGAGCCCGGGGAGATGGAGAGCCGGTCGACTAAAGCAAATACCGGCTTCGAGAAATCGATATCGAGCAAGGATTCGGGTGTGGAGAATTCGAATACGCGCCCATCTTGATACAGGCGCGAAAATCCTTTTTTACGAAGATCGAACAGGCGATCGCGCAAGGCCTCGGTGGAGGCTTCCGAAGGGATCGGGAACAGCGCGTACCAGCGCGAGCCTTCGGGCTGCGACAGCATTCTGGCAGCGACGCTATCGACGTTATCGCGCGAGACCTGCCCGTGCCCGTTCGGGCAGAACGTGCGTCCGGCGCGAGCCCACAATAAACGCAGAAAATCGTAAACCTCGGTGGACGTGGCGACGGTCGACCGTGGATTGCGCGTGGTGTTCTTCTGGCGAATGGCGATGGGCGGAGAGATGCCGGTGATCTCATCCACTTCGGGCTTTTCCATACGCTCCAAAAACTGCCGGGCGTAGGCGGACAGCGATTCCACATAGCGCCGCTGGCCCTCCGCGTAGATCGTATCGAAGGCGAGCGAAGATTTTCCCGACCCGGAAACGCCCGTGAAGACGGTGAGCTTTTCGTGCGGGATATCCAGCGACACGTTCTTCAAATTGTGTACGCGCGCGCCGCGGATGGAAATAGTATCGGTCGACATGGTGCCGTTCAGGGGGAGACGATGCGAGCCGCCATCTTCTAGTATAGAGAGTTGCAGCTTCGAGACTTGAACATCCGCTCCGTCCGCACGAACCTGATCCGCTGGTATGACAGCGCGCGTCGCGATTTGCCGTGGCGCCGCACGCGCGATCCCTATGCGATCTGGATTTCCGAAATCATGCTGCAACAGACGCGCGTCGCCGCCGTGATCCCGTATTACGAACGTTTTCTCGCGCGATTTCCGGACGCCGCGGCGCTCGCGGCCGCTTCAGAAAATGACGTGCTCGCGATGTGGAGCGGCCTGGGCTATTATTCGCGCGCCCGCAATTTACAGAAGGCCGCGCGGCAGATCAACTCGACCGGGGCCTTCCCTGCGACGCACGGTGAAATATTAGAACTGGCCGGCGTCGGCGCGTACACGGCGGCGGCGATCGCGAGCATCTCTTTCGGATTGCCGCACGCGGTGGTGGACGGCAATGTGCGGCGCGTGATCGCCCGGCTGGTGAACCATTCCGCGGCCGACGTGCAGACGCTGGCGGATGGTTTGCTGGACAAGCGCGATCCGGCGCGCTGGAATCAGGCGGTGATGGAATTGGGCGCGCTGGTGTGCCTGCCGCGCGAACCGCGCTGCATCGAGTGTCCGCTGGCCGCACAGTGCGAGGCGCGCGCCGCCGGAACCCAACGTGATGTCCCCGGCAAGAAGAAAAAGCCTGCGACGGAAAAACTAACGCGAACGCTGCTCGTGATCCGCAGGGGCGGCAAGATTCTGCTGGCGCCAAGTTCTCGCGTGCACGGATTTTGGGATCTGCCGGAGCCGTTCCCGGGCGCGCGGCCGGGTGAGGCCGTGGGAACATTCACGCACACGATCACGCATCGGCATTACACGTTCACGGTGCGGAAGGCGACGGGGAAAGCGCCGCGCGGAAGCCGTTGGTTCGAAGAGCGCGCGCTCAAGGAGATCCCGCTCGCGACGATTACTAAAAAGGCCTTGGGTACTAAAAAAGCGTCTACCACTAAAAGAGCGTCGGCAAAAAATGCTTTGCCAAAAAATCGCCATGGATGATCTAATGTGGCGTAGGAGGACGATTTTATGGCGAATTCCATACCCGCTGGCTTTCACTCCGTGACTCCCTACCTGCTGGTTCCGGATGTTGCGAAGGAAATGGAGTTTCTCAAAAAGGCTCTGGGCGCGACGGAACGTTATCAGATGCCCGGCCCGAACGGACGCGTCATGCATGCCGAAGTGCAGATCGGCGATTCCATCGTCATGATGGGGCAACCGCAGAACGAAGCGGATCTCGGGAAGGCGATGCTATACGTGTACGTTCCCGATGTCGATGCCACGTACGAGAAGTGCCTGGCGGCCGGCGGCACGTCGGTTCGCGAGCCAAAGACTCAATTTTATGGCGATCGCAGCGCGGGAGTCCGCGATCCGTTCGGGAACGATTGGGGCATCGCGACGCATGTGGAGGACGTCTCGCCGGAAGAGATGAAACGGCGCATGGTACAGCAGCCCGTGAGCGCTAACGCCTAGAGCAGGGAACAGCGCAGGACGGGCGGTCGGAGGGACCACGGCAGGCATTCTCACTCAACTGGGCTCACTTGGATGTCGCTCGCTCCGCGCGTGGCCCTGTTCGTCTCCCAGCATCTGCATTGTTATGCCGATATCCTGCACAAGCACCAGACCGGCGAGCTCTCGTGTTTGATTCGGCTCATCGTTTCCAACCACCGCGATGGAGAGGATCTGGCGCGGTTCCACGGCATCCCGTTTCATTACATTCCGGTCACTCCGGAATCGAGTCGGGTTGGGGAGGCCGAGGAGCTTGCTTTGCTGGCCGAACACCGGGTCGGCCTCATCGTGCTGGCACGGCATATGCAAATACTGTCGCCCGAGATCGTGAGCCGTTATCCGGCTCGGATCATTAACGTGCATCATTCCTTTCTCCCGGCGTTTACCGGGGCTCGGCGGTATCACGCGGCGTTTGCCCGAGGAGTCAAGCTGATCGGCGCGACCAGCCACTACGTCACGGAGGAACTGGACGCCGGGCCGATCATTGAACAGGATGTCGCCCGGATCTCGCACCGCGATCAAGTCGAGGATCTCGTTCGGAAGGGCCGCGATCTGGAACGGACTGTCCTGGGGCGGGCTTTGCGCTGGCATCTGGAGCATCGGGTGCTTTGTTATGGGAATAAGACGGTCGTATTCGATTAGCGACTTTCCGTAAGCCCACTGAGTGGACTGGCTCCGTGTGGTCGTGGCTCGGGTCGGGTCTGGACGGCAGGTGGGAATCTCATCCACGACGATAGGGCTCTTTCCGAGCCAACCGAATGACCGCTCCCTAAGCCCTTCGGGCTGGACCGCTCCCTGTGGTCGCGGCTCAGGTCGGGTTTGGACGGGGGCGGGAATCTCATCCACGACGATCGGGATTGTCGCCATTCGAATCCGCAACCGAATGGGCATGTTCAGCCTTGCTGGTTGCGAAGACGCCCCACGAGCCGCGACCAGAGGGAGTGGCTAGAAGCTTCCGGCGGTGATGGTGTTCAAAGTTGTTTTCTTTGCCCGGCTGGAAGTTCGCTATAATGAGGATGTTCTTCTTCTTTTAGCCAGCGTGTCCCGTGCTTGCGGGATGCCAGGAGGTCTCCTAGCGTGAAACGAGCCGGCTCTGACGAATCTTTACGTTGTTCGTTTTGTCACAAGAGTCAGGACGTAGTTGGTAAGCTGATCTCCTCCCCCTCGGATTATCCGCGCGCCTACATCTGTGACGAGTGCATCGGGGTTTGCAACTCTATTCTTGAAGACGACCGTCACGATCAGACGGGGGCTGCTCCCCACAAACTTCCCAAGCCTTTGGAATTAAAGGAGTACCTGGATCAGTACGTGATCGGGCAGGAAGCCACGAAAAAGAAATTGGCCGTGGCCGTCTATAACCACTACAAGCGCATCCAGATGAACCGGCAGCGGGTGGGCGACGTGGAATTATCCAAGTCCAACATTTTGCTGATCGGGCCGACGGGAACCGGCAAGACTTTGCTGGCCCAGACCCTGGCGCGCATCCTGGATGTTCCGTTCGCCATCGTCGACGCCACCACGCTGACCGAAGCCGGCTACGTGGGCGAGGACGTCGAGAACATCATCCTGCGGCTGCTCCAGAACGCCGATTGGGATGTGCAGCGCGCCCAGCAGGGCATTATTTATATCGATGAAATCGACAAGATCGGCCGCAAGGACGAGAACCCGTCGATTACCCGGGATGTCTCGGGAGAAGGCGTGCAACAGGCGCTGTTGAAGATCCTTGAGGGGACCATCGCTAATGTTCCTCCGCAAGGCGGCCGAAAGCATCCACATCAGGAGTTTACGCCGATCGATACGACCAACATCCTGTTTATCTGCGGCGGGGCCTTCATCGGGCTCGAGAAAACCATTCAGCGGCGGATCGGCACGCGCACGATCGGTTTCTCGAATCAAGAGGACGCGGCGGAGACCAAGCGTCGTTCGGGACCGGCGGGCCGGCGGGATATGAGTTTGCTCGAGAACGTGCAGCCGATGGATCTGATCAAGGGCGGTTTCATTCCCGAATTTATCGGGCGCCTTCCGGTGGTTGCGGTGCTGGAGGATTTGAGCAAGGACGCGCTGGTGCAGATTCTGACCAAGCCGAAGAACGCCATCATCCGTCAGTATCAGAAGCTGTTCGAATTCGAAAATGTCCGGCTGCGGTTCAATGACGAAGCGCTGGAGGCGATAGCGCAATTGGCCATGGAACGGAAGGTGGGAGCTCGGGGATTGCGTATGATCCTCGAAGAGCTGATGCTCGATCTCATGTATTATTTGCCCACGTACAAGAAGGTTCGCGAGTTCGTGGTCACCAAGGAAATGGTGCTTTCTCAGAAGATCAACGTCAGTCTTCTGGAGAAAGCCGGATAACGGAAATAGGAGACAGAAGTCGGAAGACGGGAGCCGGAAGACAGGGTAGCGATCCCTGGCCCCTGGCCCCTGGCGCCTGACCCCTTCCACAAAATGCTTACCTCGAAAGAAAAATCCGATTCGCGCCGTTTGCCGATGATGCCCATCCGGGATGTCGTCATATTTCCGCATATGATGACGCCCTTCGTGGTGGGACGCGAATCGAGTGTGCGTGCGCTTGAAGAAGCGCTCGCCGGCGACAAGAAGATTTTCCTGGCCACGCAGCATGACGCGAGCGTGGATGAGCCCCGCCCGGACGAGATTTTCGCCGTCGGGACCATGGCGAATATCGTGCAGAGCCTGAAGCAATCCGACGGCAACATCAAAGTGCTGGTGGAAGGCGTCGAGCGCGGGAAGATCCTCTCGGTGACCGAGGATGAGGGCTATTTCAAGGCCACGATCAAGACTTTCAGCTACAAGATCGAAACCGGCCCGCAACTGGATGCGCTGATCACGCGCGTCACCGGGTTGTTCGAGCAGTACGCGAAAATCAGCCAGAACGTGAACTACGATACGATCGTCGCGGCCGTCCGCGGCGACGATCCCGGGAAGCTGGCCGATACCGTCGGAGCGAACCTTCCGCTGGCCATCGAAGAGAAGCAGGAACTGCTTGAAATCTTCGATCCCGTCGATCGCCTGACGCGCGTCGCGGAAATGCTCGATATCGAGATCGAGAAGTTGAGCGTCGACCGTACCATCCAGGGCCGCGTGAAGCGCCAGATGGAAAAGGCGCAAAAAGAGTATTACCTCAACGAGAAGATCAAGGCCATCCAGAAGGAACTGGGCCGCGGCGAAAAGAGCGAATTCGACGAGCTCAAGAAGAAGATCGATTCCGCCGGCATGACCAAGGATGCGCACGAGAAAGCCATGGCGGAGTTGAAACGTCTGGAACAGATGCCGCCGATGTCGGCCGAATCCACCGTTTCGCGCAACTATCTGGATTGGCTGCTGGCGGTGCCGTGGAGCAAGAAATCCAAGGAAATTCGCGATCTGCAGCATGCCCAGGAAGTTCTCGAATCCGATCATTACGGCCTGGAGAAAATCAAGGAACGCATTCTGGAATTTCTCGCGGTGCGCCGCCTGGTGAAGGATCCCAAGGGCTCGATTCTGTGCTTCGTCGGGCCTCCCGGCGTGGGCAAAACTTCGCTCGGTATGTCCGTCGCCAAAGCCACCGGCCGCAAGTTCGTAAGACTATCGCTCGGCGGCGTGCGCGATGAAGCGGAAGTGCGCGGCCATCGCCGCACCTACATCGGGGCTTTGCCCGGGCAGATCATCCAGATGATGAAGAAGGCCGGCGTACGTAATCCGGTGTTCATGCTGGATGAAATCGATAAGATGTCCACGGATTTCCGCGGAGATCCGTCGGCGGCGCTGCTCGAAGTGCTGGATCCGGAACAGAACTACATGTTCATGGATCATTACCTGGACGTCGAATACGACCTGAGCCAGGTGTTCTTCATCGCCACGGCGAACGTGCTGCACACGATTCCGCCGGCTCTCCAGGATCGCATGGAGGTGATCCGGCTTTCGGGCTACACGGAGCTCGAAAAGATGGAGATTGCGAAGCGTTTCCTGGTCCCCAAACAGACCAGTGGCACGGGCCTGAACCTGGAGCGAGTCGAGTTTGAGGAGGGCGGCCTTCGCGAGCTGATTCTGCACTACACACGCGAAGCGGGCGTCCGCAATCTGGAGCGCGAGATCGGCAACGTGTGCCGGAAGATTGCCCGTTCGGTGGTCAACGCGCTGCCGGACAGTTCTTCGGCTAAGGTTAAGGGTGCGAAGAAGAAGGAATCGACGGCTCCGAAGGTGACCGTCACTTCGGAGAAGGTGATCGAACTTCTGGGTCCACAGAAGTTCCGCGAACAGACGCAGGAGAAAAAGAACGAGGTCGGCGCGACGCTGGGCCTCGCTTGGACCGAAGTCGGTGGCTCGATGCTGACGACGGAGGCGGCCATCATGGAAGGCCGCGGCCGGCTGACGCTTACAGGCAAGCTGGGTGATGTGATGCAGGAATCGGCGCAAGCGGCCATGAGCTACGTCCGCAGCCGTTCGCATGCGCTCGGGCTGCCGCGCGATTTCTACCGACACATGGATATCCACTTGCACGTCCCCGAGGGTGCGATTCCCAAGGACGGTCCGTCGGCCGGCATCACCATCGCGACCAGCATTATGAGCGCGCTGACCAGCGTTCCGGTGCGCGCCGACATCGCCATGACCGGTGAGATTACAGTGCGCGGCCGGGTTCTGCCGATCGGTGGATTGAAAGAAAAACTTTTGGCGGCGCATCGCCACGGAATCCGGGAAGTGATTCTGCCGGCGGAAAACGAACGCGATCTGCCGGATATTCCGGAGAATATCCGTAACGACATGAAGCTCCGATTCGTGAACTCGATGGACGAAGTGCTGAAGATGGCGCTGGAGACGGAGCTTGAAATCGCGCCTATTTCGGCGATGCTTACGGCGGCCGAAATCGTGGCGCGATCGCGCGATGAGAAAGTAACGCACTAGGGGTCAGTGGCCGGTGGTCAGTGTCCACCAGGCGGAACGGCGGCTTGGTTTTCGGGGAACTGGGCGCCAGCCGCTGGACACCAGCCACTTGCCATGCCCGCTAGGTTTATAATAAGTGCAGCCAAGCCGGAGCAGTTCCCACCGGAGGGCGACCCCGAAGTAGCGTTCTTAGGCCGCAGCAATGTTGGCAAATCCAGTTTGATAAACGTTTTGACGGGGAGTGACGGGGTGGCCCGCACGAGCGCCCGACCAGGCTGTACCCAGATGGTCAATTTCTACGAGGTCGAGGGAGGCTACCGCTTCGTCGATCTTCCCGGCTATGGATACGCGAAAGTTCCGCAGCGGATCACCCGGGAGTGGAAAGAATTGATCGAACGCTACTTGTTCGATCGCGGGGCGTTGCGCTTCGCCTTGATCGTGCTGGACGCCCGCCGCGGATGGATGGAAAAGGATCTCGAGTTGAAAGAGTGGCTCGAGATGCACGGACGGCCTTTCGCGGTGGTCGCCACGAAAATGGATAAGTTGAAAACGCAGAAGGAACGGCACCACAGCCGCAGCGCGCTCCGCGAGCTTTACGCGGGCGACATTCTGGAGTGCTCGGCCACAACCGGCCGGGGAGTGAGGGAAATTTGGCAAGCGATCTCGAAAATCAAGACCAATCCGTGAGCGCCGCGAACGGCGAAGTTCCGGATCCGAAGACGACTTCGGAAGGCAAGGCCGCGGCGGAGCACTCGAAACCGATACGGCATCGTCAGGCGCCGAGGGGCGGAGACGCCCGTCCGAGCGACGCGAAACCCGCCAACGCCGGAACGGCTGTCAGTGGAGCCGCCGTCAGTGTACCGGCCGATGCAAAGCCGGTAGAAAAGGTCTCCGCCGAACCTGTCGCGGAACCTCCTCAAACCTCCGAGTCCGGGCAAGAGTCCAGCGTGCCCTCCGCGGAGGGGACACCGAGTGACGAAGGCGCAACTTCGGGCGGCCAGCCGCAGCCTTCCGGGCGTCTGTTCGATCCGCGCCGCCGCGGCAATCAACAAGGACAAGGGCGGGGCAGCGCGCTTGACCTGGTCGAGCTCAAGGACATGAGCATTCAGAAGCTCAACCAGATCGCCAAGGATCTGGGCGTCCAGGGCTTCGCCGGACTGCGCAAGCAGGAACTGATTTTCAAAATCCTGCAGGTGCAAGCCGAGAAGAGCGGGCTGATTTTCTCCGAAGGCGTGCTCGAATGCCTGCCCGACGGGTTCGGATTCCTGCGCGCTCCCGAGTACAACTATTTGCCCGGACCCGACGACGTCTACGTATCACCGTCGCAGATCCGGCGGTTCGACCTGCGCACAGGCGACACGGTCAGCGGCCAGATCCGTCCGCCCAAGGAAGGCGAGCGTTACTTCGCGCTGATCAAAGTCGACGCGATCAACTTCGAGCCCCCCGAGGAAGCCCGCAACAAAATTTTCTTCGACAACTTAACGCCGCTCTATCCGCAGGAACGGCTCAAGATGGAAACCGTTCGCGACAATTATCCGGGCCGCGTGCTGGACCTGATGACGCCCATCGGCAAGGGACAACGTGGATTGATCGTCGCCGCGCCGCGCACCGGCAAAACGATGCTGCTGCAGTCCATCGCGAATTCTATCACCACCAATCATCCGGAAACTACGCTGATCGTGCTGCTGATCGACGAACGTCCCGAGGAAGTCACCGACATGCAGCGTTCGGTCAAAGGCGAAGTAATTAGTTCGACCTTCGATGAACCCGCCGCGCGCCACGTGCAGGTCGCCGAGATGGTGATCGAAAAAGCCAAGCGTCTGGTGGAGCATCGCAAGGACGTCGTGATCCTGCTCGATTCCATCACGCGGCTCGCACGTGCTTACAACACAGTGGTCCCGCCCTCCGGCAAAGTGCTTTCGGGTGGCGTTGACTCGAATGCATTACAACGTCCGAAACGTTTCTTCGGCGCAGCCCGCAACATTGAAGAAGGCGGCTCGTTGACCATCGTCGCCTCCGCGCTGATCGATACCGGCAGCCGCATGGACGACGTTATTTTCGAAGAGTTCAAGGGCACCGGCAACATGGAAGTCCATCTGGATCGCAAGCTGATGGACAAGCGCGTGTTCCCGGCCATCGACATCACGAAATCCGGCACGCGCAAGGAAGAGCTGCTGGTTCCCCGAGAGGAACTCAACCGCGTCTTCATTCTGCGCCGCGTATTGAATCCGCTCTCGCCCGTCGAGAGCATGGAGCTGCTGCTCGACAAACTTTCGAAGACGCAGTCGAACTCGCAGTTCCTGTCGTCGATGAGCGGCTAAGCAAGAAGACAGAACCGCGAATGTGAATGAGCGGGCCGGACCGCCCCAGCCGACGAAGCTAATGAGGAATCTCGATCCCTTCGATCTGCTTCTTCCCCCCGTCGGTACGCTAATCGTAATCGTCTTGGGCTATTTGCAGGCTCGAAGAATTCGAGGCGGCGGGCCTCTATCGCCTTTCCAGCGGAAGCTGATGTTCTACGCACCCGTCTTTACTCTGGGAATGGGGTACGCAATGGCCTTCCACGGTCCACTAGCGGCTCTGTTTCACTGGGAGAACGCCTGGATCGCCGTGATGGTGACATGGTGCGCACTTTTGGCCGTCGTCGCCTGGATGAGGCATCGGCACCGTCTTCCCAAACCGGCGCCGAACTCCCCTACAGAACCCCGAATGTGAATGAGCGGGCCGGACGAGGGCTGAATTGGTGACCGAGGCCTTATAATCGAGTCAGGAGTTTTCCGTGGCCAGTAGCACTACCAAGCTCATGACCTTCGCCGAGTTCGAGCGGACTCCCGAGCCGCCCAACGGCTTTCGGCAGGAGCTGCGCCACGGAGAACTAGTCAATGTGCCTCCTCCCAAAATTGAACACAGCCGCGTGCAGTGGCGGATTCGCCATCTGCTCGAAAGCGCCGCCGGAGTAGCGGGCATCGTGACGACAGAGATTGGGTTTCGCGTTCGCGACCGTGAATACCGCATCGTGGACGTGGCCTTCGTATCCAAAGTGCGGTGGGACTCAGCCAAAGACTATTTGGACGGCGCGCCGGAGATCGTGGTGGAAGTTCTGTCGCCTTCTAACTCCGCCACCGAGATGATCGAAAAAGAACGGCTGTGCCTGGAAAATGGCTGCCAGGAATTTTGGCTCGTCGATCCAGACCTGCAACTCATCCGCATTTCCACGCCCGATGGCCGCGCCGTTACTTACCGCGCTGGCCAAGAGATTCCACTGCCCTTATTGAACGGTGGCTGCCTGGCCGTGAGCGCGATTTTCGAATCGACCGAAAACTAGCGGACGCTGCGAGAGACGATAGCGATTATTCCTTCGGCTTCCGAAGCTCGTCCAGATCGCTGCTGACGCGTTTCAACATCTCTCTTACCTTTGCTTCTCGTTCCTCGCTGCCCGACGCCCACTTCGCGGCTTTCGCCAGCGATTTGAGCACGGTTCCCAGCGGCGAAGCGAAAGCCAGAATCTCGGGGCCGGCGTACTGGCTCCAGTCTTCCCAGTTTTCCGCGCGCTCCCAGATGCGGTGCACCGTCTCGGCATCCTTTGCGAGCTCGGCGCGCCCGGCCTCTGTGATCTGATAGACGCGGCGCGTTTGCTGCTGGTCGAGCTCAATGAGCCCCTCGTCTTCCAGCAACTGCAGCGTTGGATAAACAGTTCCCGCGCTCGCCCGATACATCCCGCCCGAGCGATCCTTCAGCTCCTTCATCAACTGATATCCGTGCTTGGGACCTTCCGCCAACAACGAAAGAATCGCCAACCGCACCTCGCCGCCTTCAAAAAATCGCGAGCGGGCTCCCCATGGTCCACCGGCCCAATGCCAAAATCCTCGGTTCATGAAGGGCCCGGCAAAGCCCGTCCGCGGGCGCGATCCACAGCCCGCGAACTCCTCTGCGGGCGCCGCTCCATAGGGCGCATTCGCGTAGGCCCATCCCCGACCACCGAAACAGGATCTTCTTCCCCAAAATCCTCGCATAAACAACCTCCATGTATATCGTGCGATATAGCGTGGAGTATGTCAAGCGGAAACATCGCGTACCACAACCCACCCGTTTTGAGTGCGGCAAGAAATTCGTTTTATTCTTTTGGTCCCATCATCTTACGGAGTAACACCCATAACGCCTCCGCCTCAGTCTTCCGATCTTCCTACTATGAGGAACCGAGCGGCCGGTCTGTCCGCCGCCATCTTTGCGCTGGCCACAGCCGCCTATCTGAGCTGGTTTCTCGCGTACCGATTTGTCCTGAGCAACGACGAAGGGATTTTCCTTGAAGGTGCTCTGCGAATCCTGCGCGGGCAAGTGCCCTATCGCGATTTTTTTCTGCTGATGGGGCCCGGGACTTTTTGGCTGCAGGCGCTGGCTCTCCGAACGCTCGGCGTGACCTTAGCGGCTTCGCGCGCGGTGACCATCCTGGATATCTCCGTCTTAGCGGGTTCCATTGTGTGGTTGATCGCGCGGCGCGCGAGCGTCCTCGCGGCCGTGTGGTTCGGATGGCTCTTCGTCGTTTTCCAGACGGCCGATCCGGTGGTCGCGTTGCCGAACCATCGCTGGGACAGTGCGGCGTTCGCGATGCTTGCCGTTACACTGCTGGCGAGTGAGACCTCGTGGATCCTGGTTTTCGTCGCCGGCATTTTCGCGGGATGCGCGGCGTGGATCACGCCGCCGACCGCCGTCATCGGACTCGCTCTGATTGTATGGATGGCGGTGGAAGATCGCGCGCGGTTGCTCCCCTTCTGCTCCGGTGTAGCGGCCGTGACACTGGTTTGCGCCAGCGTTCTCGCGCAGCAGCATGCGCTCGGGCCGATGATCCATCAAATGTTGTGGACCGGGCAAAATTACGGCAACGCGAATCACATGATCTATGGATCACGCTTTGGCGGTTATGCCGCGCTTTTCAGGGACACGGGAACCGGTGAGAAACTAGCGCGCGGGTTCATCGTCCTGGTATTGACGCTCCCGGCGATCCTTCCACCGATCGCGCTCGCGTGCCTGTGGCCGGATCGCATGGACCGCATGACGAGGCTCCTCGCCGTCGCGGGAATCGCGTTCATCGCGTCCACTTATCCGCGAATGGACGTTCCGCATCTTACTTATGCCGTCGCGGGATTCTACGTTCTGCTGGCGTGGGCTGCTTGCCGCTTAGAGCCGGGCAAATGGGTCATGGCCGGCGTACTGAGCGTCTCTCTTTTGGCCACGATTTTCCTGTGGTATGGAATCGCCGCGCGCTCCGGCCAAGTGGTTCTCGAAACTCGTGTCGGCAAGATCCGCGCTTCCGGAGACGATGTGGCGCTCATCCGTCAGCTCAGCGAGAATGTTCCAAGAGACGACGCCTTCTTCTGCTTTCCGTACCTCCCCATCAGCTACTTTCTGACTTTGGGAGAAAATCCCACGCGGTATTCCTATCTGCAGCCTGGCATGATGAATGATGTTGACGAATCGGCAGCGCTCACGGAACTGAGTGCGCATCCTCCGGATCGGGTTTTGTATCAGGACATCCCCGCTTCGCAGATTTTGAACATCTGGCCTGGAACCGATCGCGGCCGGCTGCGTCTGCGCAAAATCGAAGATTATCTGAGTGCGCGCTATCGCGTCCACGCGACTATTTCCTATAACGGCGGCGCATTCCAGATCCTCGAACGCCGCGACTGACGCAGAGCCTGGACGCGTGTGATGCGACAGGCGGGTCGTATAATTTAGGCAGGACTCCCCTTGAAACCGGACTCTGTGTCTACTCCGATATTGACGATCTTCCACGGTGTTTGCGAAATCAAGCGCATCGTCGCGGGGAGCTGAAGAATCGCGTGGGCCGCATCCGGGTTCTCTCCGATAACGTTGCCAATAAAATCGCCGCGGGCGAAGTCGTGGAACGGCCCGCCAGTGTCGTCAAAGAACTGCTCGAAAACGCGCTGGATGCGGGAGCCACGGAATTCCGTCTGGAAGCCGAAGCGGGCGGACGGCGTTTGATCCG
>Ga0364873_10082_pt1 | contig 59986 bp, 61 predicted proteins | sample ExccelAu500001D3_2_FD_206928 | JGI IMG/M metagenome (GOLD analysis project Ga0364873, IMG submission 206928) | Enriched cells from Trout Bog Lake Hypolimnion, Wisconsin, USA - BchlTB.Aug07.5000.01.D3 | ecosystem: Environmental > Aquatic > Freshwater > Lake > Hypolimnion/Profundal zone | place... | reverse complement strand
GCAGGCGTCGATCATGGTTTTGTTTTCGGAATCGACAGTCAGAAGACCCTTGGCGCTGAAGACGCGTTTCTTGGCTTTGAGAAAAATGAGGGCGTTGGTCAGCCTTTCCTCGCGTTTTTCTTCAAAACTGAAAAAAGATTTGCCTATATATTGGCTCATAACGCCTTTGGTCTGGCAGAAATGGTCGGCTTGCAGAGAAAAGCCGTAATTTTCGGTCAGATAATCATCGAGCAAATGGAGGCCGGGCACGCCGCCATTGTCCTTTTTTGCCGCCGCCGTCAAAACGTCGTAGACTTCCATGGCCTTGTCGATGCCGTAATATATAAGCGCTTTCTCGAAATCGCGCGAACGGCTGGGCGAAAAAGTTTTCGACACTCCGTCGTCGGCAGGAACAACCGTTGTCGTTTGTTGCGGAGCTTGGACGCCGATGGCGGTCAGGCAATTCTCGATGGCGGTTCTGGCGTTTTGACTCGTCGCGCGTTGAAGCAGGGCTACAAGAGGCGAGGGGTCGAGCCGCCAGTAATCCGGGTCAAATAAAGAAGGCAGTAAGTCGCTTCGTTCAAGCGCATAAAGAACATCAGCCCCGTCTTTGTCGCGTATTAGAAAGGAGTCAAGGCTGAAAACGCTTTGTTTTTGTTTCAGGTAGCCCATGATGGTGGGCAATGCCTTAGGTGTCAACCCGATCCAGTAGACGCTATTATATCCTTCTGTTGTCAGGCGAAAAAAGTCGTCGGCGACTAGGGGGGAGCCAGTAAATGCATGAATATGGGCCGCCAGTTCCGGAAGTTTGCCCGCGCCGCCCGAATAAACCGGCAAAGAGCAATATGTAAGCGGGTCTTTAGAAGCTATCTGCCTACGAGTCGTTTCCCCATACAAAAATGCGGAGCAATTTCCCGCCGGAAAAAGGTTGTTCTCAACCATGAAGGAATGTATCGCACCCATTAATGCGTCAGAACGGTGTATGTTGTAATCCGGCTTCGTAACTGCGGGGATGATTGGCGCGGGTTGGGGTTCTGCTTCTGCTTGCGGGGCTTGTTTGTCGGAAAAGCTCATCATTTCCTGTATGGAGTCGAAGTCGACACCGATTTCGTGAAATTGGGTTTTAATTTCCGCAAGTTTCTCGAAAACGGCGCGCCGGGAATCGTCTTTTTCCGCAAGCGCGAGTATCGAGGGCAGGCGTTGATTGATATCCTGAAGATGCTCCGCGCCGTTACCGGCTAATAAATGTTGCTTGAGAGCGAGCGATTGTTGTTTGTTCGCCCCGCTGGAATCCCCGATTTTGGCACGCGTTTCTGCGTTGTCTCCGGAATGGAATTCGATAAGGTTCTTCAGCTTTATTGCCTTCTCTATGTAAGCCGCCTCATGACCTGCAGGCGTTGCATCCCATATGGATCTAGGAAGCGAGATCGCGGCGAGAGTGTCTTTGACAAGAACGGCACTCAGAAGATCGCCTGCGTCCTCAGTTGAGCCATCTGTACCTGTCGATTTGTACAGGTTAAGCGTATGGAGGCGTTTGCTGTGTTTTAACAGGGCTGTAAGGGAGGCAAACTTTTTGATGGGGTTGAGGCTGAAGTCGAGCTTCGTAAGCCCCGGATGATCCATCAGAGCCGGGAGAAGGATATCTATTTTCTTGCTCGTCAATTTGCAATCCGCCAGCACGAGTTCGCTGATCGTCGGTGTTTCGGCAAGTTTTTCCGCAATCAAGGAGACTGCGTCATTGGACAAAGGGATGCCGCGGATGACAAGTTTGGTCGCGTCTTTCGACAGTTCATTAAAAATTTCGGTAAATCTTGCCATGTTCTGTTCCTACATATTTTTTGTAATCACGCTGCTTGCGATGCGACAAAAGGGCGGGAATGTTTCCCGCCCTTTTGTTTTTAATTGGGCCTAGGCGCCGCCTGAATATCCGCCGCAATGGTTGCAGGACGACCCGGGTTCGTCTTTGCGTCGCTAGACAGAGCCAAGAGATTCCTCTTTCTGCGCTCTTTGTCCTGTTGGATTGCGCTTGAAAGAGTTGCCGCCGCTTTTTCCAACACCTTGCGGGAATCCGCCATTTTCTTGTTCAGATCGGTGTCATGTTCGGCGAACTGGTCGATTATCTTAGCCGTCTCCAAGGCGGACGTAGCGATGGCGTTCGTCGCATCGACCATCGACTGATCGACGGCGGCGCGTTGCTTCAGCAAGGTTTTCAGCCCTTGCGAGGAAGCCCCCATTGCCTCCTTTTGCATCTGGTTGCCGAGCTGGGTCGTCGCCATAAGTTTTGACAGTTCATGCTGGGCCGTTAAATCGCCAAGGACTGCCGCAATCGTGGAAACGACCTGGGTTTCTTGCCGCCTTCTTTCCAGTTCCATATCCGCCGTCGTGTTCTTGATGATGTCGGCCTTCTTGATCTGCTGCAAGGCCAGAACGACGGTGCCGACCAGATCGGTTTGCCGGCGTTCCATCAAATTGTTGCCGCGCTCCAAAAGTTCGAGTTTGTCGATTTCTTCGAGGCTAAGCGGGCGGTTGTTCGATTCCTCGCGCAGGCGGGTGATTTCGTCTTTGACTTCTCCGCCTTTTTCGTTCAGGGCGACGAGCCGGAGAAAGGCCAGTTCGCGCGCGCGCCTTGCGGCTTCCTGCCCTTTGCTCATTTGCTCGAAGACGAGCGAGGGTTTGTTTCTGTTCGCCATGAGAACCGATCTAAGAATCATCATGTCCCGCGAGGTTTTTTCGCAGGCATTGAGAATGAGGCAGCTATCTTCATTCTGGCTTTGAATGATGGAGTCAATCTCTTGAAGCTCCCTCGCCATGGCTTCGCGTTGACGGACCAGCGCTTTTTCTCCTTTGGGGTCGCTGATTTTTCTGATCGCGCTCGCAACCGGAGAAAAGACCGCCTTAGCCGTCCGGCTAACTCCTGAAGCGGCATGAATCACTGGCGCTACGAAACGACCGACAGCGCCCTCCGGTTCGACCATTGTTTCCGCAAAGCCCTTGTTTAGAACGCGGTTTCTGACCATCGCCCGCGACCTGATCTGATCTTGCAAAACGGCGACGCGGTTTTGAAATTCTTTTTGGGTGCGTAAAAACTCGGCGGAGAGTTCGGCGCCCTTGTCGTCTTGAAGCGTCGCAAAAGTATCCAGCCCGGCCTCTGCCATTTTATCCAGCGCGTCGGCGCCATATGTCACAATAGCCATATGGTCGATCGGGTTGATTTCCTTTTTCATTTCTTCGACGACAGGCACAAGCCCAGGGCAGTATTGGCGCAAAAAATCCAACGTCGGATTTTGAAGAAGCGCTTCGATGGAATTGCCGTTTGATGAAGCCGCAACATCGGTAGCCGCGTCAAATGTAACCGGAAGCTCCTGATTATCAGTCATAATCTCGCCGACTTGTTCAATATTCTCAGACATAATTCTCTCCAAATGAAATGGCTGCATAAACCCTTGAATTCTTTTACTAGATAAACATGAAAGTAAAAAGAAAATTAACCAATAAGCCAGCAGAAATCCTTCTTATAGCGTGAGCGGCCTGACAGATAGGCGTTATTGGCGGATGGGGTGTCCGTATTACATTTTGTGTCCCACAAAACCGTGGTACTGCGAGGAACACGATTATATCTTGTATTAAAGGCATTATCAGCGTTATTCTGTTTCCCGATGTTTCAAACTGTTCCGCCTAATCGTGCCCTCTGTTGTGGGACGATTTGTGGGACTTGTTTTCGGGGGAAACTATGACGCGCACTATCGGTAAGCTGTCTGCCTTAGCTGTATCTCGGATCAAGAAAAAAGGGCTTTATTCCGACGGTGGGGGGCTTTACCTGCGGGTCAAGGAAGGCGGGGGCAAGTTTTGGATGCTACGCTACATGCTTGACGGCAAGGCGCGGGAGATGGGTTTAGGGGCGCTGCACGCGCTGACGCTCGCCGAGGCGAGGGATAAGGCCACAGACTGCCGTAGGCTGCTGGCAAGCAAGATAGACCCCATTGCCACCCGCAACGACGCTGAGACGCAAAAGAAGGTCGAGAGCGCGAAAAGCAAGACCTTCAAAGAATGCGCCGAAGCCTACATAGAGGCCCATGAAAAGGGTTGGCGTAACGCTAAACACGCCCAACAGTGGAAGAATACTCTCACGGCCTACGCTTATCCCATTATGGGAGATGTTCCCGTTCAGGACATAGACCTCACCCTGATTACAAAGATTTTAGAGCAAAAGAAAAGGGCGTTTGGTAAAGGAGAAACCCTGTGGACGGCACGTCCAGAGACGGCTTCTCGTGTGCGGGGGCGGATTGAGGTCATTTTGGATTGGGCTACCACGCGACAGTATCGCAAGGGCGAAAATCCGGCGCGGTGGCGCGGTCATCTTGCAAACCTGCTGCCGAACCGTTCAAAAGTGCAGCGTGTCAAACACCATCCTGCGCTTCCTTATGAACGGATCGGCGTCTTTTTTGCGGCGCTCAAAGAACAGGACATGAATACGGCGGTTCTCGCTATGCAATTTACGATCCTGACCGGGTGCAGGACGGGGGAATGTCTTGGCGCAACATGGGGTGAAATAGACTGGGATCACGCCACATGGAATATCCCTGCAATGCGCACCAAGACGGGGTGCAATCATCGCGCCGCGCTGTCAAATTTGGCGCTTGAGCTGCTCAAAAAGATTAGAAAAGACCAAGAGAACAACATCGTCAAACAGACGAAAGAAGGATTTATATTTGTCGGTCAGCAGAAAAAGCCTTTGAGCGATATGTCTATGCTTGCCGTTATTCGACGGATGAACGAAAAAGCAGACAATCCGGTTTGGGTAGACCCGCAACAGGACAACAGACCGATTGTTGTCCACGGGTTCCGTTCTACCTTCCGCGACTGGGCGGCGGAGCAAACCAATTTCCCGCGCGATGCTGCCGAGGCTGCTCTTGCTCATGCGGTTGGAGACAAAACCGAAGCCGCCTATCGCCGAAGCGACCTGTTTAACAAGCGTCGTCTCATGATGGAAGCGTGGGCGAAATACTGCGCGACGCCGCCAGTGAAAGCAGGTTCAGGTAACAAGGTTGTCTCGATCAACAAAAGATAACCGAAGGGATCGTTATGCCGTATATCCGCAAGAAGCCTACGACGAAATTTGACGAGCTGAAAGAACCTATAAAATGGAACCCGTGGTGGGAGACAGAAACGCACATATTAAGCAAAAACAACAAAGAACCCCCAAAATACGAAAACCTTATTGTTCAGTACGAACTCAGAAAGAAAATAAAGCTCCTGTTCGAGTATTATGGAATTAAACCAAGTGAAGAAACTTATTGGCCTCCCATTTTGCCGCCTACGCAGAAAAAGGCGACACACGGGATCGCGCCTGTCGACCCATTTTTTAATCTGGTCGTGGCGATGGCCTTTGACTTCTGGCCCGGTTTTCAGGTCGTCGATATTGTTAAGGGGCCGGGAAGACCAAAAAACAACGGGGAGAAGTCTGTTCCCATTTTCTACCTTCTGGCAGCAATGTCGAGACGACGTGATGTTAAGCCGGGAGAGCGGCCTCTTAGTGAACAAAAAGTAATTGAACGTGAAGTAAAAGACAAAAAATCCCCGCATTTTGGAAGAAAGTTAGGGGGCGCAATAAGAGACTGGAAACGCATCAAGAAGCTCGTGTTTAGCGCCGATCCCTCAAGTGCCGAGGAACTTTCTATAAAAGGCAAGCGCACACGGAAAGATAATTAGGGGGAATAAGGGCAAAAACTATTTTTGTTTATCTGCCCTAACGCCGGAACCACGTTGTTCCCGAAGACGCAGCAATGTGCCGCATCACATCGGAGAACAAACATGAACCCGCAACAATACAATCTGGCAAAACTGGCCTACACCCCGGCGGAGCTTATCGCTCTTGGGATTATTGGCTCCCGCACGCAGCTCTATCGTTTTGTAAATGAAAAACGCCTAAAGCTGACCAAGCGCGGCTCCCGAACCATATTCTTGGCGAACGACATTGCCAATTTTCTGGCGTCGCTTCAAGATGTCGCAGTGCCAGAGGTGCCGTAAAATGAGTAAGGCATCATCAACAGGAAACTTTTTTGCTGTCGAGCGGCGCTGCTGGGAGGCAGTCTGCGGTCTTGGCATGAACGAAGCGGTTGCATATCTTGTGTTGGCACGGTTTTCACAAGCCGACAACTGCACTACGTCTGCAAGCGTGAATGCTATAGAGAAGCATACGGGCATAGCGCGTGGGCGTTGCAAGGCGGCGATAGAAACCCTTATCAAACAAGAACTCCTCCTGCGCACAAAGACAGCCTCCTCTCCTCAATACAAAATTTTGCCTGCTAGATATTTGCCTTTCGTTAGGGATAGCTTGTCTCACCGCGCGTTCAAGGCAGAAAAGGAAGAGGTTCTAAAGCAGGACTGGATTTGGTTGCCAAACGAGATCGTAACCGGAGCCGGACGGGAAATCCCCCCTGTTGAGCGGCTTCGCCAGACAGGCGACAAAATGTTATTAAGGCTATTTATCGACTTGTACCATGAACAAAACCTACGAGATGATGGTGGGATTAATCGGGATTTATATTGGAATTTGTATCAACGGGAAAAGTTATCGGAACGCGGTCAATACATTGTCTGGATATTTCGCTGCCCTAACACTTATTCTAGGGAAAGAGGCCCAATCGCCGCTCACTATCGAGACATAACACCGGCGGAGAGAAGTGCTGGAAGAAATCGTGCAGTCGATGTTTCCAACCGGCTAAACTTTTTGTATGAACTTGGGCTGTTTGAATGGGTGCCGTACCTATTTGAAAGTGAAGACGTGACCGGAGAGCCGATCCATGCCTATGGCGTGGACTTATCGGACTGCATTGAGGACAGGTTAGGTCGGGCTGCTCACGATGCAGGCTTTGCCTTGCTTTCAGAGGGCTACAGAAAGCGTCTTGAAGAGGAGACAGACTTTCATTTGGCCCCGGTTCCTCGACACATGCAAAATGTTCAGCTGATCGGCATCGCAAGGCTTCTCTATCGCCCAAAGACCAAATTAACAGCAGCGTGGTATGCTGATCTCCACGAAAAAGGAGCGCGTTTCTTGGCGGTGTATCTTGACATAGAAACAGGAAATCTGGCGAACGCAGCGTGAGGATATGCAACATCAATGTATTATCAAGGATAGATCAATGTATATCAACGAAACTAAGAACGTATTCAAAGAGAAATCAACGAGCCTATGAGCTACGTTGTTACAAAGGTACAACGGGTCACACACGATAGGGAAACGCACGATGCTTGATCCAGATAAGTATTTCGGAAAAGAATGCAGCCGCACGCCGGTTGTGCCCCCTTCATTTCGGCTACATAGACCCCCTTTGCATCTACCCATGCTGTGGCATGGTTTTGTGGTTCTCGATGGTGGTTGTAAGCTTTACCAGCTTGCCTACACAAAAAAAGGGGATGAAACGAGATGCGAGAAAAAATCGCGGGACTAACCAACGAACGCAAGCGCGACCGCATCGCAGACATCCTGTGCCGAAACCCTGCATGGTCTAACCGAGCGGCTGCGGTGGCTGCCGGGGTCGATCCGAAGACCGTCATTGCCATCCGTGCGGCAATGATCGCGGAAGGAGACATCCCGCAGCTTGATGTGCTGCGCGGTGCTGACGGCAAGCACCGTCCGGCGAAGAGATCAAAACGCCGTGGTTTGATCCCGCCGCGTGAAAGCAACCGTTCAGAACCTCCAAATTGGCTTTTGCGTCGCCTGTGCGGTTGGTGATTTTCCACAGTTGATGTAGCGCAATCTGCGAGCCGGTTTGAAATAAAAATCAAAAAATCAAGAAAATCAAAACCGCGTATTATCCTATTGGGCGCGGTGGCAAACAGTCTGCTCCGTTTTTGTTCCGAATGTCACAAGCGTGGTGTTTTTACCATGTTCCTCAAAGGAATGCTGCTTGCCGGAGAACCCTATGCCACCCGCAAGCGCATCATTGACGAGGCGCTCGACGCGATTGTTCGGCAGAAACAGGTAAGCGGCCTCCCGGCGCGTTAGGAACACAATCGTGAACCGCTCGCCGTCACGGCAGCGTAAGTCGACGGGCGGAAGGATTTGGCACGGCGATTTCTTGCCGCACAGCTTGGTGGATGATCGCCATAGGCGCAGGGCTTGTTGCGCGTCCGGCTCAATGCCGTTGCCTTCGGCGTAGGCCAGACCAAGGTGAAACTGCGCCTGTGCATTACCATTGGCGGCGGCTACACGAAGGCGGGTTAGCGACGGGGATGCGCCGTGCTGCGGCTTGAGGGCGTTTGTGGGGGCTGTCAGCGCCGGGGGCGTGCCCGGAATATCTTCACCCGTCAAAGCGGTATCATTCGCCGCTGGGTCACAAGCGGTCAGTGCGAACAAGACGAAGGAAAGACAGGCCATTTTGTGCATCATTATTCTCAACCCTCTTCTGTTTTGTGGGTTTGTCTCCGGCGCAAGGTCGCCGCCTTTGCCGATAACGACGCCCTTTCTTGGCAGCGCGTAGCCCGCGCCTTGCTTCGGCGAGCAGCCAGCGGTGCCCATCGCACCAAACTCCCTCCGCTGCGTTCTGGCGCATTTCGTCGCGCAGCCGCGCTATGAATGCTCGGTATTCTTGCGGGTCGTTGCCCCAGCGGAAAGAGACCTCCGCGCCGTCAAGACCGATCCATCGCGCGTATTTATTCATTCATCGCCCCACAGGGTTGTCTTCGACAAGCCGACAACCCACTCTTCGGTTTTGATGACGTTTCGCAGATAGTGATCGGCTTTGTCGATTAACCCCTGCGCGTCGGCGAGGTGAATTTGTTCGCGCAGGTGACGGTATTTCTTGATCGAAGACCATTCCTGCCAGAACGCAAGCGGCATCTGGCCCCCGATACAAAGACCGGTTTCGTCGGTGAGGATCGACCAGAACGCGACCCACTGCGCATGCTGGGGGCAAACATAATCATTCACGCGCAGGAAGTCGATCAAGGCGACGGCGGCAGGGCTTGACGGGATCGTTTGCGGTGGTAGCTGTTCGCCTGCGGGCTTGGATGGCTGCGGCAACTTTTGACCAAAAATGATTGTCGGCTGTGCGAATGGGTGCCGCATCCCCGTGAGCCGCGCAAATTCCTCTTTGGATATTACCGTCATATCCGCCTCCCCCTGAAATAAACCACTATCGCGGCTCATTGCTCTGCATCGCGTTCCGCGCATCTAGATCGGCGTTCTCTTCCATCGCGCGAGCCTCTTCAGCAAGCGGCTCATTGAGATCGTGATCCGTAACGCGCCCATCGGGCTGGGCGCACCAACTACCCGCCGGACAGTCGGCAGCCATGAACTCGATGCGACCCGTAACCGTCTTGCCGTCCGGCGTCACGATCCGCGCGATGATCGGCATGTCGGCATGATCTTTTTTGAAATTAGCCTCGTGCTGCACTTCGTCGGCGCGTTGGTCGGCGGCTATTTTCTCATTGAGTTCCTTGAGCGCCTGCGCGTTATGCGGCGGCGGTGACGTGTGGACGTTACGATAGCCGTAAAGTGCGGCATAGGCCAACATCACCAGCACCGCGCAGGCGATGATCCACGGCACGCCCATGATCCTGCGCGGGAAAGTGCTGCTGTGCTGAAGCTCCGTATCTTTCATGAACATCGGCATCCCCTTTCATTTTGCATGAGGATCGCTGGCATCCCACAGCGACCGCCAATCGAAGAACGGCGGCAAGGTATCGGGTGACTGAAAATGCCCCGCCAGCGCCGGGATAGGCGAAAAAGCGGGAAGGTGCTGAAAGAGCCGATTGGTCGTTTGCCGCTCCGAGCCGAGCCGCCGTTTCTTGCGATTACCGACGAATTTTGTATTTTCAAAATAGTCCCAATAATCGCGCACGACATGCGCGTGCAGAAACAGGCAATGCGTCATGTCACTGACGGAGCGCCAGTGCCGGGATGAACTTAGAAGCAGGTACGATGGGTATTGAGAGCTGTCATACAGTGAGCAATGCTCTTGCGGATGCAGGACAAGATGGCGGTGGGTTGTTTGGAAAACCTGACGGTAAAACACCCACATCTCGTAGATGGCGTGGGGATCGTGCAGGTAGTCGTCCTCGCAAAAATAATAGAGCGCGTCGTCATTCCGGGCTATCTCAAATTGCTCATGCAGGGAGGCACCCTGACCGCTGCCCCGCGTTGTTTGCAGCGTCCACGGGCATTTCAGGCGATCCGCCAAGCCCCGTATGCGCTCGACATAGGAAGCATCCGAATGGTCGTCGAGAATTATCACCTCGATATTCGGTGCCGTCTCCGGCAGTAGCGCCGCGTTCACACTGTTGATGAGCGACAGTAGGCACCGTTCTACCGTATCGACCAGCGGCGCTCCCGCGACACGCCCGCTATTCTTCTGGTTACGTTGCTCGGTCAGGCATGTGCGGAAAACGATCTTGAGCCGGTCGAGATCGGAACCGGCCTTTCTTTCCGTCCCGCCATCATAATCAAAATTGCCCCGGACACGATCAAGGCACGGCATTGAGCCGACGCCCTTGACGGGCAAGAGATTGAGCGCACCGCGCTTGCGAATATCATAGCCGAAGGGGCGCAGCGACCGTTGAAGGATGCGTAAGACTTCGTTCATCTGGTCGCTCCCGCAGATTGTACGGGGACGAGAATTTCAGTGCGGGAGAACCGAGCAGAAAAATCGAACAAAGCCAAAATAGTAGTAAAACAAAAACGTCTCATGCGCGATCCCGCCCCCAAAACCAAAAGGAAAAGCCCCCAAAGGGACTTCCCTCTGGTGAGCTGGGAGTTCGTTAATCGCTATAAGACGATTGCAATGGCCTTTGAGCCGCGAGGCTTTGGACATACGCCACTGCCTCCCAGCCCATAGGGCCGGAGGCAGCGTTTTCACGGCAACGCTCTGCACATGCGCGGATCACAAAATCCGAACACTACAGATCATACGGAGCATGTCACGAAAACAAAAAACCCTGTTTTCGGACAGGCCGCGCACAACAAACCGCTTATAGACGAGGTAACGACACCCCGAAGGCAGGCTTTAACCCACCCTCGTTTACCAGAATGAGGGCAAACAGGGGATGGGTCAACGGAGAAATTGAAAATCCATCGCGCTGCCGTAGATTTAGCCGTCATCATTTAGCGTTGGCACCTCAATCTAGGAAACCGGCAGTCCGTGTCGTAACCTTTCATCTATGCGCCAAGAGGTGCGGCAAAAACGTGCCCCCGCTAATTCTTTCAGAAATTGGACGCAAACTACCAATAAACGGTAATAATAGACAAGAAATGGGTAGGTTAACTTTTTGTAAACCATTGTTTTTCCTAATTACTTTCATAACCGTCCTGTAAAATACCTCCATACAGATAGCAAGGCAGGCCGCGAGCCAATAGTTAATAAAACGTGAAACTATTTGAGTAACCCATTGGAGGGCGCTATGTTGGAAACAGTTTCTTTGAATTATGAAATGCCTTTGGCGTGGATGCCCTTTGTTATGTCGCAAGAGCTAGAAAATACTGTCCGTGTAATGGAAGGCGGCGCAGGAGACGGGGAGGCCATCTATGTCGTTGGCTCCAAGAGGGTTCATATTGCCTTTGGCGATGATCCCGTTGAAGAGAATGTTTTCGTTACAAGGATTACGAACGGTTATGTTGATGCCCTTGCTAAAGAGCGCAGCTATTTTGTTCCTGAAACATTTCTCCTTGGTGCGGACGGCAAGCCGTTGGAGATTAGCCGCGACGATGAGCGCCGTCTGATTGAGAAGTTGGCTCAAAGCGAATTGTTGAGCATTGCCCGTCGTGCTGAACAGGGGCAAAAGGAAAAGACTTTCCGTACCATTGGGGCGCATTATTCGACTGAAAACGGGGTTGTTTTCTCGAACCCATCTCTTCCCGATAATCGCCCAAAAAGAGAAGGAGGCAGGCATCTGATCCATTAAGGGAAGGATCAGAAATGTCGCCCCTCGCATCAGCAAATATCTTCTCGAATAAGTCCCCGATCCAAGATTGGCGGATTGTCAGGCGCGAGATTGTTTCGCGCAAGACTGATGCTTTCGGTCATACTGGTTACAGTTTTTCGTACTCTGGCCCCGACCTAATCGTTTCACCAAGAAATGATATTTACGTTCCGTTCTCTCCGCGCATATCTAACCTTGCGAGAACCAAAAATGCGGTTGCAGACCTCGCGCGTCTTGGTGTTTCTGCGGCGTGGTTGGACGGGTCTAAGATCGGGGAATTTCTTTTTGTTAAAAACGACCTCTACAAAGGGTTGGAGGAATTCTATACCGCTCCGACAGGGGTTGATTGGGATGCACAAAAAGAAGGCGCGGATTATGTTATGTCCCGCGTTTCACGCGCCTACATTAAAGCGGCGTTTGGATATGCGGCTACGGCTGTTTGTGGTTCTGACCACAAACGCATCTTCTTCCGGTACGAATTACCTGTGCTGGTAAACAACAGCAATGTTGCTTCTATCAATGATTTGCCCCGTGAAATGGTTCGAGAATTCTACGCCATCAACAAGGACGAGGCTTTTCAGGTTATCTGCTGGGCGGAACTTCTTTTATCAAAAAGCCGCATGGAAGCGAACGATAACGAGGAGACAAGACGCGATTTCTTGCAGCGGCAGTATTTTTTGAATGGCGAAAGAAGCTTGATTTTATCTAGAGTTGCGCCCCTCTCGAAGAAGTGGGCGCTCAAGCGGGAGGAAAAACGCGAAGAAATCTTTTCTAACTATGCGGGATTGATCTGTAACAATGCGTTGAAGAATATGCTTTCGGACATCCGTCCTTTGTGCCCTACGGTCATTTCGATCCCCATGCACGCAGGGAAAAGCAGGGCAAGCCACGCCGTACCAGCCTAGGCACACTTTTTTTGTGCCCCGCTGTATCCCCACATCAGCAATCAGTTTGTGGGACTATTTGTGGGACTGACTGTGCGAACATTTATCAACTATTTGATAAATAACAATAATAATCAATATATTGGCGGATGGGGTGGGATTCGAACCCACGGTGAGGTTGCCCCCACGCCGGTTTTCAAGACCGGTTCCTTAAACCACTCGGACACCCATCCGTACCGGGCAAAGTCATACATTTGCAAGCCGACGATGTGAAGCAAAATCGCCTTTCGGAAATCTTGCTTGATTTCCGGAATAATTAACCAATTTATCCGGAATGACGACAAGCAAATATCATGAACTGGCTGCTAGGGGAGACAGGCCGCTAGATACTGTTCGTCAGAAACTTTTTCCATCCATTCGACTGCTTTGCCGTCGAGCGTTTCCTGAATGGCGATATGGCTCATGCCGGTGGCGGACGTCGCGCCATGCCAGTGCTTTTTGCCGCAGGGGCAGGAAATGACATCGCCGGCATGAAGCTCGCGCTTGGGACCGTCCCAGCATTGCGTCCAGCCGCAGCCTGAGGTTACGACCAAGTGCTGACCCAGCGGATGGGTGTGCCATGCCGAGCGCGCTCCGGGTTCGAAGGTGACGAGCGCCGCCGAAACGCGCGACGGCTCTGTCGCGCTGAACAGCGGATCTATGCGCACGTCGCCGGTGAACCATTCTGCCGGGCCTTTGACGGACGGTTGCGAGCCGCTGCGTTTGATCGTTTGCATGAGTTTTATCCTTTATGCCGCTTTAATCGTCGCCATATCTATGACGAAGCGGTATTTCACGTCGCCTTTAACGGTGCGATCATAGGCTTTGTTGACATCTTTCATCGGCACCATCTCGATATCGCAAGTAATGTTATGTTTGCCGCAGAAATCCAGCATTTCCTGGGTTTCCGGCAGGCCCCCGATCAGCGATCCCGCCATCGACCGCCTGCGGAAGATGAAAGGGATGCCGCTGACTTTTTTCAACGGTTCGACTGCGCCCACAACGACCATCGTAGCGTCGCGTTTTAACAGGCTCATATAGGGATCGACGTCGTGACCGACGGGGATGGTGTTAAGCAGAAAGTCGAAGCTGTTCTGCGCCGCTTCCATGGATTTGGCGTCGGTTGACAGCAATACTTCATCCGCGCCCAGCTTTTTCGCGTCATCGCCTTTTTTCGGCGAAGTCGTGATCATCGCTACGCGCGCGCCCATGGCATGAGCAAACTTCACCCCCATATGCCCAAGCCCGCCAAGGCCGACGATGCCGACCTTCTGGCCCGGCCCAATTTTCCAATGCTTGAGCGGAGAATAAGTTGTTATGCCAGCGCAAAGCAGAGGCGCGGCTGCCGCCGGGTCGAGGTTGCCGGGTATGCGTAGGACAAATCTCTCATCGACAGTGATTTTGTCGGAATAGCCGCCAAATGTCGTTTTGTGCGGCGTGCCGCCGATTTTGTCCTCGCCGCCATATGTGCCGGTAAAACCATTGTCGCAATACTGCTCTAAACCCGATTCACACGAAGGACAGGCGCGGCAGCTGTCAACAAGGCAGCCGACGCCAACAAGGTCGCCAGCTTTAAATTTTGTGACTTTATTGCCGACGGTTTTTACGCGTCCGACTATTTCATGACCGGGGACGAAAGGATAAGACGTCCAGCCCCACTCGTTGCGAGCGGAGTGAATATCAGAATGGCAGATGCCGCAGTAAAGGATGTCTATCAGGACATCGGTGGGGCGCGGATCGCGGCGCTCGAAAGTGAAAATATCCAGAAGGCTGGTTGCGGATTGGGCGGCATATCCTTTGGCTTGAATGCTCATATTATCCTCCATTAGTTAGGGGTGTATTTTACTTGCGAGAGGTTTGACGCAAACTCGCGCGATCCTGTTATAGGCGCCAAGGATGAGGGTTTTTATCATAGGCCGTTGCTCATTTCGGGGCAAGTTCACCGTAGAAATATGAAGCTGTAACGCCGCCATCCATTAGAAAGTCGCTGCCGGTGATAAACGCGCCGTCCGGCCCCATGAGCAGCGCCCCGACATTGCCGACTTCGTCGGGGGTTCCTGCGCGCATGACCGGAGATAAATCGATCATGCGGCGATAACCCTCGCCACGGGGGCCTGTCAGTTCATCCTTCGCCAACGGCGTGATGATGATGCCGGGACTTATCGTGTTGACCCGCGCGCCACGCTTCGCCCAGCGCGTTGCTGCTTCGGCCTTCACGCGCAGGGAATTGCCGCGTTTCGAGATTTGATAGGCGTGGAGCGAATCCTTGATCTGATCCAGCTGAAGCATGGGCAACGATAAGAGCTTCTCGGTCGGCGTAAGCGCCAATGCTTTGTCTTGCTCTGCAGTCAAAGCGCCCAAGCGATGTCCCGACTGAGAGGCGATCACCACCGCAGAACCGCCGCTTGCAATGACATCGCCGAACGCTTCCAGCACCAGCGCTGTGCCGTACAGATCGACTTTCAAAATAGTCTCTGGTGACGCTTGCGAAGGGGATACGCCAGCGGCGTGAATGACTCCGGATACTTCGCCCATGCCGACGGCTTTGGCGACCAGCGCCTCGACCGAGGGACGCGAAGAAACGTCAACGGTTGTCGTGCTAACGTCAAAACCGGCATTGCTCATCGTAAGGGCGGCGGCTTCGGCGTTTTTCTGAAGGATGTCGGCCAAAAGGACTTTCTTGCCTGAACTGACCCGCCGCGCAATAGCTTGGCCGATCAAACCCGATCCGATTACAACTATGACTTGGGGCATGTTTGGCTCCTTGTGTTAGCGTCCGACCCATTTTTGCAATGCTTCGGGATACCGGGCGCCATGCACGGTGATCTTGGAAAGCGCGTCGCCAATGGTTCTGAGATCAGCGGCGGACAAAACAACGCTTGCCCCGCCGATGTTTTCCTCAAGCCTGTGCAGCTTGGTCGTGCCGGGTATGGGGACGATCCACGGCTTTTGCGCCAAGAGCCACGCCAAGGCGATCTGCGCCGGAGTCACGCCTTTGCCTGCGGCAAGATTCTTGACGGCAGCCACGACATCCTGATTGGCTTTCCTGTTTTCTTCGGATAAGCGGGGGACGACGTTGCGGAAATCGTCTTTATCAAATTTTGTGTTTTCATCGATTTTGCCAGTCAGAAACCCTTTGCCAAGCGGACTGAACGGCACAAAGCCGATGCCGAGCTCTTCGAGCGTCGGAAGAATTTCGACTTCGGGTTCGCGCCACCACATCGAATATTCGCTTTGAAGCGCGGTAACGGGTTGAACCGCATGCGCGCGGCGAATGGTCTGCGCTCCGGCCTCCGACATGCCAAAATATTTGACCTTGCCTTCCTTGATAAGTTCCTTGACCGTTCCGGCAACATCTTCGATCGGCACATTCGGATCGACACGATGCTGATAGAAAAGATCGACATGATCTGTTCTCAAACGCTTCAAGGATCCTTCAAGCGCTATGCGAATGCGCACGGGGCTGCTGTCGAAACCTGATTTTGTGTTTCCGTCTTTGAAGCCGAATTTGGTGGCGATCACAACCTGATCGCGGAATGGCTCAAGAGCCTCGCTGACGACTTCCTCGTTCGTGAACGGGCCATAGCATTCCGCCGTATCAAAGAATGTTATGCCTTTTTCGACGGCAGCCCGAACAAGCCTGATCGCTTCCTGTTTTTCTGTGGCGGGGCCAAGGCCGAAGCTTAAGCCCATGCACCCGAGGCCGAGAGCCGAGACTTCAAGACCGTTTTTTCCGAGTTTACGTTTTTGCATCGCGCGTTCTCCCTTGCTGCTTTCTTGACAGTATATGCTTACGCATCAGGGAAACCATGCCGAATACTGGAGAGTTCTTGCCTAATCCTGCAAATGCGTGGATATGCGATTGATCGCGGCTTTTTTGTTGTTACAATGATCCCATGCAAGCAAAGACCGACACATATGCAAGCGATTTAAGCATGGACAGTTCAATCTTAGAACTGATCCGGCTTGTCGAGCGCTGGACAAAAGAAGCGAATGCGCCGTACCAGACAGCGATTGAGGGGCTTCGTTTTTCCCGCTTTACCGAACAAACCCAGCCGACTTTTTATATTCAGGAAACGGCAGTGTGCTTCGTCTTGCAGGGGCGCAAAACAGTCATGTTGGGCAAGGACTCTTATGTCTACGATGCAGCAAGCTGCCTTGTCGCATCCGTCGAGCTGCCCGTTGCCGGTTGCGTTTCTCCCTTGTCTGAAGACAAGCCTTATTTGGGCATCGTCCTGAACGTCAATCCGAAAGACCTCGCCAGCCTGATTATCGAAAGCGGAAAACAGCCCTCGCGCCGCGACGAAAGCGATTGTCAGGCATTGTCGATCACGAAGATCACGCCAGCCTTGGCCGATCCGTTGCTGCGGCTTGTCCGATTGCTCGACACGCCGAATGAAATCGCGATCATGGCCCCCATGCTTAAACGCGAGATCAATTTCCGGCTTCTGCAAACCGAACAGTTCGATCTTCTGTCGCAGGCAGCCATAGGCGACGGCAAGCTGCGCCGGGTGAGCCACGCGATTTCATGGATCAAGGAAAATCTGGCATCACCCCTGAGTATCGAGGATTTGGCGCGTCAGGTTCATATGAGCCCTTCGAGCCTGCATCATCAATTCAAGGAAGTGACGGCTTTAAGCCCGCTGCAATATCAAAAAAGGCTACGCTTGCAAAAGGCGCGGCAGATGATCATGACCGACAAGACCAGCGCCGAGAAAATCGCTTACATCGTTGGCTATGAAAGCCCGTCCCAATTCAGCCGGGAGTATGCCCGCTTATTCGGACAGCCGCCAATCAGGGATGCCAATCAGATGCGGGGCAAGCTGTAGAGCGCCTTGAACAAGATTTTCATCGCAATTCTTCGTAACCATATATGCGCTTATTTTCGCTCCGGTTTTCTCCCTCTTGCTTCCACAGTGCTTCCAAATATCAAAAGTGGGGGAGGTACAAACAAAAACAGCCCCGAATGGGCTGTCTAAGTTTTTGATATGACAAGTTTGACTGGTTGCGGGGAGAGGATTTGAACCTCTGACCTTCAGGTTATGAGCCTAATGCCCTATGGTTTTACCCATCCTAACGCACCCATACGAAGTATTATAAATCAGTATGTTAGATAAGTTGTTAGCTTAATCTAGTATCACGACCATTGCTACTTTTTACGCTATCTGGTAGCAATGGGGTAGCAATGGAGGAAAACATGGCTACCACGCGCATTCCATTTACTAAGCCTGCGTTGGCGGGTTTGACGCCCCCGCAGCCGAAGCCCGGCAGTCAGACTGTCTATGATATTTATCACGATGAAAAAGAGGCCGGGTTAGTTCTTCTGGTCACGTCCGCAGGCAGCAAGACATTTTATCTGTCTAAGAAGGTCAATGGTCGACCGGAACGGATCAAGCTTGGTCGGTTTCCTGATCTGACTGTTGAAAAGGCTCGCAAGGCAGCCGCTTTGCAGAAAGGGCAGATTGCGGCAGGTAAGAACCCAAACGAAGAGCGCAAGAAGCTACGCGCGGACATGAGCCTTGGGGAGCTATTCCATAACTACATGGAGCGTTACAGCAAGAAGCACAAACGCTCTTGGAAATATGACGAGCGGGAGATCAACAAATTTCTTTCACAGTGGTTCCGTCGCAAGCTCCCAGAAATAACCAAGCAGGAAGTTCAGCGGCTACACGAAAAAATCCGTGAGAATAACGGTTTGTATCAAGCAAACCGCCTGCTTGAGCGCCTTCGTGCCATGTATAACAAAGCCATTGAATGGGGGTGGCAGGGGCAGAATCCGGCGGCGGGCATCAAAAAATTCAAAGAAAAGGCCCGCGACAGGTTCGCGCAGACAGACGAACTGCCACGCTTGTTTGCCGCACTTGAGAAAGAGGAAAGCGAAGTCATTAGAGACTACATTATGCTGTCACTGCTGACGGGTGCGCGTAAAGGCAATGTCCTTGCCATGCGCTGGGAGGATATAAACTTTGATCGGGCGGAATGGCGTATTTGTAAGCGGCGGTGCGAAACTGTACCGGAGAAGCGGCGGAATCGTCCGGCTGCGGCGGAGCAAAAGTGTACCGCGTAAACGGACCCCCTATAGTCTGTATGAGCACAGACTTGAAAGGGGGCGAGGATGTACAGCGTGGAGATATATCAACGCATACGGCGTGCCTGCCACGTCGATGGTCTGAGCATACGCGAGGCAGCGCGACAGTTTGGGGTTCATCGTAATACCATCAAGAAAATGCTGGGATTTTCAATCCCGCCCGGTTACCAGCGAACCCTGCCGGTGAAACGGCCTAAACTCGAGGGGTTTACGGGGTTCATCGACGCGATCCTTGCCGACGACAAGATCCGCCCCAAGAAGCAACACCATACGGCGAAGCGCATTTTTGAGCGCCTACGCGACGAACATGGGTTTACCGGCGGTTACACGATTATCAAAGATTACGTGCGCAAACAAAACCTTACCGGGCAAGAGGTCTTTGTGCCGTTGGTGCACCCATGCGGGCACGCGCAAGCTGATTTTGGCGAAGCGCTGGTGGTAATCGCAGGCGTCGAGCAGAAAGCCCATTTTCTTGCCGTAAATTTTCCGCACAGCGACGCCTGTTTTGTTAAGGCGTACCCGGCAGAAACCACGGAAGCGTTTTGCGATGGGCACAATGCGGCGTTTGCCTTCTTTGGCGTGGTGCCGTTATCGATCCTCTATGACAACACAAAGATTGCCGTGGCGCGGATACTGGGAAACGGTGAGCGCGTTCGTTCCCGTGTCTTCAGTGAACTCCAATCTCACTACCTCTTTGCCGATCGCTTTGGCAGGCCGGCCCGAGGCAATGATAAGGGCAAGGTTGAAGGTCTGGTGGGATATGCGCGGCGTAACTTCATGGTGCCGATCCCCCGTTTTGCCAGTTATGTGGCGTTCAATGAACATCTGGAAGCCTGTTGCCGTAAGCGCCAAGACGAGCGGCTGCGTGGTCATGCGGAGACCATCGGCGAACGGCTCAAGAATGATCTGGCGGTGATGTTGCCATTGCCGACGGCACCTTATGATGCCTGCGCCAAACAGGCGACGCGCGTCAGCTCGCTATCGCTCGTGCGTTATCGCAACAATGATTACTCGGTTCCTGTCGCCTATGGGCATCGCGAAGTTCTAGTCAAAGCCTATGTCGACCGCGTCGAGATTCACTGTGGCAGCGATTGCATTGCCAAACATGAACGCTCTTATGATAAAGCCGATTTTATATTCGATCCGTTACATTATCTGGCGCTAATCGAACGGAAAGTGAATGCGCTCGATCAAGCTGCTCCGTTAGCTGACTGGATATTGCCGCCGATCTTTGACACCCTGCGGCATCTGCTGGAGGCCCGCATGGGGAAAGCGGGCAAGCGCGAGTATGTGCAGGTGTTGCGTCTTCTGGAAACCTTCGAGCTCGTGGACGTGGAGGCCGCCATCCAGCAAGCGGTGCAACTGGGCGTAATCGGTTTTGATGCGGTCAAGCATGTGTTGCTGTGCCGGATCGAACAAAAACCGCCTCGACTTAATCTTGATATTTATCCCTATCTGCCTCGGGCACAGGTCAACGTCACGCACGCATCGAGCTATTTAACACTTCTCGCAGGAGGGGCGGCATGAACACTCCAAGCAACACCCCAAGCTCTGGCGATCTGCCCCACGTTCTATTGGCGCATCACCTGAAGGTATTAAAACTGCCGACATTCCTGCGCGAGTACGACAAGGTTGCCCGGCAAGGAGCCGCAGAAGGCATCGACCATCCGCGCTATTTATTGCGTTTGACGGAACTGGAACTGATTGAACGCGAACGCCGCATGGTCGAACGACGGATACGTCAAGCGAGCTTCCCGACCGTGAAAAGCCTGGACAGCTTCAACTTCGCCATGCTGCCGAGCTTAAACAAAACCCTTGTTAATGAACTGGCGCGCAGTGAATACATTGACCGGCGCGAAAATATTATTGCGCTCGGCAACAGCGGCACCGGCAAGACGCACATCGCGTTGGGGCTTGGTATGGCTGCTTGCCAAAAAGGATTGTCGGTCGGCTTTACCACGGCGGCGGCACTGGTTCATGAGTTGCTGGAAGCGCGCGATGACAAGCGGCTCTTACGTTTGCAAAAGCAACTTGCCGCATACAAGCTATTGATCATCGACGAGTTGGGCTATGTGCCTTTATCCAAAACGGGGGCCGAGCTGTTGTTCGAAGTATTTAGTCAGCGTTATGAACGCGGCTCGGTCCTCGTGACCAGCAATCTTCCGTTCGACGAATGGACCGAGGTCTTTGGCTCAGAACGGTTGACCGGCGCGCTGCTGGATCGGCTGACGCATCAGGTTCATATTCTGGAAATGAACGGCGAGAGCTTCCGCCTCAACCAAAGCAAGAAGCGCAAACAACCGGCGCGATAAGGTTGTGGATAAGGGCGGTCGTCGCTACGGCGCTCGTTGAAAGCGCGCTCCGCCCGCCCTTACCCACAACCACCTAGTTCCTGCTCAAATGGCTACTTTCCCCCGCTTCAACTGGTACACTTTTGCTCCGCCCTGCCGGTACACTTTTATTCCGCCGTTGACACGTATTCCACAAACCAAGAACGACGATCCCTTGACCGTGGCGCTGATGGCGCAAGCAATCGAGATTTTGCAGCGGCGGAGACGAGGCACAAACTCGGAATGGGTATTGCCAAGCGAACGCAGCAAGTCCGGTCACGTAGCCGACCCCAAGCGTGCGTGGAAACGGGTTATGGATGGCGCTGAAATTAATGGTTTACGCATTCATGACATTCGTCGAACACTGGGCAGCTATCAGGCGATCACAGGCGCGAGCTTGCCAATTATCGGTAAATCCTTGGGGCACAAGAGCCAGCAGGCAACAGCGATCTATGCTCGCCTCAATCTTGATCCTGTTCGGCAGTCTTTGGAGCGTGCGACGCAGGCGATGATGGCAGCAGGAAAAATTTAGGCAGCCATCTCTTCGTGCTAACCCGACTTTTTCTCTTGTTGGCGGCCTTTGTAGGCGACAAGGCTTTCCGCAGTGACCAGAAGCTTGCCGTTTGTCCTTATCTGATCCATTTCCATTTCGCCAGCCCCGATCAGTTGCCTAACTTTTGTGGCGTTGGTTCCGAGGTAGCGGGCGGCATCCGGCACCGTGTAAAATACCTTGCCGTCATGCAGAATCTTCTTGGGCGGTTTGTTCATGGAATTTACCGGAAAAGAATGGCAGGGGCAGGATTCTTGCCTTGTCTACAGCCTGTATACATGAAAATGAGCCAGCATTACCAGCGGTTAGCCGCCTGTAATGCCGTATAATTAAGTGTCGCATTGTTCTGGCGGGTTAGAAAAGGATGGGTTAAAGTCCTGTTTTCTCGTCACTTATCAATAATAGCGTCATGGCTGACAGTATCATCGAAAACCCTATTCTCAATTCGCCATTCCGCGAACCGGATCGCCATTTTCGGTTTGATGACAACGGCATAACCAACGAGATCGTATCGTCGCGCCGAAGCAGTATCTATTTTGTCCCAATCGCCAAATCGAAGCGCAAAGGTAAACAGCTTTCCTTTGATACGGAATGGACGGGCGACAGAATCGAAGAGAATAAGACCGTCAACAAAATCCGCGAGCGCGTAGGCCAGTGGCGCAAGGGCGGCTATGTCAGCATCACCCCAACCACGCGCCGCTTGCTGGATTATTGGAACAACCCGGAGCGCGACCGGAAACTGTTTTTCTGTCAGATTGAAGCGTTAGAAACCATCATCTATATCGCCGAGGTCGCTAAAAAATATGGCGACGCTTGGATCGACAATGAGCTGCGTGAAGCCAATGACGGCTCAAATCCCGGCCTGAACCGCATTGCTTCTAAGATGGCGACCGGCAGCGGCAAGACCGTAGTCATGGCTATGCTGATCGCTTGGCACTGCCTTAACAAACTGGAAAATCCGCAGGACAATCGCTTCTCCGACACTTTCCTGCTCATCGCGCCGGGCATCACAATCCGTGATCGCTTGCGCGTTTTGTTGCCGAACGATCCTTCCAACTATTACCGCGAGCGCGACATTGTGCCGCCCGAAGACATGGAAGGGCTTGGCAAAGGCAAAATCCTGATTACGAATTTTCATTCCTTCAAAATGCGCGAATTGATTGACGCGCCAAAACTGAACAAGAAAATCCTTGGCGTCGGGCAAGAAAAATCGGCCTTTACTGAAACCCCCGACCAGATGGTGCGTCGAGTCTGCCGCGAGTTAGGCAACAAGAAGAATATCGTCATCCTCAACGACGAAGCCCATCACTGTTATCGTCGCCGACCTGAAACCCAAGCGGTCGAAGAAGATTTGACGGGCGAAGACAAGCGTGAAGCGTTGAAGCGCGAAGAAGAAGCCCGCATCTGGATTTCAGGCATCGAAGCAATCCGCAATAAAATTGGCGTTCGCGCTATCTATGATCTTTCGGCGACGCCGTTCTTCCTGCGTGGATCGGGCTGGCCCGAAGGCACGCTGTTCCCGTGGGTCGTTTCCGATTTCTCTCTGATCGACGCTATCGAAGCCGGGCTGGTCAAGATTCCGCGCGTGCCTGTCGACGACAATTCTGTCACGGGCAATGAGCCGACTTACCGGGAATTATGGCAGCGGATTAAAGATGCCGGGCTGCCTAAAAAGGGACGCAGCACCGAAAAGGCTACCGAAGAGCCGAGCCTGCCGGTGGCGTTGGAAGGTGCGATCCAGAGCCTTTATCGAAATTACCAAAAAGATTATCTCAAGTGGGAAGGTAATCCCGAACTACGCGCACGCGGGCGCACGCCGCCGGTCTTTATCGTCGTCTGCAATAATACCAATGTGTCAAAGCTGGTTTACGACTACATCTCCGGCTGGGAAAAGACCTTGGCTGACGGCAGCACCGTCAATGTTCCCGGCAAGCTGCCGATTTTCAGCAATGTTGATCGGGATAAGTTTTTGGCGCGACCGAACACCATCCTTGTCGACAGCATGCAGTTAGAGAGCGGCGAGGGCATGAGCGCCGATTTCAAGAAAATCGCGTCGCATGAGATTGAGAACTTCAAGAACGAGTATCGTGAGCGATTCCCCGGTCGTGACGCCGACAACATCACCGACGAAGACATTCTGCGCGAAGTCATGAACACGGTTGGTAAAGCCGGAAAACTTGGCGAACATGTTAAATGCGTCGTCAGCGTCTCCATGTTGACCGAAGGCTGGGATGCCAACACAGTCACGCATATTCTCGGCGTTCGTGCTTTCGGCACACAGTTGTTGTGCGAGCAGGTGGTCGGGCGTGGTCTGCGCCGCATGAGCTATGCGATCAATCCTGAAACGGGGCACTTCGATCCCGAATATGCCGAAGTCTATGGCGTGCCGTTCTCGTTCATTCCGGCGTCGGGCAACACAAAAGACCCGCCTCCCGGCCCGATCCCGACAAGGGTGCGGGCATTGGAAGATCGTATCGATCTGGAAATTCGCTTCCCTCGTCTGCTTGGTTATCGCTATGACATCGCGGACAGCAAGCTCCCGCACAAATTCAGTGAAACCTCGCGCTTGGCGCTTTCGACGGCTGACGTGCCGACCAAGGTGCAGTGCGATCCGATTGTCGGCACGAGCGCTGTGCACACATTGGACGATCTACGCAGCAAGCGGTTAAACGAAGTCGCCTTTCTGGTTGCCAGCAAGGTCTACGGCACCTATTTCCGCAAGTCCGAAGAGGGCGAGAAGCCGTGGCTGTTCCCGCAAATTCTGAAGATCACGCAAGAATGGCTGTCGACCCAAGTTAAATGCAAGGACGACACCTTTCCGCAGTTGCTCCTTTTGGCAGAATTTGCAAACGACGCGGCGGCCAAGATTTATCACGCGATTGTCGAAGGCAGCCGGGAACAAACCGGGACGCAGCCCAGCGTTAAGCCGATCCTGCAACCCTATGACACATGGGGCAGCACACGTTACGTCGATTTTGATACCACGCGCCCGGTCTATGCGACGCGCCCCGATAAATGCCACATCTCGCATGTCGTCGCCGACACCGGTAGTTGGGAGCAAAAAATGGCCGAGGGGCTGGAAGATATGAGCGAGGTTAAGGCTTACGTTAAAAACCATAACCTCCGCTTTACCATTCCCTACATCCTTAACGGCGAGCAGCATCAATACATTCCCGACTTCATCACGCGGATTGACGACGGGCACGGATCGGACGACCTGTTGAACCTGCTGGTCGAAGTCAGCGGCGAGGCCAAGAAAGAGAAAGCGCAGAAAGTCGATACCGCCCGCACGCTTTGGGTGCCTGCCGTCAATAATCACGGTGGATTAGGCCGGTGGCAGTTCATCGAGATTTCCGACCCGTGGGACGCCAAAAATACCATTCGTGCTTTCCTGAACCAGCTAAAGCAGGCAGGAAGGAAAGTGGCATGATGGATCAGTTCTTTTCTGCTCTTTGGCAGGGGGTAAGAAATATCAATAAGCCGCTGCCTATTGCGCTGGTAGGCTGTTCTATACTTTTGTTTGCGCCCAGCGACAGTAAATGGTTTGGCGCACCGTTTGTTGCCTTTGCGATTGGCGGAACGGTGGAGTCTTTTTATAAAAAGCACAAAACCAAGAATCAAATCATTGGTTTTCTTTCCTCGTTAAATGAGGACGAAAAGCGGGTGCTTCGACAACAGGTAGAAAGCGGCACACAAACATTTTATCTTCACTGGGAAGACTATCATGGGCCGGGGCAGAGAGAAGGAAGAGATATAGATTATAGGAGGCTGGGCGGGATTTATTCTGGCTTGGTTACGAAAAACATACTTTCGGCAAGATCAGACCACACTACGATGGAGCTGCATATAAATTCAGCAGTATGGGATATTTTGAAGCGCAATAATGATTTTGTTCGGGCGACATCATGACCCAAGATGTTTTCCTCATCGGTGGCCCCAACGGCGCAGGCAAGACGACGGCATCTATGGTGCTGCTGCCGAAATTTCTTGATGTGTTTGAATTTGTGAACGCCGATGAAATTGCGCGTGGCGTCAATCCGCTTAATGCGGAGTCGGCGAACATCACTGCCGGGCGCATCATGATCGACCGCATTAATGATTTGATCGCGGCAAAGAAAAACTTTGCTTTTGAAACGACCTGCGCCGGGCATCACCACGCAGCAACGCTGCAAGAATGTCGCGCCGCAGGCTATCGCCTCAATCTGGTGTTCTATTGGCTGCCCTCTGCGGAGATGGCTGTGCAGCGCGTTAAATACCGCGTCAGGCAGGGCGGGCACGACATTCCCGAAGACACGATCCGGCGGCGCTATGTCGCCGGGTTGCGGAATCTGGTCAATCTGTACCTGCCGCTTGTCGATACGGCGCTCGTGCTGGACAATTCCAATGTGTCGGTCGGCGACGAAGGGCAGATGATAGCCGAAAAGGTTGCCGGTGGAGAAGTCCAGATAGCCGATGCCGCCATCTGGCAACAAATTCTTAATACTGAAGTGAAGGGATAACCTCATGACCAAGAACCCCAAAGACCCCATGCACAGGCGCGTCATTCTTGGCACCAATGCCGGTGGCGAGGCTGCAATCGAACGCGCACGCCGAACCTCGACGCCTTTGGTTGTATGGCGCGATGGTCGCGTGCGTGAAGTTTCGCCAGACGATCCGTCCCTGCGTCGCAATACCGTTCAAGAGCGCGATACCAACAAGAGAATATAAGCAACCCGTCCTGCATCAATAAATTCTGGAACCGTTATGACCAAAGCCAGCCCCAAGAAGAAAATCGTCGCCGTCGACAGCATCAAGCACAAGGAAAGCCGTGCGAACATTCCGACCAAGGAATTACGCGGGTTTGTGAAGGAGGATGAAGATCATCCCAAGAGCCTGCTGTACCCGCGCGACACGTCGCTTGATCCTCAACTGGTCTGGCGAGGCAAGGACGAGCAGGATCGCAGCGATCTGGAAGTGCCGGTGGTGCCGATCTACATTCAGGAAAAAATTCATCCGCAAGCGATCATCGAAAATTTGAAGGAAGTTGCAAAGGCTGGCGCAGCGCAACAGGAATTTAATATGTTCGCCGACTTCAACGGTATCGGCGATGACTTCAGCAAGCGCATCGATTTCTACAGCCACAACGTTCAGCCCCATTGGTCGAACCGCATGATCTTGGGCGACAGCCTGCTGGTTATGAGCAGTCTTACGGAAAAAGAAGGTCTGCGCGGCAAGGTGCAGTGCATTTATATCGATCCGCCCTATGGCATCAAATTCGGCTCAAACTGGCAAGTATCGACGCGCAAAAATAAGGTCGATGACGGCAAGGCGGCTGAAGTTAGCCGTGAGCCAGAACAAGTCAAAGCCTTCCGTGATACATGGGCGCTCGGCATTCATTCCTATCTTGCATATTTGCGTGACAGGTTAGTGGCAGCGCGTGATCTGCTGACTGAAACCGGCAGTGTATTTGTTCAAATTAGTGATGAAAATGTTCATCTGGTTAGGAATATCCTTGATGAAGTGTTTGGAAGCGAGAATTATATTTGCCAGACACCATTTAGAAAAAAATCAATGCCGCTGGGAGCAACCTATATTGAAACAATGGACGACATTTTGCTGTGGTACGGCAAGGATGCAAAACAGACTAAATATAAGCAACTGTATAAGCGACAAAATGTTGAGGGATTATACTATTGGGGCTTTGCTGAACTAAAAGATGGATCAAAAAGAAAATTAACAAGGGAGGAAATGGAAAATCATAGCACTTTGCCTCAAGATAGCTTGGTCGCAAGGCTCGTTTCATTAAGACCCCCGACATTTAGTGCTAACTCTGTGTTTCCAATTATTATCGATGGAAAAGAGTATATGCCCGGCAAAGATAGTTGCTGGATAACGACAAAAGAAAAAATGGAAAGGCTCGTTCTTGCTGGACGGTTGTACCCCAGCGGAAAAAGCCTTACATATTTTTATAAAATATCTGATTTCCCTTTCTCGAAAGTAACCGCTAACTGGACGGATATGGGATCGGGAAATTTTACTGATGACAAAGTATATGTTGTCCAAACCGCATCAAAAGTTATTGAGCGTTGCCTTCTCATGACAACTGATCCCGGCGATCTGGTTCTTGATCCGACCTGCGGCAGCGGCACAACCGCCTATGTCGCTGAACAATGGGGCAGACGGTGGATTACATGCGATACATCCCGCGTATCTTTGGCGCTGGCGCGTACAAGGCTCATGGCCGCAAAATATCCGTACTACATGCTGGCGGATACGCCGGAAGGGCAAGCTAAGGAAGCTGAAATAACCGGGCAGCATGTGCCCGATCACAAAACCGAGGGCGATATTCGCAAAGGGTTTGTCTATAAGCGCGTGCCCCACGTCACGCTAAAATCCATCGCCAACAATCCCGACATCAAGGAAGGCATGACGCGGCAGGAAATCGATACCGCGATTATGCGCCATGCCGACACCGAATTGTTGGTCGATCAACCCTATGAGGATAACAAGCGCCTGCGCGTCTGTGGCCCCTTCACGGTCGAGAGCCTTAGCCCGCATCGTGTGCTTGCCACCGACGAAGAACGTCCGGTCAGTGAAACCGAAGGCCAGCGCGACAGCACGGCGGCGCAGTTCGAAACCCTCGTGATCGAAAACCTGAAAAAAGCAGGGGTGCAGAATACCAAGAAGGGCGAACGGCTGAAATTCGACAATCTGACGCCTTTCGCCGGGATGTGGATTCATGCGACCGGCGAGTATGAGGACAGCGATGGCAAAACCCGACGCATCGCTGTATCCATTGGCCCCGAACATGGCACTGTCGGCACCAACCATATCCGCGAAGCCTCCAAGGAGGCCGTGGCAGGGCTTGGTTACGACCTGCTGATCGTCTGTGGCTACGCCTTTGATCCGCACGTCAGCGAAGAGGCCAAGAGCTATGGCAAGCTGACCGTCTTGCCCGTCCGCATCAACGCCGACCTGATGATGGGCGACGATCTGTTGAAGAAAACTGGCACCGGAAATCTGTTCATGGTCTTCGGCGAACCCGACATCGCCATGAAGAAAACCAAGGACGGACAGATCACCATTACGATCCATGGCGTCGATATTTACGACCCGACCACCGGCGCGATCCGCAGCGCCAGCACCGACGACATAGCCTGCTGGTTTATCGACACGAACTATAACGGCGAAAGTTTCTTTGTCCGCCACGCTTACTTCACTGGCGCTGACGAACCCTATGACAAACTGAAACGTGCCCTGCGTGCCGAAATCGACGAGGCGGCATGGTCAAGCCTCTACAGCACAACCTCGCGCCCCTTCGATCCGCCCGCCACCGGCAAAATCGCCATCAAAGTCATCAACCACTACGGCGATGAAGTTTTGAAGGTGTATGAGGTGAAGGGGGCGTAATGGTTGGGACGATTTCAGGTTCTCGGCCCGACTACGATTGGTGGGCAAAGCAGTCAAGCTGGACTATAGCCGAAGCAAGCGCCTTGCTATGTGAAATCGCCCCCGAACTTCTGCAAGAACATCTTGATAGAAGTGGGTTTTACAATCCGCCGCAAAAATGCTTGGAAATCTATGAGACGCTTCTGCGCGATGCCGAAAATGGAAAGAAAACAAATATCCACAAGAAAAACTCGCCGTCACTTTATCTAAAGTGGGCAAGAGATAAGGCGTTTGCCATTCCGAAGGGACTGCAAACAGCCATGACAAAATTTTGTCATCTGCACGACGAGAGCATTGACGCCCAAGTTGTAAAATCATCATTGCCTCCCAAATACTGCACGCCTGATATGCAGCTCATGTACGATGCTGTTGAGAAATTCTGGGCAACGTATGATTTAGCTCATCCAGACTTGAGCAAAGCCCCCAAAAAGAAAGTTGTTATGTACTGGTTGGAACAGAATTCTGCCAAGCGGGGGGATAAAATAAGTCAAACCTTGGCAGAAGCTATCGACACGATTATCCGCTGTCCTGTCGCTCGTAAGGGGGGGACACACAACAGCAAGTAATACCCCTCCGGGGGGTGAGGGGGTAACCCTGAACCCGCAAGGGGGCAGCATTCTCAAAATTTTGTGTTTACTTAATGGGTCATCTTAACTTTAGCTGAAAGGCTATCAAGATGACTCAATCTAATCCCGATAAGCTACTAACCCGCAAACAAGCCGCTGATTATCTCGGCGTAGCGGACGGTACCTTGGAAGTCTGGGCGACGACCAAGCGCTACGATCTATCGTACATTAAGATCGGACGGCTGGTAAAATACCGTCTTTCCGATTTGGAAGCTTTCATCGCCTCCCGGCGCGTCTCTAGCGGCGAGTAGGGGCGGTTATGAAAGATAATCCAGCCCAGAATCTATCCCGCACGATCTATCAAGATTGCCCTGCTTGTGGATACAAAAAAGCCTTGAGCGTCACGACCGTGAATGGGCGGCAGCTATATTACTGCCACGCTGGATGCCAACAGGATGATCTGTGGGGAGTCATCCGGGGCGAGGGGGCGTTGACCCGGAGACATGTACGCCCCGCGCGGCGTGGGAAAAACACTTGTTGCGCTAGGCATATCCTATGCCGTTGCCACTGGCGGTCTATTTCTAAGATGGCAAGCGCCTGTGCCGCGTCGCGTCCTTTATCTTGATGGCGAGATGCCTCTCGTCGCCATGCAGGAACGCCTTGCCCGGATTGTAAAAGATAACGATATAGAACCTGCACCAGATTTTTTCCGTCTGGTAAATCCCGATCTTCAAGATCGGGGGTTTAATCTCGCTACCGAAGAAGGTAGGAAGAGGCTTGAGCCTTTGTTGACGGATGTCTCGCTCGTCGTCGTTGACAATATCAGTACGCTTGCTTCTTGTGGTCGTGAGAATGAAGCTGAAAGCTGGCTCCCCTTGCAGGAATGGGCATTGGATTTACGGCGACGCGGGTTGTCGGTACTGTTCATACACCATGCAGGCAAAGGCGGCGCGCAACGCGGCACATCGCGGCGCGAGGACGTTCTTGATACCGTTATCGCTCTGAAACGTCCCGCAGATTACGATCCTCGCACAGGCGCACAATTTGATGTGCATTTTGAGAAATGTCGCGGGCTGGTCGGCGATGATGCAGCGCCCTTTAGCGTTACGCTGACTCCCGAAGGCTGGACTATGCAGAATTTGGAGGATACGCGTGATGAGAAAATATGTGCCCTGTCGGCGGAAGGGCTAAATCAACGTGATATTGCTAAAGAGCTTGAAATCGGGTTGGCAACCTACATGCGCAAACGATGGGAGCAACTCGTTAATGATGGCGGCCTGTTTCTTGACAAATGGGGACGGCAGGCAGCGGCGTTAGGTTGGAGGGCAGTAGACTTATTTGGGGTTAGTCCTGACGCGCCAGAAGTCGCTTATTGCGACATGGGACTTGTACCACTGCTGCAATGCCGTCCTGTTATCGCCATTACGGGCACGACAGCGAGGATTGATTGTGGTGCAGGGATTACACAGACCTTCTCGCGGAAAACTATGGGAAACGGCGCTGTAGCTGTCTGGAATCTTCTTATCGATCAGGATGAAAAAAATGACTGATACTTGCGCACGCAGAGCAATCGCTACCGAGCCAAACACTCTCGCAAACATACTTCATGGTGAGATCGGTTCTGTCAGTCGCGCTGGCGATGGCATTGAAGACACATGTCAAAGCCGGATCAACCTTGGACAGATGATGGCGGGTGGAGATCGTGGCGGGCGACAGAAGGACGATTATTATGCAACGCCCCCGGCATGCACTCGTGCGCTGATCGATGTTGAGGGTGCGAGAATGCCTGATGTTATTTGGGAACCTGCGTGCGGGGACGGTGCAATCTCGCGTTTGATTGAAGAGACGGGTCGTGTAGTTAGGTCTTCTGATCTTGTAGATCGTGGCTGCGGGGAAGCAGGCATCGATTTCCTTCTCGAAAAATCTACAGGGGATTCCGCGACCAAAGGGATTGTAACAAATCCGCCATTCAAGCTGGCCCCGTCGTTCATTCGGCATGCACTAAGTTTGGGTGTACCCTATGTCGTGATGTTTCTCAAAGCGACTTTCTGGCACGCGGCATCTCGCAGCCCACTCTTTTACGATCATCGCCCGGCACGTATTTACGCAATGAACTGGCGTCCTGATTTCGACGGGCGAGGACAGCCCACAATGGATTGTCTCTGGTGCGTGTGGGACGGAATTGCGGATAGAACTGAATACGAAATACTGATAAAGCCAAAATCATGATCGCCAGAATCCAAAAAAATTTGTGTACCCGGAAGCGTGAGCGTATTGCTAACGCTTTGCGCAAGAATCCCGCGTTGTCGAACCGCGCTGTTGCAATGGCTGCCGGGGCTGATCCTAAAACCGTCATCGCCGTCCGTGCCGCATTGATCGTGGAAGGAGCTATCCCGCAGTTAGACGCACTGCTGGGGGCTGACGGCAAACACCGTCCGGCAGGGAAAGAAAAACACCGTGGCGTGGCCCCAATGCGAAAAAGCAGCCGCTCCGAGCCGCCAAATTGGCTTTTGCGTACACTATGCGGTTGGTGATTTTCCACAGTTGATGTAGCGCAATCTGTGAGCCGGTTTGAAATAAAAATCAAAAAATCAAGAAAATCAATACCGCGTATCATCCTATTGGGCGCGGTGGCAAAAGGTCTGCTCCGTTTTTGTCCCGAATGTCACAAGCGTCGTGTTTTTGCCGTGTTCCTCAAAGGAATGCTGCTTGCCGGAGAACCCGATCCCGCCCGCAGGCGCGTCATTGGCAAGGCGCTCGACACGATTGTCCGACAGGAACAGGTAAGCGGCCTCCCGGCGTGTTAGGAACACAATCGTGAACCGCTCGCCGTCATGGCAGTATAAGTCAACCGGCGGAAGGATTTGGCACGGCGATTTCTTGCCGCACAGCTTGGCGGATGATCGCCATAGGCGCAGGGCTTGTTGCGCGTCAGGCTCAATGCCGTCGCCTTCGGCGTAGGCCAGACCAAGGCGAAACTGCGCCTGTGCGTTACCGTTGGCGGCGGCTACACGAAGGCGGGTTAGTGACGGGGATGCGCCGTGCTGCGGCTTGAGGGCGTTTGTGGGGGCTGTAAGCGCCGGGGGCGTGCCCGGAATATCTTTGCCCGTTGAAGCGGTATCATTCGCAACTGATACGCATGCGGTCAATGCGAACAAGACGAAGGCAAGACAGGCCGTTTTGTGCATCGTCATTTTTAACCCATTCTGTTTGTGGGCCTATCATCTCGCACAAGGCCGCAACTTTTGCCTATAACGACGCCCCTTCTTGGCGGCGCGTAGCCCGCGCCTTGCTTCGGCGAGCAGCCAGCGGTGCCCGTCGCACCAAACGCCCTCCGCTGCGTTCGTGCGCATTTCGTCGCGCAGCCGCGCTATGAATGCCCTGTATTCTTTCTGGTCATTGCCCCAGCGGAAATAGACCTCCGCGCCGTCAAGGCCGATCCATCGCGCATATTTCTTCATTCGTCGCCCCATAGAATTGTCTTCGACAGCCCTGCAACCCACTCGTCTGGTTTAATGACGTTGCGCAGATGGTGGTCGGCTTTGTCGATTAAGCCCTGCGCATTGGCGAGGTGAATTTGTTCGCGCAGGTGACGGTGTTTCTTGATTGAAGACCAGTCTTGCCAGAACCCAAGCGGCATCTGGCCTCCAATGCAAAAACCCGTTTCATCGGTAAGGCTCGCCCAAAACTCGACCCACTGCGCATATTGGGGGCAGACATAATCATTCACGCGCAGGAAGTCGATCAAGGCGACGGCAGCAGGGCTTGACGGGATCGTTTGCGGTGGTGGCTGTTCGCCTGCGGGCTTGGATGGCTGCGGCGGCTTTTGACCGAAAATGATTGTCGGCTGCGCGAACGGGTGTCTCATCCCCGTGAGCCGCGCAAACTCCTCTTTGGATATTACCGTCATATCCGCCTCTTCTTACGAGAGATAACCCGCATAATAGCAGCTACCGCATTACGGGCCAAACGCATGCTGGATAATATCCTTGTCGGCAAATTCGCTAAGAAGCATCAATGCCGCAAAAAGATAAACCGCAGGCATCAGCACCCACTTTTTGAACCTTGCCGCGTTTTCATTGTGGCGGCGCAGTTCCGTTAGGTGCTCCTGCCATTGAGCTTCCGACATCCCGGAAAAATCCGGGACATCACATGCGCCGGTCGTAGACTTGCTCATTGGTTTGCGCTGTTCAAAACCTGTCTGGCGTCGACAGCTTTTTCAGCGTCCTTATCTCCGTTATGGTACATGTGAATAACGAGCTTCGCTTCCGGGTGCCGCTGGACGCCCCACCCGCTCGTTTTCTCGCCGGAGGCGCTGCCGCCCATTTGCCCGACGTTTGCGTTGTATGTTGCCTGTGAACCGCCGGATGCCGTCAACTCATTCCACCCGTCATTGTTGACGACGATGAACTTGTCATAGCCCATCGCTATGGTTTCTTCGGCGGCTTTGTGGATCGCTATTCGTTGAGCGCCCGCGCGTCCATAGACGGGTGCGACAGAGGTATCAATTTCCATCATGTCGTTGCCAAGAGGTATGGCGGCTTCATGGGAACACGCGGTCAGTGCCGCTGCGATTGTGCAGATAGTGATTAACAGACTGAACTTATTTTTCATTTCAACCCCCGTTGGCAAAAGAACATGCCAGCCAGAAGGTGTCCTGCTTCTGGCGAGCACGGGGGTTCAATAATCGCGTTAAGACGATTGCGACGACTTTTAGCCGCGAGGCTTGGACATCAAGGATTTCTGCTTGCGCAAAAACCTGTCGCCGCCCCCCGGCTCAAAGACCGAAAGGCGGCATCGTGACGTGATGCAAAAACGCTTAACGCGAGGTATTGACACCCCAAGGCAGGGACTTACCCACCTCTATTTGTATGATGAGTACAAAGAGGCAGAAGGTCAATTAAGAAATAGCTTGCGATCAGATAAAGTCAGCGGATCGGCTTCGGTGGGCTTCCAGCAGGTTTTTTCGAGGGGCGCGTTGAGGTAAACCGGGACGTGATCTTGGTCTTGAGTGCTTTCATTTCGGCGCGTCTATCGGGGCGGGACAATGGTTTGTATGCCGCCGGTGGCGTTATGCCTTTATCGCTTCCCGGACGCGCTGGAGTTTCTGGCGTTGAAGCGCAGTCGAGTTCAACCAAACGAAAAAACGCCTGCCGGACTTCTTCTACAGGCGAAGCCGAGCCGGGACGAAAACCTTCCGCCACCAGCCGCTCTAGTCTCTGCTTTTCTATTTCCGCGTCGCCCACGTTTCCGAACCCAATCAATTTGCGGATCGCTCCGATAATTTGTTTTAACAGCATATCTGTCTCCTATGGGTTGACGCAAATACTTTCGTTAAAATCCTGTTAACCAAGCCCGGTTATGGTCTGTACTCTGGGCTGAATTCCTATAAGGGCATCTTACCAAAAAACGGGATGCTTTGGAATTTCATCAATACTTTCAAGGCCATTTTCTCTTAATTTGGTAGGTTTCAACCAATTTTGGGTAATTTGTTGGTTAGGGAACTATTAAGATTTGGCGCGATCCCCCGGATTGCGATCAAAACCGACGAAACCCGCCCGGTGAATTGCTTTCATGTTGCTGCCGGGGATCGGCACGATATGAGCACAACATGAACATCCACTCGGTTACCGATAGTTTAGCAGGTAGGGATGGCCTCCTGAGTTTTTATAAACAGGCGCTTTCTCTAACAGCCGTGTTCGTAGTGTTTCATCTTCTGTCGTATAGTTTTTTGCATCGTATTTTTTCTGATAATCCAAGGCTTGCGCAATGCATGGTGCGCCCAAAGCGTTGTCGTAGGCAGAAACAAAGTCTTGGATTTCTATCGGCACAGGCGCGTTTTTGAAGACATCGTCCGTGCATACTCTTTCCCAAAGCCCTTTTTTTAATTCAGGGATACTTTCGCGCGTGACGGCGGTGTAGGCGAGTTGCCGAAATTCTTTGCGCATGTTTCCCGACGCTTCATTCTGCATCGTAAAGCAGGCAACGGCCATGGGTCTATGCTGTGGGGCAGCAACGGCGTAAACAACGCCCCATGACCGCCGCCCGGACATGGCTTCATAGATGAATGGCGTGGATTGAAGGATGGCGTAATGGGGGTAGCCAAATATGTCTTTAACCTTCGGTGCCGCGTCAAAATCATTGATGGCCTTCTTGACTTCGGACGCAACACCCTCGTGCTCATAGCTAAAAGTGGTTCACTCTAATGCCTATCTGGCCCACAAATCGGCAACGGGAAGCGAGCGGCACGCTGTCAGCACCCCCCAGTAAACAATACGATGAGCGAAGCGCGTAGACCCCGCGCCCGAATGGACGCGCCTATAAAAGTTAACAAGTTTAGCCCATAAAACATAATCTCCATTATATATCATGCTGTTATATACTCATATGGCGTTGTTGTTTGTCAGATAAAACTATGCTATTATCTGACATAATGGAGGCCACAAAATGAACTCTATCATGGGCAAAATCAGGAGCCGCGTGCGCGCCAAAGGGCGCGGATGGGTCTTTACGCCCAAAGCGTTTCTGGATATCGGTCCGCGCGCCGCCGTCGACCAGACGCTCTCTAGGCTCGCCAAACAAGGCTTCGTCCGCCGTTTGGATCGAGGCGTCTATGATTATCCCAAACAACACGCCACTTTGGGGACTCTCTCGCCGAATGTGGACAACCTCGCGCAAGCCACAGCGACGCGCTCCGGCGACACGGTCTTCCCTTCCGGCGCTATGGCGGCCAACATGCTGGGGCTTTCGACACAAGTCCCTGCCAAATCCGTCTATATGACGAACGGTCTTACACGCACCAAGAAAATCGCGGGCCGCGCCATCACCTTCAAGCACGCGCACGTGCCGGTCATGGATCGCTTGTCGAAGACGGCGAACCTGACACTTCAGGCTTTGTCCTATCTCGGAAAAGATAGTATCAATGACCAGACCCTAGACGTTTGCGCGGATAGACTGACCGATCAGGATTTGCGCAAGATGGCGGCGGTAACGGATCAAGTGCCCGCATGGATGGCTGGCTTGGTCATCAAGATGAAGCAAAGGAAGCATGGACAAGTTCGCAAACAAGCCTGAAGCCGAACGACGCGATCTTCTGCAAGAAGCGGCGAACCGCCGCGACGTCGCGCCCATCGTCATTGAAAAAGATTTTTGGGTTTGCTGGACACTCAAACGGCTTTTCACCGATCCGGCCTTAGCCTCTCACCTGACCTTCAAAGGTGGAACCTCACTCTCCAAGGCCTATGGCCTCATCGAACGCTTCTCCGAAGACATTGATCTTACCATCAGCCGCGATGCCCCTCTTCTGCAAGAAGGGGCAAGCCCGATGGAGAAAGACATCAGCGGCAAGGAACGCGAACGCCGCATCATTGCCCTCAAACAAAACGCTCAGCGTTTTGTGGCCGAGATCATCTTGCCAAATCTTCAGGCAAGCATTGCCGCGCAGCTAGGCAATGAGCAAAGCTGGCAACTTACGCTCGACGACAATGATCCTGACCGGCAAACGATCCTTTTCCATTTTCCGAAGACCTACAACTACGGCATGGGATACGGGCGCGGGGCTTATGGCGTCGGGCGTTTTGGCGAAGGCGAAACGGGCTACATCAAACCCAGTATCAAACTGGAGTTTGGCGCGCGCGGCGAAACCGAGCCTCACACGCAAAGCACACTTCGCGCCTATGTCGCCGAAACCTTCCCCGATTTAGTGCTGGATGCCCCTGTACAAGTCGCAACCTTGGCCGCCGAGCGCAGCTTCTGGGAAAAGGCCACTATCTTGCACGCCCTGTATTACAACCAAAAGCTCGCAAGCCGGATGTCACGGCACTATTACGACACCTTCATGATGGCGCAGCGCGGCGTAGCCGACGCGGCTCTACGCGACAAGGTGCTTTTGGAACAGGTCGTGCGTAACAAGAAAGTTCTCTTCCGCGATGCCAAGGCTTCCTACGACACGGCAGTATTCGGGACGCTTAAGCTCGTCCCACCGGAAGAGCTATTGCTCGCCCTGAAGAAGGATTACGAGGCCATGGGAGAGATGTTTATGGGCGCGGCACCGGATTTTGAAGAAGTCCTGACGGCGCTTGCAGAGCTTGAACGGAAGCTCAACGCGTAAGGCGGATGTTCATCAAACAGCGTAAGTACTTCGCCCCACGACGTGTTCTTTCCATCTGTTTCTTTTTCTTCTTCAATTAATGAGCTTAAGAGCAGTCCTGCAGCCCTTGGGTTGTACCCTGCATCAAAAGATTCCTTTACACCAAAAACATCAGCTATGGCTTCTTCTGGGCGACCATTGGGTATGTCTCTCCATCCTTCGTTTCTGCTTTTTTGAAGATGGAATTTTTCATGTCCTAAAATGCTTGCTAAATGATCTTCACCAAAGCCTCTATCAACGATATGCTCAAGAAGTCCCATCGAAATAATCAAGAACGGTTTGTTGTATCCGGGAATGACGCTGGCATTTACGACGCTTTGGTCGGAAAGATAGATTTCAAGGGGAGGTAATTCTGTTTGATTGTTTTTCCGGGTTATTCTGGTCATAACGCCACGAATATAATCAATCACTTTATCCGCAGAGGCACTTTCGCCTTCACCAATAAGATGTTCGGTTTCAATGATGAATTCCGGCATGTCTCCATATTCAAGGGATCGTTTCAGGTCGTGTTTAAACTCCTCGCCCTTATCGTCGGAATTTATTAGCCCTTCAATAGGCTTGTTCCGCTGAGGTTTTCTGCTTGGCGTGTAAGACATAATGCAAAAGGCCTTTCAGAATATTTCGCATATGAAATGAAGACCGTTACGTATAGCAAGGGCTGCAACAACGTTTCCACTGTTGTTTATGGTTAACGACTTTATATGGCATTTTATTTCCGATGCTCGGAAAATGGGGCTGAACAATCGTTATAGTAGGCAGATTCTTCGTAATTTCATGAAGCCAAGGCCGGGACGAATTATGTACTCGTCGGAGTAGCTTTGCGATCTGGCAATTTTGGTAACAAATTCGCTATTATTTAACAATCGGTTACGTTTAATACAGAACATTCTGCGTGTGATTGCCATAACCCCTTGTTGTTTATGGATGCGACGTCGAAGCTACCTACACTAGAATCAGGCACCGACTGTTACCTATGCGTTACCTGATCTGTTTTTAGGATGGTTTAGCTGGTGGTCAATTTATTGAAATTCGTTTTATACTTCAATGCGTTATTTTGGTTGCGGGGGCCAGATTTGAACTGACGACCTTCAGGTTATGAGCCTGACGAGCTACCGGGCTGCTCCACCCCGCGATACCTAATTACTGACGAGAGAGGGCATCCCCCGTGAGAGGCGTTGTTTTGACGCGTTGGGGCGGGAATGTCAACCTGATTTAGACGCATTCCTTTGAAAATCCCCGCCCCCGGCTTTAGCCGGTTGTGATAGCATTAAGGATGCGGGCGCGACGATGTGCCTGCTGCTAGTGACGACTGTAAGGTGGTCATGTCGTTCAGCAGTTTGGATTCGGCGCCCATAAGCGTAATCAGATTGCTTCCGCCCCAGCCATATCCTTTGCCGTTTAATACTATGGTCGGTTTGACGTCGAGCGTTGCACAAGCGCTTTTCGCTGCCTGTTCAAAAACCCCGGGGGTTGATTGCAGCTTGATAACGGAGGCGTAATCAGCTTCTATGCCTTTATAGGTCCAGCAGGTTGCTGCCAGCACGCCCATACTGTGGAAGAATTGTTCCCTTGCCGCCATGCTGAACACGCCTTCGGCATCGGAGGTTTTCTTGAGTTGGGCATAGTCATCGCCAATCAGTCCGGAAAGATCGTTTGTCAGAAGCGAAAGCGTGTCGATGCGCGGGTCAATCGCCGCTGTTCCTGCGGCTAAGTTTTTATTAAAATTATCAAGATGCTTTACCGCTGCGCGGTACTGGTTTTCGGTGTCGTTGTTGGGAATGACAGACCAGACATTATCTCTGTTTATGTTGTTAAGCGCCGCTTTGATGTCGGCGGCGGTTCCGCTTGACGAGCCTTCACGAGTGAAATGATTGTTCGCCTGTTGAACCAGCTTAATCATAACTTGCTGCACGCCCGACTGAAATCCCCGCACGTCAAACCTTATGTGATCTGTTTGGAACGGGGATCTGCTTGGCGTCCAACCGCTGCTGTCCAACTCGCGCTCGATGCCGCGCGCCATGCTTTCAATAATATAGCTGCCGCCGCCGGGGGGATTGATGGCGAGTTCGGTGTTGTTAACTTTGCCCGAACATTCGCCGATTGCGATATATCCGCCGACCACGGCTATCGCGGCGAGGGCGCTCCATCCCGCAATTTGCCCAAGGGAAAAACGAGGAAAATTTTTCATAGAAAACTCCATTTTCAATCTCCGCTGAATTATTAAACGATGGGGAACATATAGCCGTAATTCAGAAATTACTAAAGATCAAAAGCATCGTCTTATACCTTCCGCCGAAAGGCGGCCTCGGCGGTCGCCTCGGATACCGGCGGCGACTGCTTTGGATAGGTTCATTGGGTCGCTGGTATTATATTTTCCAGTTAAATCAACGCGTAAGGAAGCTCAGCGTTGCTGCGCCATAGGTTCTTGCCACGATTAGTTGACAGCCAGGCATCGCTTCGAACGGCTCTTTCTTGGCGGTTTCGGCGACGATCACGGCGTGCGGAGCTATCCACCCGGCAGCATTCAGGGCGGCAAAAGCCGGTGGAATAAGTCCCTTATTATATGGAGGGGCGAGAAAAACCAGCTTGCAGGGGGTGGGGGCTTGCGGCGGCTGGGTCGAATCTGCGGATAGAATATGGCACTTATCCGCAATTTCCAGCGTTTGAGCATTCTGCCGCGCTATCTTTAAAGCCTGATCGTCCTTATCGAACAGGGTGGCCTGCGCCGCGCCCCACGAAATTGCTTCGAAGGCCAAGGCTCCCGTTCCGCAAAAAGCGTCCAGCACATTAATTCCACCTTCGAACAAATCGCCGACATTTTTGCCCCAATCGCGGTGGGCCAGGATATTGAACAACGCTTCGCGCACGCGATCCATCATAGGCCGGGTGACAAGGCTAAGCGGCGGCTCAATCTTCCGCCCCGATAAAGTTCCGCCGACGATGCGCATGACTTCTACTTCTTCCGCCCTTCAAAAAACTTTCCCAGCGAATCGCGCAAAGCGCGGCGCGGGATTTCTTCGATGCCGCCGCGCGGCAGCTTGCCTAAGGGAAAGGGGCCGAAAGCGACGCGTATCAGGCGCGTAACCTGCAAACCGAGATGGTCCATAATTTTCCGCACCTCGCGGTTTTTGCCCTCGCGGATCGCAACCGCCAGCCAACTGTTCGCGCCTTCTTCCTTGCCTTTCTCGATTTCGATTTTGACAGGTTCGTAACGAATGCCGGAAATCGTCACTCCGTTCGCCACAGATTTCAGCTTGGCGGGATCGACTGCGCCGAACACGCGCACGCGGTAATGGCGCAGCCAGGCGTTTTGCGGCAGTTCCATATGACGGGCCAACTCTCCGTCATTGGTCAGAAGCAGCAAGCCTTCTGTGTTGAAGTCCAAACGCCCGACGCTGACGACTCTCGGCATTTCCGGCGGCAGTTTTTCGAATACGGTCGGACGACCCTGCGGGTCGCGGGCGGTGGTTATGGTTCCGGCTGGTTTGTGATACCGCCAAACGCGAGTCTCTTCCGCCGCTTCGATCGGTTTGCCGTCCACGGTGATGACTTGGTCTTCGGTGACGTTCAGCGCGGGCGAGGCCAGAATTTTGCCGTCAACTGCCACGCGTCCGGCTTCGATCAGCTTTTCCGCGTCGCGGCGCGAGCAAACCCCGGAGCGAGCCAGCCTCTTGGCGATTCGTTCGCCCGCGAAAATTTTGGCGGGAGTTTTTGATTTATTGTCTTTTGCGTTCATAAGCGGCACCATAAAGAAAGATTCCCGCGAGGTCGAGATGCCAAATTTCATGGAAATAGCCCTGCAAGAAGCCGAATCAGCCGCTAAAAGGGGCGAAGTGCCTGTGGGCGCGGTTCTGGTTTCCTCTACCGGCGCCATTCTGGCGCGCGCCGGAAACGAAACCGAAGCGGCGCGCGATCCTACGGCGCATGCGGAAATCCTTGCGTTGCGCGCGGCGGCGCGGCGGCGCGAATCTCCGCGCCTTTCCGATTGCGACCTGTATGTGACGTTGGAACCGTGCGCTATGTGTGCGGCGGCGATCAGCTTTGCCCGCATTCGCCGCGTCGTCTTCGGCGCTTACGATCCGAAAGGCGGAGCCGTCGAACACGGCCCGCGCTTTTTCTCGCAACCGACTTGTCACCACGCGCCAGAATCCGTCGGCGGAGTCGACGAACGCCGAGCGGCGGAACTGTTGAAAAAGTTTTTCGAACGCAAACGCTGACGGATTTGTAGAAACTGCCGCGCGTTATTTGTTCATCTTTCGTTAGTAATTATCGCGCATACATTATTTCTATAACGCGCGAACAGATTCGTTTTCTTCTTCGCGTTTCGCTTTTTCGTTTTTATCTCCCGTGCTTCGCTGATGGAGCGCGAGGGATTTTTTTTTGCCGCGCGCGCACTCGCGCAAAAAATGTTGCGCGCTTGCAACGCGTCGAAACGATGCGACATGTTTTGGAAAAGATTGCCGGTTGATGTGCAAAATCTTGTTGACTATTTTTCAGACAAGACACAACATCATTCCACTCTACTCTAGTAACTCAACAAGGAGGTCACTATGGCTGCTGCTAAAAAGAAGACCGCTGCGAAGAAACCCGCCGCGAAGAAGCCCGTCAAGAAAACGGCTGCTAAGAAGAAGAAGTAATCTATCGTCGCCTTCGGGCGACATGATTTTGTCTTCAACCCCCGTTCGGTATGCTACGCGATCGCTGGCAATCCGAACGGGGGTTAAGTTTTTTAAGGGCCGTATTTATTGATGATATTCGATGTCATTCTTGTCGCAGGAAATTTTGTGGCGGCAAAAAACAAAGCCTGACGCCTTGCCGTTTTTCAAGAAGGCTGAACTAGCGTAGCGCATAATTTGGCAAAGAATCTGGAGTCGGAAACAGCAGAATTTCTTTTCCTGAAAAGACCCAAACGTCTTGGTTTTAATTTGATCGGCGCGCGAATCGGGTTCTTTGGCTCAGCCGTTTTTGATTCGCTTTTATCAACGGCTCTATAGTTTTGTCCCTGCTTGCTACGACTTCTTTCCCCGTAGGTGGAAAGGGGGGAGCGTTTGCGCTATTGTTCTGTGATGGTGGGGAAGATGTCTTATGAAGCATGCCGCAGAATTGCTGATGCCAGCGGGGTCGCTGGAGAAACTGAAAGTTGCGCTTTTATATGGGGCCGATGCCGTTTATATGGGCACGCCCGATATGTCTTTGCGTACGCGCTCGAACTTTACTTTGGAGGAAGTCGTCGAAGGCGTGGCTTTCGCCCACGCGCAGGGCAAGCGCGCTTATCTGACGCTCAACCTGTTCTCGCATAACCGCGATTGCGATAAATTGGCCGAATATGTCGAAACAATACGCAATGTGCGGCCCGACGGCGTGATAGTCGCCGATCCCGGCGTGTTTAATTTTGTCAGGGACGCAGCGCCGGAACTGGAGCTTCATATTTCCACGCAGGCGAATGTTTGTTCGTGGCTTTCGGTGCGCTTTTGGGAAAAACTGGGCGCGAAGTTGGTTGTGCTGGCGCGCGAAGCTTCGTTCGAGGAATTAAAAGAAATCCGCGCCCAATGCCCAGATATTAAACTGGAAGCGTTTATTCACGGCGCGATGTGCATGACTTATTCGGGGCGCTGCCTGCTTTCGAACTATATGGCGGAGCGGGGGGCAAATCAGGGCAATTGCGCGAATTCCTGCCGCTGGAATTACAAAGTCAAAGCGCGTTTGAAAGACGGAACTTTAAAAGAGTTCGAGTTGAACGACGCTACCAAAGAATTATTCGACTTCTTTCTTGAGGAAGAGCAGCGTCCCGGCGAATTTCTGGCTTTGGAAGAGGACGGGCGCGGGTCGTATTTGCTCAACGCCAAAGATCTGTGCTTGATGCCGCGCTTGAACGAGTATCTGGCGCTAGGCATGGATTCCCTGAAAGTCGAAGGCCGCAATCGCAGCGCTTATTACGTCGCGGTGACGGCGCGCGCTTATCGCATGGCGATCGACGATTGGCGGCGCGATCCGGAAAACTGGCGGCCTGACGCCTATATGCGCGAATTGGCGACTATACCGAATCGGGGCTATTCGCTGGCGTTCCATGACGGTCAGTTGAAGCATTACGCGCATAATTTCGAGGACACGCATACTCTGGCGGAATGGGAATATGCCGCAGTGATCGCCGAGGTTATGGGCGACGCGTTCTTGCTTGAGGTGAAAAACCGCATGGAAATGGGCGACGTTCTGGAGTTTATTCCGCACGCTTCACGCGCTCCGCTTTTGCTGCGTATATATGAATTTGAGGACATTCGCCACAGGCGCACGACGACGGCGGAGGGAATTAACGCCGGGCAGAGGCCGCTTTTGCGCATTCCTTTTGCGTGGTTTCATGAAGAAGATGTTGCCGCCTTGCGCAGTGATTTTCCGGCTCTGACTATTGTGCGCAAGGAGCGGGCGCTGACCAAAGATGCTTGGGCGCGGCTTAAACTCGATAAGGTCGCGCAGGCGGCAGAGCAGGGCGGGGGCAATGAAAATGAGTACCAGGAGAAACGCCAAGAACTTGTCGCCGCTATCGCCGAGCAAAATGCTGGGGTGACATTCCGCACGCCGCGCCTTGGGGTAGAGGGGTGTTGCGGGCGAGGCTGCAACGGGTGCCAGCATTTCTGGAACGATCCGCGCTATGCTAGAGCGCGGGAGCTGCTTAAATCCAAGAAACAAGGACGGCTGCTTTCTGGCAAAGAAGCGCAGCGGGCAAGGGAAGAGTAGGGGGCGCCTGTGTTTGATCTTGTTGAAGTGTTACTTCGCCATTTTGGCGATTGTGTCGGTGGTGCTTTGGCCTTCGACTAAATCGGCGAGGACGACTTTGCCGCCCCAGCCTTTTACGAGATCGGCGCCGACTATTTCATCGACGGTAAAATTAGCGCCTTTGACAAGCACATCGGGCCGTACGGACTTAATCAGCTCAAGCGGCGTGTCTTCGCCAAAAATCACGACCTGATCGACGTCGGCAAGCGAGGCCAGAACGGCGCTGCGCGAAGCTTCGTTTTGAATGGGGCGGTTTTTGCCTTTTAATCGCCGCGTCGAGGAATCGCTGTTCAATCCGACGATCAATTTATCGCATTTAGTCTTGGCCTGATGAAGCAGGGAAATATGTCCAGGATGCAGCAAGTCAAAGCAGCCGTTGGTAAATCCTACCTTCAATCCCTGTTTGCGCCAGCGTTTGGCGGTGTCGGCAATCGTTGCGGCGCCCACGACCTTTTCTTCGACTTCGCGCACTTCGTCCTGCAAAAGTCTGCGGGTTATTTCATCGCGCGTGACCGAGGCGGTGCCTACCTTGCCGACTACGATTGCTCCGGCGATGTTGGCGAGCTCCGCCGCTTCCTCAGGCGAGAAATCGCTGGCCAGCGCCAAAGCCAATGTTGCGGCTACCGTATCGCCTGCGCCGGAAACGTCGAAAACTTCGCGCGCTTTGGTGTGCAGGTGGATCGCGGGTTCGTCTTTGCGGATAAGGCAGACGCCGTCCGCGCCCAATTTGACCAGAATTGCGCCAAGGCTAAGGTCGTGAATGAGGCCGCGCGCGGCTTTCTCGGCTTTTTCAATATCCGTGATCTGGGTTCCGGTGGCTTCCGATATTTCCTTGCGGTTCGGCGTAAGATAGGAAGCGCCGCTGTAACGCCAGAAGTCGCGCCCCTTGGGATCGACAATGATGATCTTGCCAGCTTTTTGAGCAAGGCTTATCGCTTTGGCGATTATCTTGGGAGTCAAAACGCCCTTGTTGTAATCGGAGAGGATGACAATCTTGGCTTTCTTGATCTCGGCGGGGAGCAGGGCGATAATTTTTTGCTCGATTTCCGCCGAAATAGGTTTGGAGTTTTCGTAATCGACGCGGATTAACTGCTGGAAGCCGCCGATGTAGCGCGTTTTCTGCGTTGTAGGGCGCGATGTGTCGGTTAAAAGATGCGCTGTAACGGTCGGTAAGTTTTTTAGAACCTCGGTCAGTTCTTTGCCCGCCTGATCTTTGCCTATTACGCCAATCACCGAGATTTTGCCGCCCAAAGACGCCAGATTATGCACTGCATTGCCCGCGCCGCCCAAAGTCATAGTCTCGCGCTGCGTAAGCAGTACGGGAATGGGCGCTTCGGGCGATATGCGTTCGACTTGCCCATAGATGTACCGGTCAAGCATCAAGTCACCGACGCACAAAATCTGACTGTTCACAAAACGGTCAAGACGCGAAGCAAGATCTGACATCCAAAAACTCCTTGGCAACTGGGGGGTATAACGGTTTTATTCTAAGAATTTAACTGCGAGAATAGACCATCTTGACTTAATCTTGGCAAGTGCGTTTATAACGCCTGTCATTCATAATGTTGAGGTTTTCCAATGATGCGCGCATTCGTTTTTCCGGGGCAGGGCAGCCAGTTCGTCGGCATGGGGCAGTCATTGTCCGCAGCTTTTTCCGAAGCTCGCGAAGTTTTTCAGGAAGTCGATGCGGCTTTGGGGCAGCATTTGGCAAAACTGATGTTTGAAGGCCCTGAAGACGAACTGCGTTTAACCGAAAACGCGCAACCGTCCTTGATGGCGGTCAGTCTCGCCGTCATTCGCGTGCTGGACAAACAGGGCAACTTCCGTTTGCCGCAGGCCGCTCAATTTGTGGCGGGACACAGCCTTGGCGAGTATTCGGCTTTGTGCGCGGCCGGTAGCCTGACGCTCTTCGACACCGCCCGTTTGCTTAAGACGCGCGGTCAAGCGATGCAGCAAGCCGTTCCCGTCGGCATCGGTGCAATGGCGGCGTTAATCGGAGTCGATTTTGCCGCAGCGCAAGAAATAGTCGCGGCGGCGGCGCAAGGCGAGGTCTGCGTGGCGGCGAACGACAACGCTCCTGGGCAAGTCGTTATCAGCGGTCACATCGGAGCAGTCGATAGAGCGATAGCGATAGCCGCCGAACGCGGATTTAAGCGCAGCGTCAAACTTCCCGTCAGCGCGCCCTTTCATTGCCCTCTTATGCAACCGGCGGCGGAAGCCATGCGCCGCGCTTTATCCGAAGTCGAAATCAAAGCTCCCGCCGTTCCCGTCGTCGCCAACGTAGTGGCGGAAGCGGTTAGCGATCCCAGCGCTTTGCGCGGTCTTCTGGTCGAACAAGTTACGGGTTCCGTGCGTTGGCGCGAATCCGTTTTGTATATGAAACAGCAGGGCGTAACCAATCTGCTCGAATGCGGAGCTGGAGCGGTATTATCGGGCATGACCCGCCGCATCGACAAAGACCTTGCCGCGATGGCGCTGTCTAAGCCGGAAGATATCGAGAATTTTCTGAAAAGCCTATGACATCCGAATTTATCTCCGTATTCATCACTGCCGCCTCGCGCGAGGAGGCCGAGAAAATTGCGCGCGCAATCGTGCAAGAAAACCTCGCCGCCTGCGCCAATATTTTTCCCGGCATACACTCGATCAACCGCTGGCAAGGCAAGGTAGAGGAGGGGGGTGAATGTGCCATAATCGTCAAAACCAAAACGGAAAACTTCCCCGTCCTGCAAAGACGCGTCAAAGAACTTCATTCTTACGAATGCCCTTGCATAGTGGCGTGGCCCATAGCCGCCGGAGACTCTGATTATCTAAAATGGCTGGCGTCTTGCTTTTAGAATCATTTGTCGTTGTTATTGGCTAAAATCTTCAACAACGCTGCTTCAACTCCAATCCGCCAATCTGGAATCTTAATCCCAAAATCATGTGCGACCTTCCCCATATCCAATCGGGAATTGTGCGGCCTTATCGCAGGAACGGGAAATTCTTTGGAATGAATGGGGGTTCCCGCATCGGGTGGAACTTTTAGTTTAACTTTGGCTTGTTGCGCGATTTTTAAAATGAAATTGGCGTAGTCGAACCACGAGGTTTCTCCGCCTGCCGCAAGGTGATAAAGGCCCGATGCCATCGGCGCATCGCGCAAAATGCTGGTTGTAACGGCGGCTAGAAATTCCGCCCCTGTCGGCGCTCCGATTTGATCGTCTACTATGCGCAGACTGTCGCGTTCCTGCGCCAGACGCAAAATGGTTTTGATGAAATTATTTCCGCGCGTCGCATAAACCCAACTGGTGCGGAAAGTCAAATGGCGGCAACCAGAATCCGCTATTGCTCGTTCTCCGCCAAGCTTTGTCGCGCCGTAAACGTTCAAAGGCGCAGGCGCATCGGTTTCCCGCCACGGCCTGTCGCCGCTGCCGTCGAAGACATAATCGGTCGAATAATGAACTAGCAAAGCGTCAATCTTTTTTGCTTCCAGCGCCAGTATGGCGGGAGCTTTGGCGTTATAAATCTCCGCAGCTTCGCACTCGCTCTCCGCTTTATCGACGGCGGTATAGGCGGCGGCATTGATAATCACATCAGGCGCTGTATCGCGCACGCTTCGCGCAATTCCGTTAAAATCTCTCAAATTTCCGCACATCTCCGCGCTGTCAGAACCCAGCGCCACAACCTCGCCCAAAGCAGCAAGACTACGCCGCAGTTCCGAACCCAATTGCCCATTCTTGCCGAAGAGAAGAATTTTCATTTAACCCCAAAAAACCTCAATCTCTCCCAAAGGCAGCCCTTGCCCGTCTTTAAGCGACAAAATCGGCTCTCCGTCCAAAGGCCACTTCACCCCCACTGTCTTATCGTTCCAGAGCAAACAGCGTTCATGCTCCGGCGCGTAATAATCCGTGGTTTTATATAGAAAATCCGCGCTGTCAGATAAAACCGTGAAGCCGTGGGCAAAGCCGGGCGGAATCCAAATTTGACGATGGTTGTCTTCGCTCAACTCAACCCCCGTCCATTGCCCGAAAGTCGGCGATGACTTACGCAAATCGACCGCGACATCGAAAACGGTTCCCTTAACCACACGCACCAGCTTGCCCTGCGGTTGCTTGATTTGATAATGCATCCCGCGCAGCACGCCTTTGCCGGAGCGCGAATGATTATCCTGCACGAAAGTAAGCTCAACGCCTAAAACCTCGCGCAACGTCCGGGCATTATAGCTTTCCATAAAAAACCCGCGCGCATCGCCGAAAACATCTGGCTCCAGAATAAAAACGCCTTCAAGCTTCGTTGGAATAGCCTTCATCACGCGATAACCTTGTTCTGTATCATCTGCATCAGGTAACGTCCGTATGCATTCTTCATTAAGGGAGCCGCCAGCTTCTCTAACTGCGTCGCGTCGATATAGCCGTTGCGGAAAGCGATTTCTTCGGGGCAGGCGATTTTTAAACCCTGTCGTTTTTCGATCGTCTGTACGAATTGTCCGGCTTCCAGCAGCGATTCATGTGTTCCCGTATCGAGCCACGCATAGCCGCGCCCCATAATCTCGACATTCAACTGCCCTTTTTGCAGATAGATGTTGTTCAGGTCGGTAATTTCCAACTCGCCGCGCGGCGAAGGGTTCAAGGCTGCGGCATAATCGACAACTTTATCGTCATAGAAATAAAGCCCGGTAACGGCATAATTGCTCTTGGGCTTCTCCGGCTTTTCTTCAATCGACAAAGCGCGTTTTTGTTCGTCGAACTCGACGACGCCATAGCGTTCTGGGTCGCTGACATAGTAGGCGAAAACCGAAGCGCCTTGCGCCGATGTGTTCGCCCGTTCCAGCAAAACCGGGAAATCATGCCCAAAGAAAATATTATCGCCAAGAACCAAGGCCGAAGGATCGTTGCCGATAAAATCGCGCCCTATGATAAAGGCTTGCGCCAGACCGTCTGGCGAAGGCTGTACCGCATATTCCAAACGCAGCCCCCACGCGCTGCCGTCGCCCAACAACTGCTGAAAACGCGGTGTATCCTGCGGCGTCGAAATAATCAGAATCTCGCGAATACCCGCCAGCATCAAAACCGTCAGCGGATAATAAATCATCGGCTTGTCGTAAATCGGCAAGAGCTGCTTCGATACGGCAAGCGTAACCGGATGCAACCGCGTGCCCGATCCGCCCGCCAAAATAATGCCTTTGCGTTTCATGACGATGCCCTTATGCCGGATTCGTAATTCTTCTCGACCCACTGCCGATAAGCGCCGCTGGTCACATTTTCGACCCAAGCCTGATTGTCCAGATACCAACGCACGGTTTTCTCAATCCCGCTCGCGAAAGTCTCGGCGGGTTTCCATCCCAACTCGCTTTCGATCTTGTGCGCGTCGATCGCATAGCGGCGATCATGTCCCGGCCTGTCTTTGACGTAAACGATTTGCTCGCGATAGCTGCATCCCGACGATAACGGCTTGGCCTTGTCGAGCATGTCGCATAATATATGCACTATATCGACATTCTTCATCTCGTTACAGCCGCCGATGTTGTAAGTCTCTCCTACGCGCCCGGCAGCCAGAACGCGGCGGATGGCACTGCAATGATCGCCGACATAAAGCCAGTCGCGCACATTCAATCCGTCGCCATAAATCGGCAGAGATTTTCCCGTCAACGCATTGTGAATCATTAGCGGAATCAGTTTTTCCGGAAACTGATATGGCCCGTAATTGTTGGAACAATTTGTCGTCAGAACCGGAAGCCCGTAAGTGTGATGATACGCCCGCACCAAATGATCCGAAGAAGCCTTTGACGCTGCATAAGGGCTGTTGGGCAAGGTCCGGTTGGTTTCGGCAAAAGGCGGATCGTCAGGCGAGAGCGAGCCATAAACCTCATCCGTCGAAACATGCAAAAACCGGAACGCGCTTCTCTCCGCTTCCGCCAGATTTTCCACATAACCGCGCGCCGCTTGCAACAAGCGCATCGTTCCGACGACATTGGTTTGAATAAAATCTTCCGGGCTGTGGATTGACCGATCGACATGTGATTCGGCGGCAAAATTGACGATTGCCGCAGGTCGATGCTCCGCCAGCAACCGCTCTACCAAAGCCTGATCGCCGATATCCCCCTGCACAAACACATGCCGCGCGTCGCCGTTAAGGCTCGCTAGATTAGCCCGGTTTCCCGCATAAGTCAGTTTATCAAGGCTAACAACCGGCGTTTGGCGCTCTCTGATCCAATCTAATACAAAATTAGCTCCGATAAATCCGGCACTACCAGTGACAAGGATGGGGCGGGTGGGCGATGCGTTTGTCATATTCACTTTTTTCCTGACTTAAGAAATTTCATGTAACGCCGTAGAAGATAGCGGCCCCAGATAGCAATATCCAGACTCCATAGAAAGAGCAGGGGGTATTTATCGCTAAAATTGCGATGAAAATAGCGGGTAAAGCCTTTGGCTTTGCACAGTTCGATGAAATCCGATGTCGATTCGCTTGTGCCGCCGATATGGGTGACAGGCACATCGGGCGCAAAATAAATCTCACCACCTGCTTTGCGAAAACGAAAACAAAAGTCTAGATCCTCGACATGGAGAAAAAATCCTTCGTCAAAACCGCCTATACGCTCGTAATCTTTGCGTGGCATAAACATAAAAGCCCCACTAATTGCAGGCATCGGCGCAATCGAATCCGGAATCGGCGCGTCGTGCAAATTCAGCCGCAATCCCGGAAACAACCATGAAAGGTGCAACGCTTCGATAAAAGCCGTCATCGGCGTCAGCAATTCCCGGCGGCAACCGCGTTGATCGGTTCCGTCTTCATTCAAAATACGAGCCCCGATCATAAACGGCGGCGTTAGCTTCGCCGCATGAGCATGAAGTTTCAGGAGAGAGCCGTCGTGTAACTCGCTGTCAGGATTAAGAATCAGCACGTAATCCCCCTGTGCTGCCGCAACCCCGATATTGTTGCCCTTACCAAACCCGACATTGCCATGGCCCGTAATCAGCGTTATTCGTGCGTCCGTCGCTGCCATATCTTTAAGCTTGGTCTTAACTTCTTCAGGATTGCCGTTATCGACGATAATCAGCTCAGCCCCCCCCCTTTTGCTGCAGAGTTGAATTAATAGCCTGAAATAAGGGCTTTCCTGTGTGAAAGCTGACAAGGATGACGGATGTGAGTTTCGGGGCAGGAGGGGCATCAAACACGATGTTTTCTTTCTGGAAACGAGGGGCGAGTTAATCAGCTTATCCCGCAGAACATTTGTTGTTGCATTAAACGTGACGGTTACACAAAACGCCTTGCAACTTATAGCCCCAAATTATAGTCTTCCATACCGTTCCATAACACTTCTTTTTTTATGACCTGAAGAACATTTGGGGCGGTGACGCGACCAAGCGCCCTTTAGGTTTTCGATGCCAGAACGTTTCATGACAAAGAGCCTGCATGCTAGAGATTTAAGCGAATCAACCGCCAAAGCGCGGCGACGTTTGCTTGACCTGCATTACAAGACGCAACAGGGACACCTGGGCGGGAATCTTTCCTGCATAGACAGTCTAATCGTCCTTTTCGAAGCCGTTTTGGAAAAAAATGATCAGTTTGTTCTTTCAAAAGGGCATTCTGCTGGAGCTCTTTACATTGCCCTCTGGATGAAAGGACGCTTATCAGAAAATGATTTGCAAACCTTCGCTCAAGAAGGAACGTATCTTGGCATCCACCCCCCCGTCAAAGGGCTGGATGATGTGCTGTTTGGTACGGGCAGCTTGGGGCACGGGCCCTCTCTTGCTTCGGGGCTTGCATTAGGTAAAAAACTTAACCACGTAGACGGTCGCGTGTTTTGCCTTTGCGGCGACGGAGAATGGCAAGAAGGATCGTGTTGGGAGGCGTTGATGTTCGCCGTACACCAGAAATTGGATAATCTGACGATCCTTATTGATGTTAATGGCTGGCAGGGGTTTGGCGCGACATCTCAGGTTGCATCGTCAAATTCTGATATTCTTGGCAAGCGGCTGGAGGCTTTTGGCGCTGCCGTTCGTTTATGTGACGGACATAATCCAGATGCGCTTTATCAGGCTTTGTCCTCATCTGATTCATCCAAGATGCCGACGGTTATTCTTCTTCAAACAGTCAAATGTAAGGGCGTCCCCTCGCTTGAGGATACCCTCGACTCCCATTATCTGCCCTTGACGAAAGAACAGTACGAGCAGGGAATTTATGAAATAGAGGGCAAAAATGCGTAATGCGCTTAACTCAGCCCTTATCGCCCAAGGCGAAAAACGCGATTTTTGTTTTTTAACCGGAGATCTGGGGTTTATGGCGCTTGAGCCCCTGCGGCAGGCTCTTGGGGAACGTTTTTTGAATATGGGAATCGCGGAACAGAATATGGTTTCTGTCGCGGCGGGCTTGGCGCGTTCCGGCATGCGCCCGTGGGTTTACAGCATAGCCCCGTTTTGCTATGCGCGTCCTTTTGAGCAGATCAGGAATGATGTTTGTTTGCATAACTTGCCCGTAAGGCTGGTAGGAAATGGCGGAGGCTATGGCTATGGGGTGCAGGGTCCGTCTCATCACGCAATCGAGGATTGTGGCGTCATGGCTAGCCTGCAAAACATGCAAGTTTTTGCGCCTGCGTTTTTATCGGATATTGACGCTCTTGTTGGTTTGTTGGCAAAGAATTTTTCGCCCGCCTACATGCGTTTGGGGCGTGACGAGGCGCCTTCGGGGGCTGACCGCCCAGACTATAGCCCCGTGCGCAAGCTTGCCGAGGGAAGAACCGGAGTCGTTGTTGCTTTTGGCTCTATCGCCGGAACAGTTTGGAGCGCTCTATCGGCGATGCCGGAAGAGGCGCGCCCCTCCGTGTGGTGTTGCTGCGAATTGCCAATCAAGCCCACCTTTGTTCCGGAAGAATTGTTGAAAGACATCGCAAATAATCCCTATCTTCTCGTCGTCGAAGAACATGTGCAGACAGGCGGTTTTGGCTCCGCCCTTGCTGTTTTTCTTATGGAACGAGCCATCCATCCCCAGCGGTTTGTTCACAGATATGCAAAAGGCTATATAAGCGGCTTGTATGGCTCTCAACAATTCCATAGGAAGGAATGTGGTTTAGACAGCGGGTCGTTGCTTGACGTAATAAGCAAGCTACAGGAACATCATGAGTGATCTAGCAAAAGAAATTCACGCGGTGCCCGGCCCGATTTTGGTGATTGGGGCAAGCGGTTTCCTCGGTGCAAATATTTTTAGAACCCTTCTTCAACACCGCAAGGATGTGTTCGGCACGATACATGGACAAAAAGCGTGGAGGCTTGAAGGCATTTCTGCCAGTCATACGCTGTTTCTCGATCTTTTATCCCCGGAGAATCAACAGGATGTGTTAACGCGCGTACAACCGGCGACCATTTTCAATTGTTCTGCGTTCGGAGCCTATTCGTTTGAAAAAGACGCCAAACTTATCCACCAAACCAACTATGTCTCGACACTCAATCTTTTACAAAAGCTCGAAGAATTTTCCGTCAGGGCATATGTCCATGCTGGAAGCTCCTCCGAATACGGACTTAATAGCGATGCGCCAAAAGAAAGCGATCGGTTGCTTCCTGATAGCCATTACGCCGTCAGCAAAGGTGGAGCCAGCTTGGCAATATCCTATTTCGGCAAAGTGCGCAGACTGCCTTGTGTCAACTTGCGGCTCTATTCTCTTTATGGACCTTATGAGGATTCGACGCGCCTTATCCCCGTTTTGGCAGAAAACATCTTGCGTGAAAAATTGCCGCCTTTCGTTGATCCTAATGTCTCTCGCGATTTTATCCATGTGTCCGACGCCGTTGCGGCATTCATAAAAGTGGCCGCGCATTTGACGGAAGAACATTATGGAGAATCCTATAATGTGGGGACAGGAAAAAAGACGACAATAAGAGAAATCGCCGAAATGGCGCGCCGGAATTTTCAGCTTCCAGTCGTTCCGGAATTTGGGGCGATGACCGATCGGGCATGGGACCGTAAAGATTGGGTTGCCGATCCCTCTAAAATTAAAAACGACTTTGATTGGGGTTATGCCATCCCTTTAGAAGAGGGGCTTCTTTCGTCTGTGGCTTGGTGGAAAGAATTTCTAAAAACCCACTCTTTTTTCGAGCTGACAAAGAAACAAAGCCTTGCCGAAAAAACCTCGGTTTCTGCCATTATTGCTTGCTATAAAGACGGTCAGGCCATTCCTATTATGTATGAACGTCTGAAGCTCGTTTTTTTGAAACTTGATTTGGATTACGAGATTATTTTCGTTAACGATTGTTCCCCTGACGATTCCTCCGAGCAGATCAGAGCTTTGTCTCAAAAAGATGCGCATGTGATCGGCGTCGTTCATTCCCGTAATTTCGGTTCTCAGGCAGCCTTTAGGAGCGGTATGGAGATAGCGACCAAGGAGGCCTGCGTTCTTCTTGATGGTGATCTGCAAGATCCTCCGGAAGTTATAGAAGCGTTCGTGGAGAAGTGGAGAAAAGGCGCGGATATTGTTTATGGAAAGCGTGTGCGCAGGGAAATGCCTCGTTGGCTTGAAACCTGCTATAAAACCTTTTATAGAATTTTTGCTTCAGTTAGCGAAGTCAAAATGCCGACGGATGCGGGAGATTTCTCGCTGATTGATATTCGTGCCATGCGCTGGATTCTCCAATGCAAGGAGCGCGATTTCTTTCTGCGCGGCCTAAGAGCCTATATTGGGTTTAAACAGGAAAGCGTCGATTATGTCCGTCCGGAAAGAATGTTCGGTCGTTCGACGAACAACCTTATTAAAAATATAGGCTGGGCAAAAAAGGCTGTCTTCTCATTTAGCCGGGCCCCCTTGCATCTTCTAACTGCGGTCGGGTTTATGACAACGCTTGCATCAGGCTTGTTCGGTCTTTTTATGGTGGTTAGTAAATTGCTTTTTCCGGAGATTGCGCCTCGTGGCATTACGACCGTATCCCTGCTGATTATGTCGTTTGGCGCGCTCAACCTTCTTGGCATAGGCCTGTTGGGAGAATACATCGGCAAGATTATAGAAGAGGCCAAACAACGCCCCGCCTTCATTCGCGTCAATCGTATCGCGCATGGCGAGGTTTTGCCATGGAGAGAACAAAATGACTGAAGAGAAGCAAAATTGCCCCTTGTGCGGCAAGGCGAACGGGCGACCCTTTCTCGCTGGATCTGTCGATCTGGCTCGTTTGACAAAACTTTCCTATGCATCGCGCAAGGAACCTGAATTCATGAATTTTCCTTATGTGGAATGTCCGGTGTGCGATCTTGTTTACACGCCGACTCCGCCGGGTAGTGAAGAACTTGGGCAAGCTTATTCCGAAGCGGATTACGACTCATCTGAAGAAGCGGATTGCGCGGCAAAGACCTATCAAAGGATTTTTACCCCTTGGATAGAAACGCTTGTGAATAAGCGCTGCGCCATAGATGTGGGGTGCGGAAACGGAGCCTTATTGCCTTTCTTGCTTCAGAAGAATTTTAAGCAGACCGTCGGCATTGAGCCATCGTCTGCAGCTATATCGTCCGCTCGCCCTGAAGTCAGGCCAATGTTAAGAGAGGGGCTATTTGCTGAAAAGCTTATTGAAGACTTGTCGCCTGACTTCATCTGCACCGCTATGACGATGGAGCATGTCAGGGAACCGCTTGCGCTCGTGCGGACGATGCGTGGCAAGCTTTCTTCCGGCGGGCTTGTCGCAATCGTTGTTCATAATCGGCGCGCATGGCTCAATAGACTGCTCGGGAAAAGATCACCCATTATTGACATTGAACATCTCCAGCTTTTTAGCCATCAAAGTCTAGAACGTCTTTTCAAGGAAGCGGGCCTTACCCCTATGTTTATAGGCGCTTTTTGCAATACTTATCCTCTACGCTATTGGATAAGACTTCTTCCGCTGCCTTCGATCGTTAAAAAACCCGTTATTGAATTGCTTGAATTTTTAAGGCTGGCGCGCTTACCGATAACGCTGCCGGTAGGGAATATGCTTGGAGTGGCGCGCAAGTGAGCGGCTCTTTAAACTCTCGCCAAGTGCGTTACATCATCGCATCGGTTTTCAATACGATCTTCGGTTATGCTGCCATTGTTTTCCTGCATGCGCTTTTGTATCCTGCCTACAATATGATCGTCGTCGGCGTTCTGGCTAATATTCTTGGAATTACGGTTTCTTTTTCCACCTACAGAATCTTTGTGTTTATGAGCAATGGAAACTGGCTGATCGAATACCTCCGGTGTTATATGGTTTATGGCGGCGTTGCTCTTATTAGCATCGTCGGATTGTGGCTGCTTGTGGATGTTCTGGGATTGTCGGTTTGGTTAGCCCCCCTGATTATAACGCCCGTATGCTTTATCGCTTCCTACGTCAGCCATTCGAAGTTTACGTTCAGACAAAAACTTCTTCCGGACGCGCCTTCGCAAACGAATTCCGATGCATAAAATGAGTCTTGACCGCGCGCTTATTGACTTGCAAGGACTTGCCAGCATCTTGCTAACGGGAGGATATGCCGTTTGTCTAGGGATCATTTCGGCGTTTGCTCTTCATTACGAAAGAGAAATCACCGCTTTCTCCGAAAAACATTGGGCGCAGATAAAAGCAATTCTTACAACTTTTGCTGTATTTTCAGCCACCGCTCTTCTTGCGGGCGTGTACAACGACAAGCATTATCACCAGATTTTTCTGGCGTTTGTTTTGATGCTTCCCTGCGCAGCTTTTTGTCGTAACTCCTGCAAATGGAAGAATTTTTTTGCAACAGCTGTCTCCGGTCTTTTGTGCGCGTCCCTCTATTATTTTACGCCGTCACAGCCGCTTGTCTGGTTGCCATTGCTGGGGGGCGGGCTTGTCGTCGCCGCAATTTTGGCGCACCAAAAAGTTGGGTTAAAATTGCTTCAGTCCGATTCTGTGCGTTATGCCTTAGCGCAAAATGCAACGGCTTTACTGACAGCTTTGGCGGCGCTTGCCGTATGGATATTATTTGCCGCCAATACGGGGCAGTGGGTCGAGAACCCTTATTTGCTTCATCATTGGTCCGTTTATGTCGAGGCCGGGAAGAATTTATTGAGCGGTTATATACCGTTTTACGAGTTTCCGGTTCAGTATGGCTTTGGCCCCATGCTTCTAAATGCCGGGCTTTGCGCCGTTGGCGATTGTTGGCAGGGATTTTATTATGCCAGCATAGCGCTTAACGTCCTCTATGCTTTGTCGATTTTTGGATTGCTCAAGAAACTTTCATTGGGTTCCGTCTTTCTTCCGTTATTGATGACTGTTGTTATGGCTTTTGTTGCAACGACCCTGTGGGTCGGTTTTCCTGCGGGTTTTCTTTCGCTCGATGTTCCCAGCACTGGTGGACTGCGCTTTTTGCCGCTCTCTTGTCTTATGTTACTCTTGTTGCACAAAAAAATTCGCGCTGCTTATTTTTTGCTCGCCATATCGGCCTGGTATTCACCGGAAGCTCTTTTAATGGGGCTTATGGTGTTGGGATTGCATGAAACGCATCGTCTTTCGATAGGAAGGGCAGCAGGCCGCATAGCGATTACAGTTTTAGGTTCGGCGGCTATCTTTGTTGCGCTCTACGGTCTGATCTGGCGCAAAATCCCCGATCCTCTGGCCTATGCCGAATATCTGATTCATGTGCCGGGCGTTTTGAGACCAAACATTTCTGGAGTCATGTGGGCGCTTTTGGGCTCATTCGTTCTTGGTATAGTGAGCTTGAGAAAGAGCAAAACACCCGATGAAGCCAGAGACGCGTTGGTCAGTGTAACGGGATTAATGGCTGCCAGCCTGTATTGTTTGGGGCGTTCTCATGATCAGAATATGCTCAACGTCATGCCTTTTCTGGTCGTTGTCGTATGCGTTTTCATTCGTCATGCCGACCCCAACAAACCCTTGGATGGGATATGGGGAACGCAAATGGTTGCTGCGATTGTCGCCGTGCTGTTCTTTATAGGATGGGAGCCTATCAATTGGGAGAAGGTGAATTTTAGCATCTTTCCAATAATAGCAAAAGAAAAAGCCTTTCAGGAAATGACGCGAGAGGCGCTTAAATCTTCAGAAGGCGCTGATGTTATTGTTGATTCCACGCTTGGTGTTCCTGATCTTTACAGGGCAACGCCTTCCTTGCCTTTAAGCACATATATTTCCTACAGCGTCTACCCAGCCCGTCGCCGCGCTCTCTACTTGCGCAGAACGTTTGAAGATCACCCCGATCTTTCAAAGAAATGGTGCCTTGTTATTGAGAAGAGAGCGGAATATGCCCTCGATGGCTTTGACAAAGTCTTTTCTGTAGTTCCTGTCTACACAAATCCTAGTTTCGATGTCGTTGGGCTTTCGCTCTTACCAAAAACCAGTTCTGAGAGCCAGCCTCCCTGCCGTATTGTTGCCCCGCTTCCCGAAAAAACAAACTAAGTGATCTAAGGAGGCTGGTTGTGTTTTTCAAAAACAGGCAAAACATAGAGATGTTAAAGAAAGCGGCTGGATTTCTAAAAGGAATTGGACGGGCGCTTTTTTCCGATGCGCGGCATGTGGCCTTTACGCCGCTTGGTTATGTGTTGATCTTTGTTTATACAGCGCTTTTCGCTCCCTCCATTTTTTTGATGAACGATGTCAGCTTGTCGTTTCTAAGCTCCCTGGGGCCAAACTCAATGGGTGTTGACCATGCCTCGATGCTGGATTCCATGCTCAAGATTTTGGAGAGACGCCATCTTTATAATCAGATGGCGGGATATCATTCCTCTTATTATGGGTGGACTTATTTTTTCTTCTCTTTTTTATTTTTGGCTCCAGTTAAAGCAATAGCGTGGATGGTCGGGGCGCAGCCTTTTCTTCCCATCTATATTGGGCTCAAGATACTGCATTTTATCTATGGTTTGCTTGCCCTGATGTCGTTCTTTTTCCTGTCTAGAAAGTTTTTGAACGCACCATACTCCGCGCTCGCGTCAGTAATTTTTATTATCGGCCCGGCATTATCGCACTACAATTATACGTTCCATCCAGAGAATATTGGGGTGTTATTCCTGAATCTCGCGATGATCTATTTGTATAATTATTACACAGCAGATGCTCTCAAGAGGGAAGATCGGGACAGGTCGTATTTTACCATACTTCTTTTTCTTGTTCTGTCCGCTCTGGCCAAGCCTACCTTTCTTCTTATCGCTTTTCCTGTTTTTCTTGTTTTGTTGGCGGTTCATCTCAGTAAAGAAGCCGTATCGCCAAAGGCTTCTTTCTGTGCGGGGGCGAGGCTTGTCTTCCTTTCCGCGCTCTTCTCCATGGGCGTATTTTTTATCATTCATCCGTTCTTTTTTATGAGATTGAAGTCATCGGTGGCGCGCCAGTTGGAGAACATTCATTCG
>Ga0364873_10071_pt1 | contig 60871 bp, 49 predicted proteins | sample ExccelAu500001D3_2_FD_206928 | JGI IMG/M metagenome (GOLD analysis project Ga0364873, IMG submission 206928) | Enriched cells from Trout Bog Lake Hypolimnion, Wisconsin, USA - BchlTB.Aug07.5000.01.D3 | ecosystem: Environmental > Aquatic > Freshwater > Lake > Hypolimnion/Profundal zone | place... | reverse complement strand
GATTCTGGTCGGTTATCTTGCGACTTGGGGCATCTGCAAAACTCGGACGCCGCGGCGACGGAAAAGTAGGTGAAGGTGTTGCTCTACGAACTCGGGAAGACGCCTGACGATCGGCTGTTCTGGCAATCGGCTGACGCGTCCAGATCGGTGTTAGACATCCTTGCCGAGTGTACGCTCTTCACTCGCAATTGGGCCGAGATCCTGGCACGCGGGGAAAGTCTCTCGGATGAAGCATATTTCGGGGTCTTTTCCGGCATGGGCTCCCTTTTATTGCGTGAAGTGATTGAGAACGCTCTCACTACCGAAACATCGAATCGGGTATCGGTCACTCGCGGAATTCCCGATGAGAAGCTCTCCGACGAGTTACGGCTAATGCGGGGGGAATCGGCGCCGCTTGGCTCATGGCTGCATTGGGCAGCCATCCACAACGGCTTTGAGCTTGGGCGGATCGCCTATATTCAGCGCCTGTGCGGGGATACTGAGAACTAGCGAACTGATTCGACGGCAGTCATGAAACTGATGGGATGTGGCATGGCACTCCCGAAAAGAACGGTCTATTCCTTAGCAGCAACGACTATAAAGTTCGTAGTAGCATAGAAGAACTCACCTTCTCGATTGAGTGCTTGCTGTTCAGCCTCCCATTCTGAAAGCTCTTGCGCAGAAAACTGATTACCCTTCTTTGCAGTCGCGAGAATGTCATTCATAAAAGCTCCGCCAGAAGTAGTGGCAGCAAGCTCGGTTGAAATCACGGAATATCCTTCCACCTTCATTATTTTGAATGAGCTTCCTCCCACCAAGGCTGCAAGCTTTCGCCCCATCATCGCATCGGATGTGCCCATCCATGGCTGGGTTGCATCGGCAAAGGTGTGCACGAGCTTGCGAGTTAGGTCTTTGTGAGATGAGTTGAAAACGATCGTGTCGAAATCTGAATGCGAGAGGACAATGACGCCATTTGGAGCAAGCACCCGATAACACTCCTCGATAAACGCCGACTTGTCGTGAAGGCACTCGACGACGTTATGGCAAACGACTTTAGTGAACTCATCGCTCGCAAACGGTAGTTGCCGATTGAGATCAAACTGCTCAAGTTCAATGACGGTTGATCCGAAAAGATCCCGACATTCATCAAGCGACGGTTTGTCGCGGTCTAATCCAACAAGTCTTCCCTCACTAGAGATCTTGTCCGCAAGATGGACAAGGGTCGCTCCGCGCCCGCACCCCAAGTCCAAAACCCTATCCCCCGGTTGGATATTCATGAGGGTTACAAGGTGCTCATGAAATTGACTCACCTCTCGACTGAGGAACCTTTTAACTTGCAGGGATCTATTCTCTGAAGAGATGGGGATCATGATGTGCGGGTTCCCAACAGGCTTCTTCCCAATTAGGTTATCGAGTCTACTTTAGGCGGCCCGACCTCTGAAAAGGGGACAACCTCCTTCGTTTCCGGAAGCTCCCGGCACCTTCCGAGCGCCGAAGGTGCGCTCCATTCCAGCCTATGGCAACGCCATAGGATCGGTCGGCGATTTTGCTCTCGACCTCGGAGAGGCCCCACCGCCCACCCCACAGGATCTACTGATTTCTGAGCTCTCATTACAATTATTAAGAAATTGTTGTGTGATTGAACGTCTGTTGCAGAATTGTCGTATCAGAAATGGAGAGCAATATGATGGCTTTGACGCCGGCAGGTGTCTATCCATCGGGGAGGAGTTCTTGGAACAAGTTACAAATACTTCTAATAGCCTTGCTGTGAGAACCGGTCAGCGCCCTGAGTACGCTGCGGAACAGTCGATTTTATTGTCGTCCTGGAGGGAATTTGTTGTTGCAGGACGCCTTGAAATATGCCTTGCCGACAATTGGCCCAGCGAAGGCGAAGTCATCAACGAGCTGATCGAGGACGTCGCGATTGCCGCCGCGAAGGAGGGGCTAAATGTCGATCTGAAGCTCACCTTCCAGGACCTCGACGACGACTTTAACATGGCCGTGCGACTCAGCGTCGGCAAATATGCGCGTAATTGGCTAGGTGAAGCAAGCGAAGATTCAAATTGTTCCCAACGGTCAAGGCTCTACCGTATCGCAAGCCGAGAAGCCAATACAGCCATCATTGGCCCACTTTTTTGGGGCCCTCCGACCGATCATCTCAGGACCCGGGCAGAAGCGTTCGTCCGGAGCCAAGAGGCAGCGGCACGGAGCCTATACGGGCTCGAAAGTCGGCTTGCGGTGCCGGGAATCCGAGTGAGCGTTGCCTTAGGTAACCCGACTGCTCCAGCTTTAGTCGTTGGCAACTCTCCGATGCTTGTGGGGCAGTTTAACCACCAAGTCGGATCTGCAAACGCACCTTGCAGCTACGTCGAAAGGGGTGGTCCAGACTTCGACGCAAGGCTATTCGAGGTGATGGAACCCCACTATCGGGGACCATTCACGAAGCGGGTGCCCTTGCTTCCTGAGGACTGGCGGTATGACAAACTCATTCGAGTATTGAGTCTGGTCCATGACGCGCAAGAATTTGATAACTGGCGTCAATGGCAGAGCACCTGGCCAAAGTATGAAAACACCGCGCCGTAAGCGCAAAACTGCAATCTGAGCGACGGCTGCTTGGTCGTCAGGCATTCAAATCCGCCTCTTACAGCCCCGTCAGTTAGGATCCCCCTAGCTGACGGGGCTTGCGATTGACGCGCCCAAGTTGCCCTTCGCTTTCTAGCCGCCGGCGTTTTGGATCTTGTGGGTATCTCGGTGGATGAACTTCTGATCCTCGGCGATGAGTCGATTAGTCTGCTCTAGCTTGCCCCAGTTCTTGTATTTCAAGCACCGGCGACGAATGACCTGGAGTCTGCGAATATCGGCACGCGCCGCCCTGGCGTCCATCCGAGCGTGACGCACGGTCTGTGCGACGGCTGGCATAGCGGATGCTAGGCAGATCGCGAGAAGGGCAATCGAACCCAGATTAATCTTTGTAAACTTCTTCATCCACGATCAGATTCTGAATCTGACCAAGATGTTCCATCTGGTCGTCCAACTCATTCGGGCCGCTGTTATAATGGTCGCTCATGGCAGTACCAAAATCGATTCATTCAGCGAAAGGTCTTTGGCATGGGAAGTCTCTTCTCAATCTGCCGTGGTTGGCGCCTGACAAACAGGTCTCGGAGTCGACATCGTCGCTCCATATCGACACCGACAAACACGATGCCTTTGCCACGATCACGTACACCTGGCAATATGAAGGCAAGCAACAAGAAGGAACGATCCTGCTGGCTCAGTCCGGCAAAGGCAAGCATCTTGAGCTCGGCTGGGTCGATTCTTGGCATCAAAACACATCCGTCCTGCACCTGATAGGAGAAGAGTCGGAATCAGGTTCGGTAAAAGCCAAAGGCGCCTATTCCGCCGGTAAAGAGACGTGGGGATGGACGATCGCCTTTGAGCACGACGGAGATCAGTTGACCATGATCATGGAAAACGTCACCCCCGCCGGGCAAGCCACCTGGGCAGTAAAGGCAGCTTACAAGAAAGACTAAGCGAACTACATCCGTCCCCCACCTCTGCGCCTCTCCCCTCCGCGAGCTAGAATGAGTTACCGGTGGTCTTCGACTTCTGTCTGCTAGTGGCGCTTGCTTTCAATGCGAACGGATCGCGTGATCCTTGGCTTTGGCCATTTAGCCGGGACTCGATATGGAACCTTCCGATCGGGTCGAAGGCGGAGTACATCCCGGCCGGCTTGACGCCGTCCAAATATGTCGGCGTCGATCGCGAGCAGTTCATTCGACTGAAGAGCAGCGACCCGATGCGCCAGATCTTTGCTCCGTCGGGTTGGAACCAACGGTGGCCCGGCGACCGGACGAAACCACTCGGCACGATGCCGGTCCCTGACGATCTCATCATTCCCGACGCGCATCCACCGGAAACGCCGAATGCCTGCACTGCCTTCCTCGCTCCTGACGGCAGGACGATCTACCAACTTGAGCCGACATGCCGACTGGAAAAGGGCGGCCCGATCGTCGGATATCCGAGAGAATCCCAGGACCTAATCGGACCCGGCATTTACGGAACTCATTGGGGTTCCGGTCTTTCAACGATCGGCGGCTCGATTCGGCTCGGAGAACTCACGAGCCCGGAACCGATCCACCACGCGATCAAAATCAACATCTGGGGTCAGCGACTCAACTACTCGGAGATTGGCAAGGGGTTTAGGTGGCCGGCAGACCGATCCGATAATGGAGCGTCAAAGTCGTATCAAGGCAAGAACCCTCGCCTCGTAATGGGCTCGCAGTTGGCACTCAAACCGGACCTAACTCCAAGCGCCATCGGCATCAAAAGCTTAGTTGGGAAGAAACTGTTCGCCGCCCTGCAAGACTATGGCGCCTATGTTTCAGACGACTCTGGGTGGGACGACTACGATCTGTGCATGGAGGCAGGTGTCGAGGAGGAAGTTCGTAGACAAACGAGCCTGTCCGTCTCCGGATCCTCTGGCGAGTACTTCGAAGACATGATGCGTCTCGTGATGCACCTATCGATCGTCGACAACAATACGCCAACCACAATCGGAGGCGGGGGAGTAAGGCGTCGACCGCTTGCTCCCCCGTTTAGGGGCAATTCGACAAACCGCTAGGCTGGCCCGACCTAAGGCAGCCCACCCACAACGATAACGGAGTTCGGACTGCCGTTGAACATTCGAATCGCGGCGCGATTCGGGCCTGCGTAGACGATCCTTCCGACGCCGCCGCTCGGATTTCCAAGCGAAACCGGGTTGCCCACCGTCGTCAGCGCTGCGATATCTTCCGTTTGCACCTGAAGATATGGGGTCGTCCAAGAGCTCCAGAAGGCGTAGAAGACCTTACTGGTTCCCGGTTCCCAGGCCATCATCTTGTACCCGGGCAGGTTGGTTAAGTTGCCGATCTGCGCACCCGTGGTCGCGGACATAACGGGCATCCCAAGGAATCCTCCGGAGGCAACGCCGTTCGGCGTCCAGCAAACGGTCGTACCGGCGCCCAACTCGCCAAGCGATCCTCCCGCCGACCCCGTGAAGCCTTGCGCATCGATCGTCGCTGAGCTGAAGCCATTTGGCGTGATGTAGTCGTCGGTGCCGAATGCTTGAGTTCCCATGTTGTCGACGGAAACCTGCGGCCCAAGCGATGCCATGTGTGGTCTCGCCACACCGCTATCGATCACGGCGAGGTTGTTCGGGCGCGGGCTGTAGTTCGAATCCAAAGTAAGGACGATGAAACTATCCGTCGTTCCCGGCAGGGTGAACAGCCGATTGATGATCTGGCCGCCCAAGTTCTGCACGGTCGTATACACGTTGATCGTCCCGTCGACCGCCAATGTGGAGAGGTTGAGCCTCGTGATGATCCCGGAATCGCTGCCGATGAACAGATGACTTCCGTCGCCGGACAGCGCCAAGGCGGTTGGCACTCTACCGATGGAGATCGGTGTGCCGACCTTGTTCGTCGCCAAGTTAATTGCAACGATCGCCGATGGGTCAAGCGGAGAATCCGCGGTCGTGCTCACGAAAAGCACGTTCCTTGCCGAATCGTAGGCGATGTCGTTTGAGGAGAGGTTATACGTCTGGATGGCTGTTTGCGGAGCAGTTACGGTCACGGTTGCGGCCGGACTCGCGACGCCGTCTATCGTGGCTTGGACGGTCGCTGGCCCTGCCTGCAGCCCGCTTGCGACGCCGCTCTTCGTAACCGAGAGGTTGGAACCGCCAGAAGTCACCGTGAAGATGAATGAGCCGGGCGATACCGCCAACGGCGACCCGGTCGAGTCGAACGCACCGACGTTTAGCTGCGTCGTCGAGTTGACCACTACCGACTGTCCAGCAGGAATCACGACGGAAGCGACCAATCCCAAGAACTGAACCGTCCCTAGCGGGGTGCCGTCAGGCTTAGTGAGGCTGCCGTCTGGCTGAACCGCAACGTTCACGCTGAAGCTGCCGGTGTTGATTCCACCCAGGCTGGCGGCTGAATAGAAAGTCCCCGAGAGGGTGTAAGCGCCGGGATAGCACGGAGAGCCGGCTTGATAGGTTTCCGTATGCGCGGTAAGGTCCGACGAACGGTTCCCCGTCCAGGAGACATCGGTTTGAACGTTAGTGGGGTCGTGAAGAAGGAGTTTGACGGACAGGGCCGACGACGGTCCCCCAACGTTGCGACTTCGTTCGGGCCAGTCCACAGAGACAGCCGTCGTTGTAGTGCTCACGACGGTAACTTTGGTCGGAGTCGAACTAATATTGTCGACCGATGCGGTAACCGTAGCGCTTCCTGCGGAGGTTCCAGTAGCCATACCAGAAGCCGTCACGCTGAGATAGCTTTGCCCCGAGGCGACGGCAAAGGTAAACGATCCGGGAGAAAGCGCGATAACGGTTCCATTCGTGTCCCGTGCCGATGCTGCTAACTGAGTCGCACCAGATCCCACATGTACGGTTTGGTTCGTCGCGACAACGACCGATTGGATGATCCCGGTGAACTGAATCGGACTCAAAGGCGAGCCATCGGGATTGGCGATAGCGCCGCCCGATGACACCGACACGTCCGACCCGAATGTGGCCACGTTGCTGCCGCCGGCGTTTACCCCAGAGTAAAACACCCCGTACATCACGAATTTGCCGGGAACAAGGGTGGATCCCGACGTGTAAGTCTCGGTATGTCCAGCGATATTACTCGACCGATTGCCGATCCAAAAGATATCGCTTTGCTTACCGGTCGGGTCGTGCAGGACAAACTTGACGGAGATGGCGGACGACGGGGCATTCACGCTCATCGTCCTCACTGGCCAAACGACTGAAATGGAAGCTGTCACCGGTGGGTACGTAACCGACTTTCCACCTCCGCCACCACCGCCGCAACCGAGCATGCACAAGAGGAGTCCTATCAGGACCGCGACTCGTGCTTTACAACCGCCAATTATTCGTTTGCCAGACATAGATTCATCCCCCATCCCCGACCTGAGTATGTCGCACCAGTTAGTCGACCAAGCCTTAGAATTCGTTTGAGAACAGCTATTGACATGGGCGCCGCAATTCCATGATTGGTCTATCCGCGAACCTAGCGAAGTTCCTGGCATCCAACTATCATGGAAATGGGGAAACCCACTGCCTTGGAACTTAAACTCTTGGAATCGAAATGCAACACCTACTACTCGCCTTGATGTTCTTTACCGCGCCAGCCCAAAACGCAAACATGCATGCAACGCCTGCCGCGGGTAACCCCAAGCGCACCATCGTTTGGGATGGCGAAGCCCACGACCGGGGCGGTAGTTGGGTGAACCCGACTACGTCGACGTTCCTGCGGACCCATGGCGATGCCCATAGCGGGAACACTTCCCTCGAGTTGAAGTTCCACGACAAGAACATCTGGATCGGATGCGGTTTCGACTGGTTCGACTGGAAGACAGGGCGCACCCTCGGCACAGATACGAGCAAGATGTCGAACCTGAATTTTTGGATCAAGACGACTGGTCTGAAAGAGGATCTCCAGGTCCAACTGCTTTGCAATGGCGATGTCGTCGACACCCCGGAGCATCACGCTCCGAAGATGAGCATCGCAAAGTACTGCCCAACCTTCCGCGATGGGAAGTGGCACGAAGTCGTGATACCACTGCGAGATATGGCCTACCCGAAGGGCTACGACCCGAAGGTCGTAACCATGATCGATTTCGGCTTCAACGCGGAGGGCGAGGCGAACGGGTCGATCTTCTTGGACGACATCGCATTCGACAGCAGACTGTTAGGGAGTAAAACCTCGAAGTAGCTACTTCGAAGTTAAACTAACCGCCAGTCTTGTGAGGGGCGCTTACATGGTGGTCGATCCAATGCTCGGCATGCATCGCCGCGTGATGAACCGTCTTGCTCTTGGAGCGCCTCAAGGTTCGACGTCGGGGGTGCTTGCCGGTGTGGGAAGCGCTTACGTGATGGTCGATCCAGTGCTCGGCGTGAATTGCCGCATGGTGGACAGTGTGCTCGGCATGCATCGCCGCGTGGTGCGTGGACTTGTCGTCCTGCTTCTGTTGCGGATCGATGCCAAAAGCGGTGACCGCCACAGCCAGAGCAGCGGTCATTAATAGAGATTTCAACATGTCGATGTTTCGGCTCAAACGAACGCGCAGATGTTCCGCCCCATTTCAAGCCTTTATTAATAGATGGATTTCTTCTTCGCCAGTCGGCAGAAGAACAGTCCGTACTATCGTGCCTGCAAAACCAGGGACACAAAAGCGCAAACGATTATCGTTCTCTGCGATGAAACATGTTGGACGCCAGAGCCTTCTTACTCGCGTTGTGGCGAAAAAGCGCATTTGCCCGACGATCTGTCGGTAATAGCGCGGCACTGGAGATAGATGGCATGAGAGAGAAAGACCTTATAAATAAGCAAGTAGTAAGCATGGCGGATGGCGCTAAAGTCGGGACAGTCAAGGACTTGATCTTTGACGGACTCGACCTAAAAGCACTTGTCGTAAACGGTGAGCGGGGTGAAGGACTATTGGCACTCAGCAATGTAGGCAAGAATGGACCCGACGCAATAATGATCGAGTCGTACACGGTAATCGACTGGAACGTAGGTCGAGTGGCGGCACCCGAGAGCCGCAACACGCAAGACCTGCGTAACCTTGAGGTCGTGGACGCCGCTGGAAACATGCTTGGCCATATGCATCACTTCACCATGGACTCCAAAGGTCGCCTTGAGGAACTATCCGTACGAACGGAAGGTGTTTTCGGGATAGGAGCCAGCGAGACGCTGGTTGCCGCATCACGGGTCCGCGCAATCGGCGCAAATATGATTACGGTAGAGAAGGCCCACAACAGCTAATCCGGTGGCCCGACACAAGCTGGGCTGCCAACATATCCGACTATCGGATCCAACCCCGGACCGCGTGCTTCAGCGCGCCCAAGGACCCCGGACTTCAGTCCGGCCAGAACACCTAACTTCCAGCCGGGCCAGCCCCAAAATGCACACCCCGGGGCCAACCGCTGCGTGGTGGACAACGCGGACCTTGGGTTCGGGGTATTGTGGCCCCTATGATTCGCTTCCTAGTGCGAACGCTGCTTCCATTAGCGATATCTACTTCGCTAATGATTGGTAAATCAGATAGCCCGCGATTTGGGCTTCATTTCAGCGAAGTGGCCATTCAAGGCGACCACGTTAAGGACGTTGAGCATTTGTTCGCCAAATTGAAATACCGCATCGTCAGAAAGAATTGGGTAGTTGGCTGGAGCCAGTTCAACTCTGCCATCGACAAACAACCATCCAAGAAGGACCGGGTTAGAAAGGCCGTCTATTTGTCGAACGGGTGGACTCATATCGTCGATCCTGAACTCGTGATGTTCTCTGAAGAGAAGGTTCTGGCTAGGGAATCCCGGCTCCTACATGCGAAGATCGTCACTTGGTTGAGCGAATCCACTTCAGACAGTTATGGTTTCTCGGCCTATGAGAATGGAAGGCTGCTTCGAGCCGTTCTCAACTTAGGAGGCAAAGTCGAGGCGAGAGGGAGTCGATTGCCAGCCGAGCAGCAAGCCGTATGGAAGGACGCCGGCGAGGATAAAATCCTCGAAATGGCGAAGCGGTTAGGGCCAGGATTCAACCCGGAAGACGAAAAGGTCAAGGTCACAATTTACGATCTTGACGAGCTTCCATAGTTGGCACAGATGGACCAGTGTCTTGGGCAATTTCAAACCACTTTGCCGGGGCGGCAAAGACTAGCCTTGATCAACCATGGACAGCACTGCGAATAACCGGTGAGTCCAACAACTTGAGAGCGCTCTTTTGGAGTTTTTGGGCAGCCGGCAAACCGTGGACCTTTGCCACGGCCTTCAGGAGGTTAGCAATTTGGGTTGCGAACATGTGGTCTAGCTCCTTGGCAAGGTCCTTTCTGGTAGTGAGTGCGGAAAGAGATAATTCGCGGTCGGCTTTGATCTCATCCAGTTTTTTTACAGGATCGCCGATTACATCGCCCGCCCACTTCACGTCGCCCGCCTGCAAAATCCGATTGAGCTCAAAAAGAAGCTCTGTATCGCGGACGCCACTTTTCCGGCCCTGATAGAAGAGAGTCTTGGCAGACGGCAAATCGTCCAATGCGAGGTCTATGCTTAGGACTTCGCCATACATGTGGGCATCGGAAGGATCCTTCCCGTAGGTTGTAAGCGTTTGGTTGCGAATGGATAGGAGTGCGTGGAGGGCCGGTGGATAGGCACGGGCAAGGTCGGCCCAATCGGACAATGCGAACGACAATCGCACACCATACTGCGCGGGATCGTATTTCAGTGCGTTCTTGTGGTACCAAATATGCAATCTCAACGCTTCCGCATAATTGCCTTCACGGGCACACTGTTCGGCTCGTTCAAGGGCACGCTTGACGTCGGCGGGGGTGTAGCTCTGACTAGCTCTCGTATTGGAATGCTGCAGATCTTTGGTCTGCGCATGACTCGAATTCAGGGTCAAAAGCACTGCCAAGAGGATCACAGGTCGTTTCATATTTCGCACGATACCTGGCGCAGGATTGGGGCAAAGATGCGCCACCAATCAATACGATTGCGAGAAGAAAGTGTAGCGGAGGATGTTGATCCAGTTATCTTCGAGTGTTGTTATCACTGAAACAGTCACCCAGGCGGGGTCGTTGTCGATGTCCGGACCATCCTTTCGCATCTGATGAGTGCGTCCGGGCACGATGTTCAATACGACGTCAGCCGAAAGTCCTTCCAGCCCGTTGCCATAGGTTTCACGCGACATCCATTTTGCGTCTGGCCCCCCTTTTTTCTTTCTCCGATGCTCGATTAGCTTGAACTTAGGGAGGTCACGGCGCGCTGCCTCGGTTACCACCAGCCACGGCTCATTCCAGGTGTAGATGCGGCACTCCCTTGGTTCCCTGCGTATTCCGGTGAAAACGAGCAGCCTGTCCGATTGAAAGCGAGCATCGTATCCGGCGAAAACGAGCACGTAATCCGGTGAAATCGAGCAAGCGCTCAGACCTTGGGTTGTGCTCTTGGGTTTTCAGTCGTTGTCGAGCGTACCAGGGGCCTTGAGCCCATGCGCTTTTCGCATGGATTCTCCCTCCACTTTTAGGTGGTACGCGTTATGGACGAGTCGGTCGAGGATCGCATCGGCGAGTGTCGGCTCGCCGATGGCCTCGTGCCAGTGTTCGGGCGGAAGTTGTGCGGCAATCATCGTCGAGCGTTTGTCGTAACGATCGTCGAGGATTTCCAGAAGGTCGCGCCGACCGGTTTCGTTTAGCGGCGTGATGAGCCAATCGTCAAGGACGATGAGATCGATTCGCGCGAGCGAAGCGAGCTTGCTTCGGTATCCGCCTTCGGCTTTGGCGATTTCCAGATCTGAGAGCAGTCTTGGAAGTCGCAGGTATCTGGCGGAGAAGCCTTCCTGACATGCCTTATGGGTGAGGGCGGAAGCGAGGAACGTCTTTCCGACTCCAGTAGGACCGGAAACAATCGCATTGCGTTTGTCCTTGAGCCAGCGGCATGTCAAAAGGCTTTGTATCAATGCCCTGTCAAACCTTCGCTCAGCGCGGTGTTCAAGTTCCTCGATCCGGGCGTTCTGGCTGACGCGGGCGCGTTTGAGACGTCCTTCGAGGAGCCGGTTGTCCCTGTAGGTGTTCTCGGCGGCGATGAGATCGGTAAGGCGTTCCTCAAATGAGGCGTTGTTCCAAGCGGGATCTTCGAGTTGACGCCCCAGCGCCTCTTTCATTCCGCGTAGGTAGAGCTGCTCAAGACCGTCAAGAGTGAGTTCTCTCATTACGAGTTCTCCTTGTAGTACTGGGCGCCACGAACGTTCTCATGAACCGGCATCGGCCGTTCATCGAATTCCAATGTTGTTTGGTCGAGCCCTTTCTCAAGGATGGTTTTGACGCTCCGGTAGCTTAGAGCACCGGCGGCTAGGGCCCTGGCGCATGCCGCATTCAGCCTTTGAAGACCATGCTTTTTGCCAAGGCTGATGAGGCCGAATGCTGAGTTGTAACCGTGCTGGGGGTAGAGCTTGGCTTCCAGCATGGCCTGCACGAGCTTGCCGACCGAACCGCCGCATTTGGATCCCCACCGCACAAGCCTTGTCGGCGACCAGTCCTCATATTCTCGATGGGCCTTGGGTCTATGCTCTCGCAGCGTCGTATATCCAAAGCGTCGAAGGTCACGCGGATGAGTTGCAAGGATCTTGGCCCCATCGAAGATCTGGACGGTCTGTGCCGTAGAGCGGACGCTCACGTGCCGACCGACAAGCGAGTAGTGCACGCTGTAGCCGTGCCCTTCGAACGATACATGATGGTTGGGGCCGACCTTGGCTTTCTTCCAAATCGCGAACTCGTAGTGCGTGTTGGGAAGCGGCCTTGCCGCCGGCCGGTCGATCTCCTCGAAGAGCTGGCTCCTCGATGCGTCAGGTCCTCGCATGACACGCGAGTTCAGTTCCTCGACTGACCTTGAGATCTCGTCGTTGAGTTCGTCCAGACTGAGGAAGGTTTTGCCCTCGAGCCTGGCGAGTACCCGCTGCTCGACACGCTGAACGCCGTTCTCGACCTTGCCTTTGTCACGAGGCTTTCGCACGCGCGCCGGAATCACGGCAAGACTGTAGTGGCGAGCGAACTCGGCATACTCGAGGTTGAACTCCGGTTCGTACCGATTCGGGGAGGTGACTCCCGTCTTGGTGTTGTCCGGCACAGCAAACGTCGGCAACGCGCCGTAGAACTTGAACGCACTGACATGGGCCGCAAGCCAGTGCTCAAGCTCCATGCTTGGAAATGCTTTGGCGAACACCTTCTGACTGACACCGAAAGCCGAGACGAATACAGGAACACCGCTCACTTCTCCCGTTTCTGGATCCGTAAGAGGAGCCGTTTGCCCTGCCCAGTCGATCCACAGGCGCTCGCCAGGCCGGTGGTTCTGAGACATCCGGATCTCCGTGGTTCCCTCCCACTCACGAAACAGGTGGCAAAACTGGCTTCGTTCGTAGCCGTCAGGGTTCTCCTTCTTGTAGTCCTCCCAGACCACCGTCAATGTCATGTTCTTCTTAGTGAGTTCACGTTGAACGGCTTTCCAGTCCGGAGCCTGTCTCACTCCTGTCTGCTCATGCCGAGCAAAGAGCAACTCCTCGAGCCTCTTGTCAGTGCAGTCATCCGGCACGGGCCAGCCGATGCCGGCAAACTCGGCGCGGCGAAGATACTCGTGAACGCTCGAAGGGGCGATGTTGCACGCCGAGGCGATCTCGCGCTGCTTGGCGCCCACCGCATAGTGAAGGCGCAGCACCTCTCGAATCTTTCTCATATCAATGGGTTTCCTTGGCATTTCGTCCCGATCTACGGAACCGCCGGTCGTGGAAAACCCAGGGGTCACACCCTCAATCTGATCTGCTCGTTTTCACCGGATAACGTGCTCGTTTTCGTCGGAAACCTTGCTCGATTTCACCGGATACGCTGCTCGATTTCAAACGGATAGCTTGCTCGTTTTCACCGGATAGGCTGCTCGTTTTCAGCCGGTGCACGCAGTTCCCACGTTCCCGGGCCCCAAACGGATATATCGACTGGCTGGCGGTGTGCCAAAAACGGATAAGGGTCAACCGTCCGCTGACGGAGCAAAATCCAGGAGAGAGCCACGATGGCGCCAAAGGATGCAACCACAATCACCCAGCGCTTACGCATACGAAGATTATATGTGGCTCAGTTCATGGCTCCAAGCCCGAAATTTGCTCACGTCGGTGGTCTCTGCAGATACCTCATGGTTCCATCGAGGGGCCGAACGCTTTTGGGTCAAACCCTTCCGGCCATTAAGCGGTTTCATCTTAGGTTTTGGAATGGGTTGAGATCTGAACGAATCGCCCTGCAAAACATCGAATGCTCAGGCGGGGTGAACCCCGCGGACTTGGGGCGCGCTGAAGCACGCGGGCCAATGGGCATCGGCGGTTATTAGCCTCGATTTGCGACGGCTGAGAATAGGGTTCGCTGTTCGAGGCTGTCGAAACACCTGGCGGGAACCTTGTGCGGTCCTGGCGTTGTGGGTTCGAACTCGAGTTTGTTCGTCTCGTCGATGGTGCTCCCAACTTGCCACCATGGGATGATCCACTTCCGGTCGTCCTTTAGTCTGTCGGTGATAACTTCCATCATCAGCCCCTTCGGAAGCATGGTGTACCGGATCCGGCACGAATTGATCGAGCGGGCCCTGTAATCGAAAACAATCCAGCCGATCAATGCAACAAGAAGAAAGGGACCGCCAAACCAAAGTGGAAACTGATTTGATACGCCAGTTGGCGGCCAACCGCCTGACATATACCGAACCAACTGCATGAATCCGTACAAGGTGGGGGCGGTAGCACAAATGAGAATAAATCCAACTGCCCTCCGCCTTTCCCTGACGCGAAACACGTTCACCTCGTCAGGCGAAAGAGCGATTTCGTGCAACCGAACCCCTTCGGCTCCTATCTCCATGGTGCCATCCAAGATAACACATCGGTCTTCTTTCTCCAAGCGCTCGGATTGGTGAAAGGATGCTCTTAACCTAAGGAGCAATGGATATTGAGGTCACTTGGACGTACCAAAATCGTTAAATCCATTTAAGCGGTTGGGTATCTCTGCCAAACCGCTAAACCTCATATATCAGTATATAAAATTTATGCGCAACAACCCGCAAAATTCATCGTAATAGTGTTAATATTTGGGGCCATTAGCACTTAATCACCGGTAGATTTCACGACGTGCTAGAAGAACCTGAAAACGCATTAAAGTCCTATGGCAAACATTTTGTTGGTCGACGACGAAGTCGCCATTCTCAGTTTGATGGAAGGTCTGCTGCGGCTTGAAGACCATTCCGTAACAAGGGCGGAGAATGGTCGAGAGGCCCTCCTGAAGATGAAAGGAACCGAGTTTGACCTGATCGTCACCGATTTGGTGATGCCCGAAAAAGAAGGGCTCGAGACGATCATGGAGATCCGCAAGGAGAATCCTTCTGTCAAGGTTATCGCGATGTCCGGCGGTGGATTCGTTAATGCGAGCGAGTACCTCGCATTAGCTTCCGCCTTTGGAGTTAGCGCTACCCTCATGAAACCGTTCTCGAAAGATGAACTGCTTCGGGCGGTTGCGACGGCATTGGAAACTCGCGAGCGATCAAAAGAATCACCGCAAACTGCGCCTGGACTTAGGTCCTTCTGCGCGTCATGAATGAGCCCAAACTCCCAGAAGCGAGGTTATGCATGACCCAGCGTCAATTCCTGACAACTGCGAATGAAGCCAACGAGTACGCCATCGTCATTCTCGATGCCAAAGGACGAGTTACAACCTGGAACAAAGGCGCGCACATGCAGACTGGGTATGAAGCCGACGAGATCCTCGGGCAACCGTTCCCACAAATCTATCCATCAGAAGATGCCACGGATGGAAATCCTGCGAAAGACCTTGAGGTCGCAGCCCGAGACGGTGAGCTAGAAGCGGATCGCTTTTGCGTGCATAAGGACGGTTCACGCTTCTGGGCCAAAGTTACATTGACGGCACTACGCGATAAGACAGGGAAGCTGCTTGGATTCATCAAAGTGCTGAGAGGCATCGACAATCGAAACGATGCACGAAACGCTCCCGAGCAAAGTCACCTTTTGGCTCAGTCAATTTTGGATTCGCTACCAACAAACGTCGTCGTGCTTGACGGAGAAGGTGTGATTTTGGCGGTAAACGAAGCTTATCGGGAGTTCGCCCGCGACAATGATGCAGACGAAAGAACGACACTGGGCGTCGGACTAAGCTATTTCTCGGTCATCGACTCAGCTTACGATGCGGGATTGGAGACCGTCAGGGCTGTTAGAGATGGAATCGTAGGGGTGATAAGCGGAGTCATTCCGTCGTTCAAGTTCGAATATCCGTGCGATGGGCCAGATACTCTCCGGTGGTTCGTTATGACCGTTAGCCCTATAGGAAGCCGCGGTTCCGGTGCGGTTATCTCTCACATGGATATCACTGAACGTAAGGTTGCCGAGCAAAAAATAGCCGCTCTCAATCTCGAACTGGAACAGCGAATCGACGAGCGAACTGCAAAACTGCTGTTCACAGAACGGCGCTACAAGACGATGTTCGACTCGATCGACCAGGGTTTCTGCATCATCGAAATGATCTTCGACGAAAATGAAAAACCTGTTGACTATCGTTTCATTGAGGTCAATCGAGCATTTGAGAATCAAACCGGAATCATCGATGCGGTCGGACGCACGATGCGGGAGATCGCTCCGTCGCATGAAGAACACTGGTTCGGGATCTACGGCAATATCGCATTAACGGGCGAGCCGGCAAGGTTTCAGAATGTTGCTGAGCAGTTACGCCGCTGGTATGACGTCTACGCATTTCGGTTCGACGAATCGAAGCCCTTGCAGGTGGCCATTCTGTTTAACGACGTATCCAAACAGAAAGAGCTGGAGGTCTCCCTCAGGCGCGCGAATAAGGAACTCGATTCCTTCACACACTCGGTCTCACATGACTTGAGAGCTCCGCTACGGCACATTCACGGCTTTGTAGACCTTTTGATGAAGGCATCGGAGGGCGCCCTTTCCGATAGGTGCTTAGGCTATTTGAACGTCATTCAGAGCGCCAGCTATGAGATGGGGCAACTCATCGACGATTTGCTGGCCTTCTCACGGATGACCAAAATCGAGATTTGCGAAAGGCCCATCTCCCTCAATAGTCTTGCCCAAGATCTGCTCCGTGCCTTTAAATCAGAAACGCAAGGACGAGATATTGTATGGAGAATTGGGGATTTACCGCTGGTGATCGGGGACCCGTCTCTCATTCGACAAGTTCTGACGAACTTGCTGAATAACGCAGTCAAATACACCAGCAAGCGCGACCATCCCGAGATCGAAATCGGAGTCTTCGGCAATGAAGAAGATCGCGTCGTTGTATTCGTTCGCGACAATGGTGCGGGCTTCGATATGCAGTACGCGTCCAAACTCTTTGGCGTCTTCCAGCGCTTGCATCGAGCCGATGAATTCGAAGGCACCGGCATCGGTTTAGCGATCGTGAACAGCATCGTGACCCGACACGGAGGTCGAACATGGGCGGAGGGAGCAGTTGACCAGGGCGCGACGTTCTACTTCACCTTAAAACCGGCATCCGAACCATCCAAGAGCGGAACTCAGCCATGAATAAACTCAAACGAATCTTGTTTGTCGATGACAGTCCGCGAGACACAATTCTGGCGCTTGAGGCGCTCGAGGATCACCATCTCGCCAACGAGGTCGTGGCGTTGCGCGATGGAGCCGAAGCGCTCGACTACCTATATCGGCGCGGGGTTTTTGCCGAGCGAGACACCTTCCAGCCAGCCGTAATCCTATTGGACCTAAAGATGCCCAAAGTCGATGGGCTTGAGGTCCTCCGACAAATCAAAAGCGATCCAGACCTCAAAGTCATCCCGATTGTGGTGATGACCTCTTCCAAGGAAGAAGCCGATATCGTTCTTAGCTACCAACTCGGGGTCAATGCGTATGTTGTTAAGCCGGTGAGATTCCAAGATTTCGTTGCGGCGGTTACGAATATTGGCGTGTTTTGGGCAGTTCTCAACGAACCGCCCATTTGACGTGCCTTGTCCGTGGGCAACCCACGGACTTCACCGCAGAAATCCGCGAAGCGATCGGGAATCCGGAAAGCTAATTCCCTGCAGCGCGCTTCGCAGCTAGCGCTTCGGGCGGCATGTGGTCGGAACCACGGAACTGAGCGTTGGCGACGGGGGATTTGACGACCGCGGCTTTGCCGGGCGCTGTGCTGCAACCGCTTGATACATATGCGATTGCCGACACGACGATGAGAGCGAGCAGTTGTTTCATTGTTTCTCAGCAGTAAAAATGGCTCGGACCGTCCGCCGTGTGACCGGCGGACGTTTCCGATTCGTGGTTTGTGCTTAACCAACGGGGATGGACGAGGTCCACAACCCCCATCCGTTTTAGTTCTCGTATTGAGAACAGCCAGTGGACGCGGTGAATGGCGCCGAATCGTACGGATACCAGCTTGGACCGCCGTTGGGCATCGTCCACAGGTACTTGCACCAACCGGATACTCCTCCGAGCATTCCAATCTTGGCTCCTTTTGCATGTCCGTCCGCATAGATGAAGTTGCTGATGCCGTTGTGTCGGAATCGAGGCATCCCGTTCGACCATGGATAGGTCTGAGCCGTGTTGTCGGTATCGTTATCGGCCCGTATCGCCATCTGAAGGTTGAATTGCCCCGGCGCCCATCCCCACTCCACCGCTTCGAATTGGGCAAGCTGGAAGTCGAGAGTATCGGGAGACTTCCCAGTCGCGCGCCCCATGTATCCCTTTTCGACGATCAATACCTTGCTCGCGGGAGTATTGAGGGCGGTCTGGCTGATTGAGTAGTACGGGCTTCCGAAGTCGGAATTGACAGTTGGGTCGCCGGCAATATGCATGTTGATTCCGTATTGACGGGGAACATCCTTGTTCGGAAAGTCCGGACAGTTCCATAGGCCGCCGACCATCTCGTTATTGCCGAGGGTGACCGTGTTCTCCTTGTTGCCGTTCTTTACGTATGGATTCACCATCGTTTGCCAAGGAAGTCCGAGTCCGAGGGGATCCTCAACTACACTGGGGGTTCTTTGCACAAGCACATAAACGTCGTCATAGTCGTTGCTGTACATCAAAACCGCAAGCCCGATCTCCTTTTCGTTGGAGAGGCACATCGTCTTCTTTGCTGCCTCCTTCGCTTGAGCGAATACGGGGAAAAGGATCGCGGCTAGGATCGCGATGATGGCGATGACTACTAAGAGTTCGATAAGAGTAAATGCTTTTTTCACGGATGTTTGTCCCTCGTTGGACGGTCGGTCGATTCGCGGACGATGAGTTGCCCGGGTATGTTTGCTCCCCGGACCGGTAAAGATGTTTCAATCTCCTCAAGGAGAGCGGTAATGGCGGCGCGGGTCATCTCCTCCACCGGCTGCGCATAGGTTGTAAGCGCGGGCTGGACGAGTTGGGCGGAACTCTCGTCGTCGAAGCCGACGATGCTGATGTCTTTAGGCACACCTAGCCCAAGTTGCCTCGCTGCGCGCATCGCTCCAATCGCCATTTCGTCGTTTGCGCATGAAATAGCGGTAATCCGCGAATCCCGCTGAATGAGTTCGCGAAATGCCTGTTCTCCGCCTTGGATTCGGAAATCGCCGTAAGCGACTGGCGCGTCCGCTCCACAGAGTTCGTGAAACGCGGCAAGACGCAAACGCCCCGATCGTAGCGTCGATGGTCCTGCAATCGAGGCGATCCTCGTATGGCCGAGAGATCGAAGGTGCTCGACTGCCAACCGTGTCCCTTCAGTGTCGTCGGTGTTGAAGACACATGGATGAGCGGGATCGCCATCCAAGACGGCAACCGGGAACCTTGCTTCCAAAAGGGTATCGACCAATCGGGCATCGACGACAGGCGCAACGACAAGTGCGCCGTCCATGCGACCGTTGACAACCGCTTTCAGAATCTCTTGAGAATCGAGCTGGTTGCAGCGAGTGATGACGAGAAAGTCGTAATTGACGACGTGCAGCACGTTCGAGGCGGCATTGAGGACTCGCCTAATGTGCGGTCCGAGTAAGAAGTCCTGCTCAGCCTGGGTTGGGATAATCCCGATTGTTCGCGTTGCCGCGCCCTGCAAGGTTCTCGCAACCCAGTTGGGGCGATACCCCAAAGCACGGGATGCTTCGAGGATTGCTTCACGAGTCTGATCGGCAACTGTTGTGCCGCTGTGAGAGCCATTGAGAACAACCGAAACCGTACCGATTGAGACGCCAACTTGCTTGGCGATATCGCTAAGTGTTGCCCGTTTCCTCTTTACTACGTCGGGTCGTCTCACGAAGTCAGTATCAGAGAATAAACGTTTATCCGAAACGTTTGTTGAACCTAAAAATCTTAATTCTATTTTTCGGCGATATCGACACCGTCAGGAAGTGCCTGCGGAGTTCTCGTCAGGTTGGCAGCACGCAGCGACGATGAGGCACGGTCGAACGACGGTCCAAGAATGGCTACCTAGTCAAGCGGGATCAGCCTAGAGCTTGATTGTAGAGAGTCCTGAGTGAACTCGCTTTTTGACTCGGCCAGACGGGAGGTCGAGAATCAGGTCGAATCCGCCGTTGCTTTTGACCTGGATCACGCAAGGATCGTTCAGATTCGCACGCTTCTCGCAAACGAGCGAGACTGTATTTGCGCCGAAGCGAAGGTTCTCAACTCCATTCCGCTCCAACTTACGGATGCGCCAGTAGACTTTGTTTCCGGGCGCGTCCACCCGCAAACCGATAATGTCCTCGAAGAACAGCGCAATCGGCGCCAATCCACCCCACCCGACGAACTTGCCTACGCCTTCGCTCACCGGCCTGTCGGGCGCGAGATACTCGGTAATGTCGCCCGAACTCTTGTATGCGGTTAACGATGCGTTAACATACCTTTCCGCCAGCGTCGTTGCCTGGCTCTCGAAGCCGCAACCTTCCAGGCCCTTAATCGCCATATATTGAATTGGGGGCCATACCGAGCCTCGCCAGTAGGTCCCATTCTCTTTGTTGTAGCCGTCGCTATCCGCCGAGAGCGACGCGATTCCACTTGACCGGTAGAAGCTCTCCGGATCCGCCAATTGCGCGGCCATAAATTGCGCCCTTTCGGGTGTCGTCAGTCCGCAAACGAGGGGCCAAAACATGTGGCAATGCTTACACACGCCGCCTTGCTTCGTAACCGTGATCGGCAATCCATCGGAGCCGAGGTCGTTATATAGCTTGTGTTCCGAATCCCAGAAGCTGGCGTTCACCATCCGGTTCAGGTCCGATCTCTCTTTGTTGAACCAACCGGCCATGTCTCCTCGACCGCTGATCCTGGCCATCTTCGAAAGAATGTCAGCGCACATCGCCTGGATCGAGGTCGTCGAAACAAAGTCGTGAGCGAGCGCATTTCGTGGCGAGTCGTCGGCTTCGTTGAAGCCGTTGGTCCAGTACAAGCCGTTGGCCCGTCGCCGGTACAACATGTGCCATTCGTATTGCTTGACGAGGGGAAGAAACACTCGCCGAATCCGACTCGCGTCCCCTGTCATCTGGTAGTAGCTCCACTCCGCCCAGGCCAGCAAAGGCGGGTTGGACGGATAGTAGACGTACACCTCACGGTTATTGCTATCCGACTCGCGGCAGATAAATCCGTTTTCGTGCTGCCTCGCGTAGCAGTTATCCAAGGCAGTGATGAACGGATAGGCTCCGTTGCCGTACCTCGCGAACTGGAGGATGAACGACGTGTCCCAGACCATCGTGCTGCCCCACGGTCCCCAGGATTGGATACCGATCGGATTGGAAACCGCCATATTGTTGGCCGCGGGAGGGGCGAAAACCCACACCGAAAACAGTGTCTTCCACGCGTACCAATACATGTCGATCAGGTCGTCGTGCCCTTGCCAGACCGGATTTGGCAGCCGATCTTTGATCGCTTCAAAAGTTGGCGGCGGTGCACCATGGAAGCTCTTCTTGGCATACCAGGGCGACAGTACCGCGGCAGGATCGGGCGGTATTTCATCCATCCCCGCCCAGTGCGCCCCAGGATGTACCCCAGCATAGGCGACCTTATCGTCGGTGACCTCCTTCGCTGCCGGCAGAAGAGTGGCAAACGCGAATCGGCTTGACTCGGCGCAACGCTTCCCTTCCCCGTCGAACCCGGTGATCTCCCAAGTGTAGTTAGAACCCGGACAAAGTCCCAACCGATAGCTCGTCCCCTTGATGCCGTCGATCGAAGCAACTGGCTTTCCCCGACCATCCAAACGCAGAACGAACCGATAGGTCGACGCCCGCGGGCTAGCCGTCCATCTGAACGCTCCGCTGAGCGGCGTGTCGATCGTCGTCTTGTTTGCGGGCGAGATCAGGTCAATCTCGCTTGGATTCACATCCATCCTTCCGAATCCACAGACCGCAAGTAACCCCCAAGCTGCAACCATCGCACCCATCGGTTCAATTTACATCAAGACCGACAACTGCAAATAAGGGCAGCCAAAGGGCTGCCTGCTCTCGTTTCCCTTGACTTTGTATTTTGCAAATAGATGTTATTAATGATATAATTAAATTGCTATGGCTGAAAACAACTTAAACGTTATGGATGCGGAACCCAGAAACGGCGGCTTAGCTGGAACGGGAGACAACGGAGGTACCGAAAACAACCGAACCGTGCTCTTTGCCGTCTTCACAAAAAGGACGCTTGCTGTCGTCGGCGTAGGGTGTTTGGTAATCGCCCTGGCGTTGGGCGCAGTTGCGATATGGCAACGGAACATCCTTCTATCGACATCGACTAGGACGGCATGGTGCATCGTCGAGAGCCTATGCATCTCCGTTTTCGCTTACTGCATGTGCCCGGACGGCGTGGTCATCCCCAAGTATCCATTTCTGGATACGACGATCAAGGTATCTGGCCCGATAGCAGCCTTCTTTGTGCTGCTCCACCTGCTTGGCACTCAGTTTCCCAGTGATGGTCGATACTTCACGTTTGCCTTCGACGATCCAGAATTGAAGCTTACGGTCGATAATGTCACCTTCACGAAAGGAACCGATGTTCGGGACTATCACCTAAGCGCGGCTCCCAGTCAGAACGCGTCAGGCGCCTACGACTTGGATGGAATCTATGTTGAGTGCGTCGACGGTCAAACGAAATGCGGTGGACTCATTAGCTCTTCGATCTCCGCACTCAAAGAACAGAAAATCACATTGGACATGGCCAAAACCGAGGCCATTGTGAAAGTGGCATGGAAGAAGGGAGGCAAGAAATGAACGTGGTGGCGACATTCTGCGCATTGGGAGTATTTGGGTTCCATGTCGTCCCAGACGGCAACGTCGAGCACGTTCTGGCTGGTAAGAAACTGGATACGCTATGCGAAAGCGTCAAGAACGGCTACGTGAGCTTTAAGGAGTCCGCGTTTATGGAGTCGATGCGAGACCATCGATTTGGCGCGATTTCCCTCCTGCCCGAGAAAGACAATATCTGGAAAATGCGGGTCGTCGCAATCCCAGAAGTGACCTGGACGCCACGCGATACCGCGAGCCAGGATGACATCAACAGCTTGCTGACGTATGCGAGCGGCGGAGGACCCGCCGGCCCGGCCTCCAAGGTCGCGTTGTCGATCGCAACCGAGAATGGCAACTCGATCGATTTGGCTTCGATCGATCCAACGATCCGTTCCTCATCGCCCGATCTACAGAAGGTTCAAATCCAAGCGGTCGGCATGGTCCTCAGCTCAGCGGGGATATCTCGTACACCTCAGACTCAGCTTTATCTAGACTCGTTTTCGGCCCAACGTCAATCGCTGGTTCAGGACACGATTCTGCTAGCCATCGCCAAGGGAAATACCGACTGGGAGTGCAAAGGCGTAGTGTCAACCGGATTGCGATTCAAAGATCTCGCTGAATTCAAAATGGGTGAGGTTTTGAAATTCTCGATTCAGGATCAAGATTTCCTGCATGCGATGCACAACGGAAAATCCGTGGTATTCAAAATCGATAAGACCAAGGATCACGGCACGGCGAAGGAGATCCTCGCCCAGAAAGAGTCCGCCCTAAAGGATAAAACGCCCGAAAAGAAGATATCGAACCTTGAGATTCCCAAAATCAAGAAAGGCGATTAGCCACTAGCGCCACATCTGCTGCCTCGCTTGGAGGCATGTCGGCTCAATAGCCTGTACCTCGCGACGCCATATCGTTTAAAGTGTTCAGATGCTGGACGCGTCGCGAGAGTTCTTTGTGTCTGGCGGCACGCTTCCGCTCGACTCGGCGAGCTACATCGAGCGTTCGGCGGACCAAGAGCTTCTGCGTCACCTCAGCGCAGGTCGATATTGCTACGTCCTCAGTTCGCGTCAGATGGGCAAATCCTCACTTTGCGTGCGGACCACCGATCGACTAAACGAAGGTGGAATTCAAACGGCATTCATCGACCTTAGCCAAATTGGACAGAACGTTCAGGCCGACCAATGGTATGCCGGTCTTACCGGCGAAATCGGTCGATCGTTCGGGCTTACCTCTCAGGTTCTGAAGTACTTCAAGAGCAAGGCAGACCTGAACCCGATGCAACGGTTCTTCGGGGCGATCCGCGAAGTCGTTCTCGAGCAGATTAAAGCGTCGATCGTCATCTTCATCGACGAGATCGACGGCACGAGGAACCTTTCGTTCGACACTGACGAGTTCTATGCCGGAATTCGCGAATGCTTCAACCGCCGGGTCTACGAGCCAAACATGCAACGGCTCACCTTCTGCCTGATCGGAGTCGCCGTACCCAACGACCTCATCCGCAATCCGACGATGACGCCGTTCAATATCGGCGAACGGATCAGGCTTCAAGACTTCGAGCTTGAAGAGATCCAGAAATTCGCAGCAGCCCTCGGGCCAGCGGGCGACAAACTCGCGCGAAGAGTCCACTATTGGACGAACGGTCAGCCGTTCATGACACAGAGTCTGTGTCGGGACATCGCCTCGGACACGCGGATACAGGAAGAACGAAGCGTCGATGCGCTAGTCCATAGGCTGTATTTCGGTCCCAAATCTCTAGAAACTAACCTAAACCTGACCGATGTCGCTAACCGCGTCCTTTGGGATTCCGAGCAAACTGCCGATCCGGACAAGAACCGAGCCAATCTTCTCAGCGCATACGAACGCACCTGGAAGGGTGGTTCGATTGCGGACGACGAAGCGAACCGGATTTCAGTCGTCCTAAAACTCTCCGGTCTGCTCCGGCCACAAGGTCCTCGGCTCGTTACCCGTAACCGAATCTATCATCGTGTCTTCGACCGGACTTGGATCGAAGCAAATATGCCTAACCAGGAGTTGCTTCGGCAGGTTCAGTCGTTCCGCCGCGGCCTCCTCAGAGGCGTTAGTGTCGCCGCCTTGATCGGCGTTGTGATCGGTGGATTTGCCCTTGTTGCGTTTCGGGCACGGCAAGAGGCGATCGATGCCAAATCTGACGTTCTCGTCGCAAAGTCAGCACTGGAATACGAGCTTTACGTCGCCCAGATGAACAGCCTTCGCCTTTTGGAGGGGAGCGGTGACCGGACAGGAATGGCCGTGGTCCTCGAGAAGTCCAAGGCGAACACCCACCGTGGATACGAGTGGAACTTCTGGATGGGCCGTCTACACGACGGCATCGAAGAGTACACGCTGGATTACACCGAACCGGGGAAAGACGAATCGGGAATGCTATCGCCAGACGGCCGCCAAATCTGCATCCGAGACGAGCTGTTAGGGCTCGCAGTCGTGGTGGACCGAAAGACGAAGCAGACCATTGCTACCACCGACGTGAGGGGATCCGTTGTGGTCTCGTCGAAGGTCGGATTCCTCCGACTTCGGAATTTCGATGGCTCGAACCCGGTCCCGAACCCTCAAGAGGTCACCGAAGTCGTTACAGGTAGGTTGGTGTCACGCATTGGAACGCCTGGGTACCAACTCGCGGGAGTTGCCTGCCGGGAACGGACCGACTATGCCGTGCTCCAAGAGCGAGACCCAAAGGACCTGAGAAATCAGTTGTTTTCCGTATGGGATCTGACCAGTGGCCAGTGCATCTACAGGGTTAAGCGACCGCCAGCTAGCATCGATGTCGGGGACCCCAACGTTCTCATGCCCCTCGTTTCAAAGGATGGGCATCGCTTCGCATTTCGGCACCAGTCCTTACCGACAGCACAGGAGCAGCATTCGACAAATCACCTGATTCTCTGGGACGTGCAGACCAACCGACCAGTCGACGACATTGAGCTTCGCGTCGATAACCCAGCCCTCATGATCTCGGAGTCAGGAAAACTCATCGCATACCAGGACGAGCAGCGCGTCCTAAAGCTCAGAGACGTCGATAAACGGCGCGACATTTACTCTTTGGACACCGGAATCGACGCTCCTGTTTCGGTCGCAATTTCTTCTGACGACAAGGTACTCGTATGCATCAGTTCCAACGGTCAAGCGACGGTGCGAGAGATTCCGAGCGGACTTCTGCTAGCGGTTCGATCCAACCTCAGGCGTGTCGTACCGACTGGGCAAGATTCGACCTGGGTCGGCTGCTCATCGAGCATAAGGGTCCTGAACATTTCGCTCCTGGACCGGGCCCAAGTTGGTCCGCCCCAAACGATCGCCGCGGATGGCCAAGGCTCCCTTCGAATCTTTGCGCGAGGTCGAACATCGCTCGAACGGTTGAGCGATCCAGGTCTTCAACCGATGCCAACATTGCTTCTGCCTGCCGGCGCAAAGAGCTTGACCTATAACCGACTATGGTGCCTAACTCCCGGCCCCAACGGTTCGGGCTATCTCCAATCGATTGGCGGTACTACGCCACCGATTCACATTCCGATTAACGCAAAAAACCTGGCTTGCGGCATTGGCTCAGATATCTTCGCGGTGCTTTCAAGGGATGGCAAATGGTCGGGAATCGCCGGGCAGACGGGCAAGCTGTTGTGGACGAACGACAGTGTCGGTGAATTCACGGGAATGTGGATGACGCGAGACGGTAGGCACCTTATCGGATGCACAGAGACCGGCTATATCGTCTCCCTTGACCCAAAGTCTGGGCATGAGCTCAAGCGAAGTCGTGCCCACCACCTGTTCTTCTCTTCCCTCAGCTTTTCACGCGACGCAGGGCGGATCGTTACGGGAGGTGGAGACGGATTGGCAATCTTGTGGGATACCGACAATCTCGAAAAACTACAAGAGTTTCGGGGAAATGCCGGGCAAACGATCGAGGGCGCCGATATCTCGCCCGATGGGAAACGAGTGGCCACCTGCACCGGAACCGGAGACTGGCATATATGGGACAGCAAGACCGGTGTCGAACTCACGAAGATCCGAGGTTCTAGCTATCCATTGCGCTCCGTTAAGTTCACTGCCGACGGCCTCAAGCTCGTAACGTCAGGCGACGATGGCCTTCTCAGGACTTGGACGGGGCTCGATCGAGATCCAACAGTCAAAATTCCAGTTCCCGTAAAGAACCTCAAAGACATCGGATTAAAGTGAAGCACTACTTGGACCTGTTGCTTATACTGTGTAGGATTCGTTTGAATGGCCCGGCCATTGGAGACTCAATTTGAACGGCGGCGAAGACCGACAACTTAACGTTGTGCTTCTTTACTTGCGCAACTCCCAAATCGATGGGCATGTCGTCGAGTTGCTAAGCCGTGGACTCGTTGAGGAAGGTCATAACGTTTACTTTGACCGCCGCGTCACTGCGGGCGGAGGCAACACCGCCGAGTCGCTTCTGGTATGGCGATCTCCCGACCTCGACAGCCGACGAGGCACGGGAGTCGTGGAGTGGTCGAGTGCTGTCGAGTCTCGAATCCGCGCAGCCGATGCCGTCGTAGTGGTTGTTTCCCCTGCGGCGACAAAGAGCGAAATGCTGCAGTTCGAAGTCGAAACCGCAGTAGACGAGCGCCGAAAGCGCGGACGTCCAAACCTGATTACCGTCAAGATCGGATCGACGAACCCTCTCGGCGGACTGATCGGGGTCTGCCTCAACGAAGTTCAGTCTGTCGATTGGAGTGGCCCCGCCGACGACCCTGCTGTGCTTCAACAAGTCAAGCTCGCGCTACGAAACTCTTCGACCGAGTTGGGTCCCGATCACCATCTCGAACCGGCGGGCGGAGCGGTCGCGCCCGATTCTGCCTACTATGTTCCCCGCGATGCCGACGAAGAAGTGAAGAACGCGATCCGCGCGAGGGAGAGCGTCATCCTGATTCGTGGTCCCAGAAAGATCGGCAAGACTTCCCTTATCGGGCAGGGCGTGAAGTTGGTAAACGAACTTGGATGGCGGCAGGTCTCAACCGACTTCCAGTTAATCAGTTCTGCCCAATTGAGCGATGCCGACCGATTCGCACGAATGCTTGCCGGGACGATGGCGAAGCAACTCGGCGTGAAGTACGACTTCAACGAGGATTGGCAGGAAATGTTCGGCCCGAACATGAACCTGTCCAACTTCATGCGAGACATGATTTCGAGCTTGGACACCCCTCTGGTGTGGTTTATGGACGAGGCCGATCGCCTCTTTTATGCCAACTTCGCCAGCAGTTTCTTCAGCTTGGTCCGTTCTTGGCACAACTCGCGCGCGACGGATCCCCGCGGACCTTGGGGTCGGTTCACGATCGTGATCTCCTATGCGACTGAGGCAAGACTCTTTATCCGGGACATGAACCAATCGCCCTTTAACGTCGGGCGACACGTCTCCATGAAGAACTTCACAATCGAAGAGGTGGCTTACTTGAACGAGCGCTATGGCAGCCCGGTTCGCCAGTGGTCCGATATGGAAGCCCTTCATCACCTGGTGGCAGGTCAGCCCTTCCTTATTCGGACCGCATTCGACCAATTGGTCTCCGGCTCGTTGAGTCTGTCGAATCTCGTCGCCACCGCGGACCAAGACGATGGACCGTTCGGCGACCACTTGAAACGGCTGCTGATAGCCGTCTCTCGATTCCCCAATGTGCTGCAAGCGATGAAGTCCTCGCTTGGCGTTGCCGAACACGCAGACGACGAGTCGGTCGAGCGTCTGGTCGCAGCCGGCGTTCTCCGGATGGATCAAGGCGGTCACCCCGTCTGCTCCTGCGACCTATACTCGCGATACCTTCTCAGTCACATCGCCTAACCGTTACCGCTTCCAGTGCTTGAGGAACTCGGTAACCGATGTCGGGTCCATTTTGCCCATCGACTCGAATTCGCCTAGCTTTTGGCTGAAGAGCGGATGCCCGTTCGAGTCGAGAACGGCGAGAGCCGGGACCCCTTTCTCAAGCGGCACTTCGTATTTCTTGGCAAGGTCCTTGTTCTTGTCGAAACGGCCGATATTGATGTCGACGAGGATGAAATTGGCGTCGAGCAAAGCCGCATTCGGCTCCTGATGGAAATATCGATCAAGCACCTTGCAGTCGCCACACCAGTTGCCTCCAAAGTCGAGAATGACCCGCTTGTGCTGTTTCGCCGCTTTCAATAGCGCAGCCTTGATCTCCGCCTGAGCCAACTCCGGCGCCGGATAGATCTCCTTAACCGCCTTAGTCTGCGATGTCGCAGTGACGGTCGAAGTCAAAACCAAGAGTAGTGGAGCGGTCGCCGTCAGAAAGCCTCGAATAGGAAGGGGCAGCTTTTTCATCCTCCCATTTTGGCGAATCTAGCCCAAATATTGGGCTCAACATTCGAATGGCTGATGGCAGCACTCGAACGTGCCGCCATCAATTGGGCAGTGAGACGCTCAGCAGCTATAGGTCTGGGTGACGCTTGCGATTGCGTCGTACTGGGCTGCTTGGAATGTGAATGCCTGCGTCCAGTAGTAGCTTGGGCCTCCGTCGCTCATGCGCGGGCTGTTGTACTGGCCCAAGGTGAAGATCACCGCCCCCGCCGAATTGAGGACCGAGAAGCTGGAGTGCCAGTAGTCCCCACTATGCGTATGATCTGTCCACGTCGTGCATGCGAACAAACCTGTTCCATCTGAATTGAAGGTCAATGCCCCGCCGCTTTGATGGCAGTCGCCCGCGCTAAGCTGGCCCCACCCAACTGCTTTCGATGTCACCAATGGCTGCTCGTCGGCAAACAGCCTCAGCTCGTGTCCAGTCGTTTCTCTTTCAGTACATGGCATGATAAAACCTCCTAAGGTTTTATCATTATACAGCACATAACAATTTTTTGCGTTATTGGATTTAAGGATTTACTGTTGGAAGAGGGTGCAAGATGTGGCAGCGGATCAAGCCCGCGGCTTGAACTACGTTCTGACTTGCGCCACATGTCCGTACGCCGGCAAAGCCATCCGACGGCCACAACGGATAACCGAGAACTGAGTGGCGTGAAGCTCCATCGCAGGATCTGTAGGCGCGGTATGGTTTGTAGCCGCGAGCCCACATTGAAGGATTGCGCCCCCCTGTAGTGAGATAATGAGTATCAATCTTGACCGAAGACACACAGTGGCAAATTCTGCTTGTCGGCGCTGCATTTAGGGTTTACGGACCGGCGGCGTTGCTAATCGCGCTGTCACTGCTGGCGCGACGACGATGGAAAGCTGAAACCCCGCTAACGCCCTCGCCTGAAGGAACCGATCGCAAAAACTGGACGAGGCATGGCGGAATCACCGCGCTTCTCGCCGTTGCGGCTACAACCGCGATCTTTGTATTCGTCTCGCTTCGACGGGGCCCGCTCATGTGGGACGAGTCGGTGTTCGTTTACAAAGCTTACAGAGTGTCGGAGGGCCTACGGCATCTGAGTCCAAGTGACGCTTGGACATCGGTCGCGACTGGCGACCGACTGTATCCGCCCGCAAGCGCGTTTATTCTCGGTACAGTCTTCGCGGTTTTAGGAAGTTCACAGAACGTCGCGCTCGCTTGTACGGCATTCGGGTTCGTCGCCGCCGCTGCTCTGCTCTTTGCAATCGGGTGCTATCTCGATGGAAAGCGAGGTCCAACCGTCGGCTTAATAGCCGTCCTGCTGTTGCTCAGTTCCCCCCTATTACTGGAATACGCCGGCACCGACATGCTGGAGGTGGCCGGCATCGATGCATCCCTGCTCTCAATGGTCGCCTACCTGTGGCACCTTCGACGATCGTCAGAGATCACGGCTCTCGTAACAGGTCTAGCACTGGCCCTAACCTTCTTCACAAAGTACAACTACGGACTGTTCGCGATCGCCCCGGTCGCGGTGTGTCAACTTTCTTTGGGCAGGTGGCAGCCCTGGCGACGGGAGAACCTCTGGCTATGGGTTCCTGTCGCAGTGCTCGCCGACCTTTGGTTTACCATCGAGGGAAAGTGGGAAGGGTTCGTCGGCTTTGCAACCAACCATGACAGCGGTATGCCGATGCTGTCCCAGGCTTCCCTGCTTTTCTATCCGCGCTATTTCTTCACTGAGTACACCAGTTCCGTCGTGCTCGGGATACTCACGATCCTTGCAGGGTTCGGCGCGATTGCATGGGTCAAGAAGATCGAAGTTCGCTTCATCCTTCTGTTTTTCGCGATTGGGTTTGGCGGTATGACGATCCACCATCTAAAGGCTGACCGGTACATCGCGACCGTCGTCCCTGCGCTTTTCTTGCTTTCCGCTTTCGCCTTTGTTAAGGCCTATGAGCGAATTACTCCTCGCTGGGCTCAATACGGCACGGTTGGATTCGGAGTCCTCCTCATCATCCCGACTGCTTTGATTTATGTAAAAGGCTTGCCGAAGCTAGTAACACGCGAGCGACCGATCTGGAGCGCATTTCCTTGGCCATACCGTGATTTATATAGTGCAACAGGTTTTGCTCTTATACAAATCGATCCAAAGGTGCCTACAACGTTCACGGGGGTTATCAACGAATGGAGCCCGGAATACATCCGTTGGCAATTCGAAATGACTTACCCCCGATCGAAGATGTACGTCGATCATTTGGAAAAGGGCCGACTCAATTTCATATCGCTTCAACTTCTACCCGGAAGCCCGTACCTGTCGCCGAACTACTACGAATACAACGCCAGGAACGACGCCGATGCCCTTCGACGGATGCAACCGCAGGTCAAGTCAGGAGTTCGGTCAGAAGCGGTATTTCCTCGTGAAGGACTCAAAATCGTCGTAATTAAAGACGCCGAAGCGCTTCGCTAGAAGGGCCACCCATAATCCCTTGGTCAAATGAGCCTCTGGGTGAAATCGTTAACCGCTTAGTATGTTATCTTTTCCTCCAACTCGCGATATCCAACGACGGATACCCCTATGCCAGAAATAATCAAGACGGACGTTGCCATCGTCGGAGCGGGGCCAGGCGGCTCAACATGCGGTGGGTTTCTTCGCAAATACGCGCCGGACATAAAGGTCACCCTCTTCGAGCGCGAGACTTTCCCACGTGAACATGTGGGTGAGAGCCAGCTCCCGATCATCGGGCAAGTGCTGAACGAGCTTGGCGTTTGGGACGCGATCGAAGCCGCCAACTTCCCAGTAAAGATCGGCGCGACTTATCGGTGGGGCAAAACCGACGACCTTTGGGACTTCCATTTCCTATCCGACGGAGTATTCAAAGACGAGCCAAGGCCGGCCAAATACGAAGGACAAAGGACTGCAACTGCATTTCAGGTCGATCGGGCGGTTTACGACCGGATCCTTGCCGACCACGCTGCCGCTCTAGGTTGCGACATCCGATATGGAACCGCAGTGCGAGAGGTCATGCGGGATGGAGACCGAATTACCGGCCTCATTTTGTCAGACGGAAGTCGGGTTGATGCTTCGACCTATGTCGACGCATCTGGCCACGTTGGTCTCGTGCGCCGAGAGATGGGCGTCGGAATCGAAGAACCAAGCGCATTACGAAACGTCGCCTTCTGGGATTATTGGCAGAACGCCGAATGGGCGGTAAGCATCGGAGTCGGCGGGACGCGCGTTCAGGTGATGTCGCTTGGCTACGGATGGCTCTGGTTCATTCCACTCAGTCCAGCCCGCACGTCGATCGGCCTCGTTTGCCCCGCCGACTACTACAAGCAGAGCGGCAAGACTCCCGAAGGGCTCTATCGATTTGCGATTGAGTGCGAACCCCGCATTCGTTCGCTTGTGAAGAATGCAACGGCCGAAGCGAAGTTCACGACCACGAAGGACTGGTCGTTCGTTGCTGACCGAATGGCAGGAGAGAACTGGTATCTCGTCGGTGAATCGTTGGGGTTCGCTGACCCAATCCTCGCCGCTGGCCTAACTCTCACCCATGTCTCTGCTCGCGAATGTGCATTCAGCATCATCGAGGGCCTGCGCCCGGAAAGTCAGGCGCAAGAGAAACGATGGCTCAAAGAGGAGTACGAGCGCAGAAATAGGCGTCGCGTCCTTCAACATATCCGCTTCGCCGACTATTGGTACTCTGCAAATGAGAACTTCACCGATTTGAAAGAGTTCACACGAGAGATCGCGAAAGATGCCGGTTTGGAGTTGGACGCCGATCGGGCATTTCAGTGGCTTGGAACCGGTGGGTTCATCGATGAGGATATGGGAACCGGAGGTTTCGGAACCGTCGGAATCGTCACCCTCCACCAGATCGCTCGACGGCTTTCCGAAGCACCGTCCCATGTCGAACTGCAGGGCTCCAACACCTATCTATTACGGTTACGCGGCGCCACCGAAATCAGAACCGCGATCTACTCGAAAGGGAGAGTTCAAGGCTTGCCGGCTCTCATTCGCGACGGAAAGCTTCTGCCTCTGCACGGTCTGTTCGGGCTTGTCGTCGAAGCGATTTCGAAGAACGCGCACTACGACCAGATGGTGGCTTACCTCGACCAGAGGCTCAAGGGAAGCGGGATGGCTTATGGATCCGCATCCCGCCTCCATATTGTCGGGTGCCTCGAGGCGATGGTGCGTGATGGCTGGATCTCGGCAAAGCGATCCGATCAATTCCCACCAAAGGACTTCTCAATCCCCGATGACACCCCCGCTGTTGCCCGGAATCGAGATGTTTCCGCCGATGGCGTTTGATTGGAACGCCATCGGCGGAAAGCCGAACTTCAGAGTGGGTAGTCGGCGACACAAGCCCAGGATGCTAGCGCACTGACGATGCTCGTCCAGTACCCAAACTCCAGGTAGATGTCCGAACTCCCGTTCGAGTCTTTGGAGGGCATCTGTGGATCGCTCGCATTCCGTATCGCAAGCCACTTGGCTGGGCTCCCCATCTCCTTGATCGCGAGTCCGAGGACGGCATCGCCCATTTCGACCATCGCCCCCTTTCCTTGAAGGTTGAAGTCGTTCTGGACGTCGTCAAACTCGAACTTATCGGTAGTCACGATCACCGGAGGTTCTCCAATCGCAGTCGTCGGAGACGAGGCGGTAAAGATCAGCGGATCGCGGGTGAACGGCTTGACTGCGCTCGGGAACACGGTCGCCGCCCGTTTGATCGAATCCGCGTTCGCTGCAACGAGCCCTGAGATGCTTGCCAATTGGCCGTTCGTCGGCACCACGTATCCGCCTGAGAAAGTCTGGCCGTTGAACGGTGTGTTCTTGAAAGTCCCATCCAGCTTGAAGAGCGCTTCGTTAGCGATCATGACGTCCCCCAGGAGCATCTTGGGGCCAATTCCCCCCGCCGTGCCTGAAGTGATCAGAAGCTTGGCTTGCGTCTGTTCGATCACCTGCTTGAACATATCCTTCACAGGAATCGATGCGTTGTCTCGAGCAAGGTGGAAGTTCGATTTGAACAGCAGTACCCTTCGACCGCCTATGAGAATTGGGGCGTACTTGCCGATGTACGGTTCTTTGTTGGCGGGAGAGCGGCCCGTGAAACGGCCCGCGAACTTGGAATCCCACTGATTCGTGTACAGGTGCCAACCGCCAGACATCCCCGATGCCGGCATCGCCCAAATACCTGGGGTCATCGCCGCTGCCATTGCATTCGCTTCGGCGGATGTCCATGTAAAGATAACAAAGTCGGCCTGAGGCAACTCGGCGTCGCTTCCATTGAAAGTGAACGACGTATCCAGCTTCGGCTCGAGCCCTGCCGGCCACGGGATCGGCTCAATCGAATGGCGCGAAACCGAAGCGAACCCAGTCCCGATGGATTCGCTCACATCCTGATCGAGCGGATTGAAGTCGATGATTTTATCGACAAATGGGTCGACCGTTACCTCAGGGTTCTTCAGCGTTCGTGTCGGCCTGATCACCATCATGTCGTGAGGAATCGGCCCCCAGATCGGGTCGGTAGCAAAGCTGTTGTCGAGTGCGTCGTTGATCAGTTTCGTATAGGCGGCGTATCCGCCCGGATTCTGCAGGAGGGCCATCGTCAATCCAGCAAGAAGCTGGGCATCGTCCCCCAACCCCACTACGCCAAATCCTGCCTGCAATCTACCGGAGATATTGATAGCCGCATTCTCGTCCGCGTCGTCCCACGTCTCGATGTCTTGAACCGAGTGCCCTGCCAACGCTCCAAGTTGAGCAGTGGCGATCATGGCGCCAACCTGCCTGGCCGAGGCCTGCATTTCATAGAGTGGATAGGCCTTATCGAAATTGATCGAATCGCCATTCACGCCTACCGCTTGGCCCGATAGCTCGACCGTGGTTGCCCCGTTTCCTAAAAGGTTTGCCAATGCGGTGAGCTGTGAAATGTAAGTGGTCCTAGTGCTTTGCGCCAAACCCGGCATCGCTTGGATCACGCCCTGGACAAGAGCAAGGCGAAGCAGATCGGTCGGGTGAACATCCAAGCCGTTCTCGTCGCCACCTGACGCATTTCGAAGCCCTGGCTTTGCCGCAGGCGGCTTCGCGAATTGACCGATGAACACCGCAAGCAGAAGCGCGAGATTGGCGCCAAAAGAGGGTCCCATATTCAAGACCCCGTAAGTGTCTGCGGCGGCTTCGTCCATCCAGTAGTCCCAAAGGATTGCCTCCCATTTATTGGAACCGTCCGAAAACACCGAATAGACCTGTTGGCGCAACTGCTGCATCAGCCCTCTGTCGGCGTGAATAACGTCGTGCCCACCCGTCTCGTGCGCCAAACTTCCGAAGAGGAGAGGATGGTTGGCAAAAGTGTAAGGCATGCTGACAACGCCAACGGTGCCCCCTGTCATGTTGCCGATCATGTCGGCTGGCAATGTAAACGGGCCATCCTCGGTGTTCGATTGAAAGACGGCGAGGGGTGGCAACGTTTCGGACAGATTGATCGCCAGATTACGCCGAGCGCTTCGATTGAGGAAGGACACATAGAGATCCGAGATCACAGCGAGGAACCGCTGCATCTGTGGCTTGATCGATGGATCGGTATGCTGATAAACACAGCCGGTGAGCGATTCGATCGTTGAGACATCCGCTGCCCCGATCCTTGAGAAGATGCTGTTCGCCCTGTTTATCAACGGCGTTACATAGCCGTCCTGGAAAGGCGCCGGCAGCGAAGAGGCTGCCTTTTCAACCATCGATTTGACCTTTGCTTCGGACGGATTAGCGCCAAAAGCCGGCGTCTTGGACGCCAGAAAGTCAACTGTCATAAGTTCCGCATAGAGTGTGTTAAAGTTCGCTTCGAGCCCTGCAGTCGGCATGGTTTTCCCCCATCTGCCTTACCAGTTGGTCGGCCTTTTGACCCACCGGCCAACGACGACGATCAAGTTGGTTTCGAAACTTTCAGCCTCTTCGGAACCAACAACCTCAGACCAAAGTAGCCCTAATGGTGAGATTAATAAGCCGGACGCCCCCGCTGCAAAATCCATACTGCATGATTGTTCCTTCTTATAATGTCTACAAATTAATTAAGACTCTTGGTTGAGACTGCAATTAGTGTACATTAACACAGGAAGTTAGCCAAGGCTTTTCTCAACAATGGGATCAAATAATCGGCTGAAAGACGTTGCCGATTTAGGAGATCGTCAGAGTCGACGTCTGGGTGCTAATTCCAACTGTCGCCGAAATTGTCACCGGGCCCAACGCTATCGACTTGTTCGACGTAATCGAGAACGTTCCCGCCGTCTGGCCAGCCGCGATTTTTACCGTTGAAGGCATCGTGACCCCTGAAGGAGTGCTCGCGAGGATCACTACGATCCCTCCCGTTGGCGCCGGACCACTAAGCGTCACCGTACCTGTCGAGGAACCACCCGGGGCGATTGTCGAGGGGCTCAGGCTCAAGCTCTTTATCGTCGGCGGCCCCACCGCAATCGTCACCGTCTTCGAAGTTGTTCCATTCTTGGCCGTCAAAGTGACCGTCTTTTGAGTGGAGACAGCTTTCGTCGCAATAACAAAACTGGCTGAGTCGCTTCCCGCCGGCACCGTGACCGACTTGGGAACAGAAACCGACGTGTCACTGCTGGAAAGAGTCACGATAAAACTGCCCGAGAACACCTTTGCACTCAGGTTCACCATCCCTGTTGATGAAGTCCCCCCAGTCACACTTGAGGGGTTCGCACTGACCAGAGCGAGCGACGCTGTTCCTATGGTCAATGTCTTCGTCAGCGATTTGCCGCCGAGCGTCGCCGTAATCGTCGCAGTTCCCGAAGTGGCGACTGGCTTTGTCGCGATCGTGAAAGTTCCGCTACTTTGCCCGGCAGGAACAATCGCCGTGGAAGGAACCGTTGCGGACGGGCTCGAACTTACAAGCGAAACGGTGGTTCCGCTTGGACCGGCCGGCCCCGAAAGCGTAACCGTTCCCGTTGCCGTCTCGCCGCCGCCGACACTCGAAGGATCCAGGGTAAGCGCGGTCAACTCCGCTGGGTTGATGGTCAGGGTCGCCGCCATCTGCCCGGTACCCGCTCCGGCTTTGACCACCACCGTAGATTGAGATGCGACGCCGACTGTGGTGACCGGAAACGTCGCTGTGGATGCTCCACCTGCCACCGTAACCGTCGTAGGGACGGTCGCTGAGGAGCTGTCGACGGAAAGCGGAACCAAAAGTCCAGTCCACGGCGCTGGGGCAGCGAGTGTGACCGTCCCAGTAGCGCCGGTTCCACCGATGACCGCGGTGGGAGAGACCGCTATACTCCGAATCTGGCTTTGAAACATCGACCAGACCATTCCCGCCCCTGTGCCGAGACCGGTTTCACCGTTGGGGCCACCATATGTTGAGATCCCATAAACGTTACCGGAGACATCGAATGTGACTCCCGCAAAGGGGCGGTTCCCGTCGAAACCTTGTGTTCCGGCAGTAGTGGTAGTTTTGCCCCCAAAATCATGAAGGTCGACATATGCGCCAGTCCGTGAAATCTCCCAGACCATTCCCGCCGAGTACCCGTCGAAGTCATTGGCGCCGCCATAGGCAGCAGTTCCAATCATGTCGCCACCGGCATTGAACGCCACCCCAGCATAGGAGTTTCGCCCGTCTGGGCCCTGGGCGCCGTTTGCGTTAGTAACAGTGCCACCAAAATCGTGAATGTCCGAATAGGCGCCGGTTGCCGAGATTTTCCAAACCATCCCGGGGCCATAAGCGCCGCCTGCGACGGTCGTTCCAAATAGATTGCCCGACTTATCGAAGGCGACACTTGAATACGGAGTCTGGCCATCTGGCCCTTGAGAGCCATTCGCGTTGGTGACTTGACCGCCAAAGTCGTGCAAATCGAAATAGTTGCCGCCGACGGCGATCTCCCAGACCATTCCGCCACCCTTAGGGCCGCGCTTACTGGCAGTTCCAAACAGGTTTCCCGCCGCATCCACGCTCACCGACGCATAGCTCATGTAGCCATCGGGGCCTTGGCTTCCATCCGCGTTTGTCACGGTGCCGCCAAAATCGTGGAGATCCAAATATTGACCTGATTTCGTGATCTCCCATACCATTCCGGCGCCGTCGATGCCTCCGTAATAGGGTCCACCGGCACTAGCCGTACCGTATAGATTTCCAGCAGCGTCAAGCGTGACTCCACTGCAGGGGTTACCGCCGTCAGATCCTCCCGAGCCGTTCGAGGTCGTGATGTACCCGCCAAAATCGTGCAGGTCGATATATTTGCCTGCCTTCGTAATCTCCCAAACGACTCCGCTATATCCAGCCGCACTCCCATTCGGTCCTCCAAAGGCGGTTGTGCCAAAGAGATTGCCGGCTCCATCGACTGCTACCGGTCCGAAAGGAATCTCGCCGTCAGGTCCTTGCTGGCCGTTGGAACTCGTCACGATTCCCCCGAAATCGTGCAGGTCGAGATACTTCCCCGCCTTTGTGATCTCCCAGACCATTCCCCGCTTCTTGAGCCCGCCGTACGCTGCCGTGCCATACATGTTTCCAGCCGAATCGAACGTCACCACCGACAAGGAACTAACCCCGTCAGGACCGGACGATCCCCCGAAATCATGAAGGTCCGTATAGATCAAATTCGACTGGGAAAACGCAATGTTCGTCGCCGCTGCGACGAACATTGCGAGTCCGATTTTGGCGGTACGAAGGCGCATTAAGGAGTCACCGTTAGAACAGCGGTTTCCTGAGCTTGGCCCAGAATGGCGGCGATTGTGATCGGCGTCGAACTAGTCACCTTCTTGTGAGTCACCATGAATTTCACACTCGTTCCTCCCGATGGAATCGTTACGCTCTTGGGCACACTGGCGACCGCCGAGTTCGTGCTTGACAGCGATACGACTAACCCTCCTGCAGGAGCTGGCCCGGTCAGGGTCACCACTCCCGAGACGACGGTCGTGCCGCTGCCCTTTACTGAAGTCGGCGTAACCGTAAGCGACATCATGGTTGCCGGTTGGAGCGTAATCGATACTTGCTGAGTGACCGTTCCGTATTTGGCGGTAACGCTTACCACCTGAGGCGTTGCCACAGCTTTGTGTGTTACGGTGAACGTCCCGGTCGTTGCGCCACTCAGGATCCGAGCCGATGCCGGCACCGTCGCCAGTTTGGTATTCGAACTCGTAAGGGATATCGTGCAGCCGGCAGTCGGCGCGGGTCCAGTCATGGTCAAAGTTCCTATGACGGCAGTTTTCGAACCGCCTACAGCAGTAGTCGGCGCGACCGAAAACGCCTGCAACGATGCAGGTTGAATCGTCAGCGACGCCGACTGCGTGATCGGGCCAGACACAGCCGTAATTGTTGCACTCGTCGAAGTTGTTACCGGCTTTGTTCCGATTTGGAATGTCGCCGAAGAGTTTCCAGAGAGAACAATCACCGATGCCGGCACGGTGGCCTTCGCGGAAGAGAGCTTAACGGTTATCCCTGCCGGAGGTGCAAAGCCATTCAAAAACACGGTTCCGGTAGGTGAGCCACCACCGATAACAGTGGTCGGGTTGACATTTACGCTCGCAAAACTTGCAGGCGTAATCGTCAAGACGGCGCTCTGAGTTGCCGAGCCCAAGTTAGCGGTGATTGTCGAGGTAACCGTGGTCGCTTCACCTAAGGTGGCAACACTAAAGGTCGCTGTCGATTTGCCTTGACTGACCGTAACGCTTTCCGGTGTCGTTGCTCCCGCCCCGGAAGAATTCAGGGCTACCGTCGTTCCTCCCGGTCCGGCTGCACCGTTGAGCGTCACCGTTCCCGTTGATGGGTTGCCTCCGATCACTGAAGTCGGTGAGAAAGCCAACGCCTTAAGGCTCGCCGGAGTCACAGTTATGACAGCAGATTGACTGGAACCGGCTAAGGTTGCTGTTATCGTTGCCGTAGTTGAGGTCGAGACTCCCGAGGTCGTTACCGTAAAGCTCGCGGAGGAGGCGCCTTTGGTGACGGTAACCGATGCCGGAACCTTCGCACACGCATTATCTGACGTCAACATGATGGTCGCACTGTTGGCGCCGAGCGGCGACTTGAATGTGACAGTACCGACTGATGTCGTTCCGCCTGGCAGGCTCGCTGGCGCAAATGTCACGGCCGTCTCTTGCGGGAAGTTAAGGACTCGTGCAACGAATCCCGAGAAGATCATCGCCCCCCATCCGGAGGCAGTGTCCCAACCCGTAGTCGCGTTTGAAGCGGAGCCATCGGGCAACGTTCCGGTCGTTCCGGAGGTTATGTCGTAGAAGACGCTTGGATCGCCATTAAACGAATAAATAAGGTCGTGGATGCGGCCAAATCTTTGATGACCGAGGTTATCAGCCGTCAGTCCCCCGCTTGCGATAATCGCCTGTTCGCTAACAGCAAGCGAGCCTGCTGCTAATGGGCTTGCGCAACTCGTTCCGCCCCAGCCCTGCTGTAAACCTCCACCGATGTAGATCTGATAGCCGGTATTCGGATCGGAATTCAGCGCGATGTCTGGCACGAGTCGATACGGAATGTTCGTAGGAACGCCCGTTCCTTTCTGATAGCTAGGCAGTAAATTGAACGGATCCTGATTTGGACACCAACCTCCGCCTCCAGCGTTACTCCACACCACCTCCGATATTCGGTTACCGTTCGCGTCGGTGTTGACGCTTGTTCCTCCGATAGACAAGACTTCGGGGTCTTCGTCTGGGTAGTAAAGGTCGACTACTCCTTGCGAGCCCCAGTCTCCGGATGCGCATAGATATGTGATGCCTTGGGCACTCATCGATTGGTGCAATGCATGCGCTGCCACAAAAAGCTGGGTCGGGCCGTTCCAGGCATAGCTCTCGCTGATAATGTCGGCTTCGTTGTCATCAGCTTCTTTGGTCAATACACCGATCAAGTCGGAGTTGTAGCAGTTATCGTAAAGGATCAGGTTGCATAGCGGCGCCGTCGACAAAACGATCTGAATATCGAGGTCGCATTCAACTTGTGAAGCTCCCGATACCTCTCCGTTTGAGTCGTCGATCGAAACAACCTTAACATTGGAGCTAACTCCACCGGGAGGCGTGGGGAGATTCCAGTGCTGATAGGTCAATGGGATGTTGAAAAGTCCGTAGGTGACCCAATTTGAGATCCCAACTGTGCGCCCTTGCCCTTGATTTCCGCTTCCATAGAGAGGAGCGATGCTATAGAGAGTCCTCAGTTGGTCAGGCGTCTGAACCCCAACCATTGTTGGCCGGACGAAGTTCTCAAGTCCGCCGACGTATTGAACGTAGGGCCGGATGGCAACTGGAACGCTCGGAGCCTCCGTCGAAGAAAAACAGATACTCGATGCCGATTGACCCGGCATCTTGGTTATGAAATCTCGGATCGATACGTTAAAGGCACTTTGAGCTTGCGCAACAGTGCTGTCGGCCAAAATCGAAAGTCGGTTCTTTCCAATTAGGCGGATCTTCATCCCTTGAGACGCCAAGTAGTCCGATACCTTTTTCACCTCTGCCGCCTTCAACCCGAATCGGGAGCCGACCTGTTCGGGGCTCAAGAACTTCCGATAGTTTGGGCTAGCAGGATTCGACACCGAATCGATGAAGCTTCGGATACCCTCCGAGTCTCCGAATGGCATGGCTACCGAGATGTGGAGCACATCCGATTGCGCCTTTTGGCCCAGCGGTATCGCTGTTAACGCCTGCCTGGGCAGATCCTGTTGGAGCGGGGTCCAAGCAACCTGATTTGTTTGGCCAATTGCGCCGACGGTAAGAGCCAAAAAGGCAAGTCCGACCTGAAAACTTCTTTGATATTTCATGGTTCGCTCCGCTGCTATCGTGGCCCACGGATTCCAGCCGGATTTTACGACTCTGGCGCAGAATATGGGTCCGTCTGGCACCTAAATCGGAGGCCGATTTCGAATTTTCGCAAGAAAGGCTCCAGCCTCTCATCCGATAGAAGCCCTAACTCCAAATCTGGCCCATGTCAGTGCCTCATTGCAGTAAAATCGGGGTGCTCGGCGCTGCTCAGGTGCACCTTTGATTACACTTATTTCAGTTCTATTTCTCCTCTCTGCGTCTACCCAAGAACACTCTAAATCTGGCACGGAATTCTTCGTAAGGACCAAATCCAACGTCCCGATCGAGCGTCTCGCAACTGCGATCGCTCCGTATGGAAAAATCGACTCGCGAAAGCGCGGTTCATCGCTTTTCTTGGTCCATCTCAAACCGGGGGTCGCGGACGCCCTAGCCAAAAAGCGTTTGGCCCAAATTCCGGGAGCTCACCTCCTTTCGATAATCGAAGAGCAGGCTGAACTTCGCGGCGTTCGAGAACTCGGTGAGCCGCTTGCCGGATTCGGTGGCGGCGATGACGATGAATCGTTGCCGGTCGGAGGAGTTGTAGCAGTCCGAAATCGCGAGAACATGGAGTATCGCCGCGTCGCACCGAATGCCAAAGACCTACAAGACAAGGGCAAAAAGCCGGAAACCGGAGGCCCAGACGAAGCGGCCAAATGGCGTCGGCTCGCGTTAGTCGACGAACACGGGCAGATTCCGCCAAATGCACTCCAGCGGGCATTGGCTCAGAAAAGAGCTCTCATTCAATCCGCGAAGCCGATGACGGGCGGGCAGAACTGGATTGAGGAAGGACCCTCCAACTTCTCGGGTAGAAGCCGAGTCGTCGTGATCGACCCAACGAACCCTCTACGCCTTTGGATGGGCGCCGTCGGAGGCGGAGTTTGGCGATCGCTCGACGGTGGGCAGACCTGGGCGGCGGTTGGAGACGGACTGCCGTCACTTGCCGTCTGCACCCTTGTCCTCGATCCTAACGACAACAAGACGCTCTACGCGGGAACCGGTGAAGGATATTTCAACGGCGACTCGATCGCCGGAATGGGAGTTTTCAAGAGCGTGGACGGAGGTTCGACTTGGACCCAACTGCCCGGATCTGCCGGTTGGACTTGGTCGCACATCAACCGCATTGCGGTTTGTCCAGGCAATTCCAACCTGATCCTGGTCACCCAGCAATATGGCGGCGTGTTCCGATCGACCGATGGCGGACAGACATTCTCGAATCCGTTCTGGGCTCAAAGTGGCCACGCCGTCGCCTTTTGCCCAACCAACCCCAACCGCGTGATCGGAACGATCCAAGACTACGACTTCAACGCTGGGCAATGGTACGCGGCAGCCATCTACTCCACCGACGCAGGAGCAACCTGGACCAAATCGAATGGCCTCAGTAGCCTTTGGGGGTTTGGCCGAGTAGAAACGTGTCCGGTTCCTAAAGATCAGAACACCGTCTTCGCCTCTGCAAGCGATGGAAACGTCTACAAATCTACCGACGGCGGAGTTAGCTACAAAGTAGTCAACACGAATGGAACCACGAGCGCCAACTGGTACGCCAACTGTATTTGGGTTGACCCCACCAACTCCAATCGCCTTGTGATCACCGGCACCTACGTTTACGGTAGCACCGACGGGGGAGCCACGATCAACTTGATCGGGCAAGGATACATTCAGACCGACCAGCCCCACCCCGACGACCACTACGTAGTGGCAGCTCCCGGATACGATGGAGTGACCAATAAAACCGTCTACATCTGCTCGGACGGTGGGCTCTATGCAACGAACGACATCACGTCCGCTTCAACGAACGGGGGATGGTTCCGCCTCGACCAGGGCGCCAGGTCGACTCAGTACTACTCTGTCGCTGGCGACGGTCCCGCTAACTTCTTCGTCGGCGGACTTCAAGACAACGGTTCCGAATCGAACCAGCTCGGAAACGGCAACGCCTACTGCTTCTTTGGCGGCGACGGCGGCTATGTTGCGATCGACCCAACGAACTCCCAGCACGTCTACGGCGAATACATCGACCTCGAGCTCTTCAGAGACGACGATGGCGCGACCGGCGGCAACTCGAATTGGATCTATGGCGGAATCGCCGATGCCGGAAACAACGCGAACTTCATCGCACCGTTTATCCTCGACCCGAACCAGCCGTTGACGCTCTTGGCAGGCGGCGCATCACTCTGGCGAACGACCAATGCGACCGATCCCAGTCCTTCATGGTCGGCAATCCGATCTCCCGGTTCTGATCTCCTCTCAGCGATCGCAGTAGCGAACGGCAATAGCGACATCATCTGGGTCGGCCAAAACGATGGCGGCATCGCGATGACCACTAACGGAACTGCGGCAAATCCCACTTGGACGACGATAAATACGCACAGTGGTGGTCCAATTCCGGGTCGATATGTGACCCGAATTCTGCTTGACCCCGATCATTCGAACATCGTTTACGTAACGCTTGGCGGATTCAGCTCAAACAACGTCTGGAAGTCGACCGATAGCGGCGCGACCTGGAATGCGCTCAACGGAACAGGATCCGGAGTTCTGCCTCAGGTCCCAGTGCGTGCGATCGCTCGTCGGCCCGCCGCGCCGAACACGCTGTACGTTGGCACCGAGATCGGGGTCTTCTCAACGACCGACGGCGGAAACACGTGGACGACGACCAGCGACATGACGATCAACGTCTCTGTCGACGACCTGCAGTACATGAACAACTCGGTCACATTGCTCGCTGCAACCCATGGCCGAGGAATCTGGGCTCTGCCCTACGGCCCAGGAGTTTTGAAGAGCCTCACCGTTGCGCCATCGGCTGTGGTGAGCGGTGGATCCTCGACAGGTACGGTTACGCTTAACAACCCATCGGGGGCCGGTGGCGTCGTCATCTCCCTTTCTTCGGACAACCCGGCCGCAGTCGTTCCTGCGACCGTAACTATCCCCGCCGGCCAGCAGATGACCACCTTCACGGTGACGACGCTTGGCGTGTCGACCGTAACAACGGCAAACATCACCGCTTCGATGAGCAACATCACCGCGAAGGCGACGCTGACAATTAACCCCGCGACCTTAATCGGTGTTTCCGTGACACCGACGACTGTTGCCGGAGGGGTCTCGTCTACCGGAACCGTCACCCTTCAGGGCATTGCCGGTCCCAATGGAACCAACATCACGCTGACTTCGAATTCAGCAAGTGTTTCCGTTCCTGGAACGGTTACCGTTGCCGCGAATGCTTCAACGGCGACGTTCACAGTGACCACAACGCCGGTGGCATCCACGACAACGGCGACGATCACCGCAACCCTAGGATCTGCAAATCAAACGGCGGCGATCACTGTCACACCGCCCTCCCTTTCAAGCATCTCGCTCGCCCCATCAACGGTTGCGGGAGGAACGCCTTCAACCGGAACCGTAACCATCAGTGGTCCTGCCCCGACAGGAGGAATGCTGGTCGGCCTAACCTCGAGTAGCACAAGCGCTACCGTCCCATCATCGGTTACGATCGCGGCCGGAGCAACGACGACAACGTTCAATATCCCAACTACGGCAGTATCGAAATCGACAACCGCCAATATATTCGCGACGATCTCCGGTGTTGCGAAATTCGCAACGCTGATGATCACACCGACGACCCTAAGCAGTATCAGCATCTCGCCGAACACGGTTCCGGGCGGGACGTCGGCAACAGGTACGGCAACCCTTAATGGCCCTGCGCCTCTGGGCGGCATAACCGTCGCCCTCAACTCAAGCACGAGCAACGCAACCGTGCCCGCTTCCGTCACGATCCCATCTGGCTCAACATCGGCGACGTTCAATATCGGAACGACGACGGTCCAGAACTCGGTAACGGCAACGATCACGGGAACGTTGAACGGCAATTCGGTCAACGGCACATTAACGATCTTGCCGCCGCTATTGTCCGCGGTTTCGGTATCGCCTGTTTCGGTAGTTGGAGGCAACTCGGCGACTGGAACGGTGACCCTTTCCCGACCTGCCCCAACTGGAGGAGCATCGGTGACGCTTAGCGCGTCGGCGGGAGCAACGGTTCCTGTTTCGGTGACAATCGGTGCAGGCGCAACGACCGCTAACTTCAACATCACGACGACCGGTCAAGCGACCGCAATAAGCGCCACCTTGTCGGCGACTTTTGCCGGCACAACAAGGACGACCACCTTGACGATCACGCCTGCTGGTCTTGTCGGCTTATCGATATCGCCGAACACGGTCGCCGGCGGCAACACCCCAATCGGGACTGTCACGCTCAATGGAGCAGCGCCGGTTACGGGAACGACAATCACACTCGCATCGAACAGTGCCAGCGCGTCGACTCCGAAGACGGTTACCGTTCCCTCGGGTGCTTCGTCTGCGACGTTTGCGGTGGCGACAACTCCCGTCTCATCGAGCGTGAATGCCACGATCTCGGCAACCCTCGGCGCAACCACGCTTACGTCGGCTCTGACGATTCAACCTGCGGTACTTTCAACCCTAACCCTCTCGCCAGCCAATGTGGTCGGTGGGTCGGATACCCAGGTCATAGGTGTCGTTAGGTTCAACGGCCTGGCGCCTTCGACGGGAGAGGTTGTTACATTATCGAGTTCAAGTACGGCGCTTGCGACCGTCCCGGCAACGGTGAAGGTTCTCAGTGGCACCGCCAGCATCTCCTTTACGGTCAACCACAAACTCGTCACATCTACGAAGACCGTAACGATTACGGCCACTTATGCCGGTGTCAAATTGACGGCAAACCTAAATATCGGTCCGTTCCAACTGGTATCGGTTGCCCTAAACCCGTCGTCGGTAATTGGCGGAAATAAAGTCAGCGGTACCGTTCTTCTCAACGCTCAGCCAGGATCAAGTGGAGTCATCTCGGTCAAGCTCACATCTTCCTCAAAGAGCCTCACCGTTCCCGCCACAGCAGCGGTTACGGTAGGCAGCCTCGGAGGAATCTTCTCGGCGACCACGGCTGCGGTAGCTACTTCGACGACGGCGACCGTCACTGGAACTTACGGATCGAGCACAGCTCAGACATCGGCAACGATTCTGCCCGCCACCTTGATCGCAGTTTCGGTTTCCCCAACTTCGGTCAAAGGAAGTGCGACGACGGCCGTAACCGGGACGGTATCGCTTAACGGCTTGGCACCGACCGGCGGGCTGGTCGTCAAACTCACAAGCTCGAACACCGGTGCGGCCACAGTGCCAGCCAGTGTAACGATTCCTGCCGGGAAAGCCACCGCTACATTCAAGGTAACTCACACAAAGGTCTCCGCCCAAACCGCGGTTACGATCAGCGCGTCGCTTGCCGGAACGACTCAGACGACATCCCTAACCGTTACGCCTTAGCCAAGGCGTAACGGCAGGTTGCCTCAAATGCTATCTTGGGAATGTCTCATGGCGATTCCGCAGCCCAGCATCGAATTCCAGAGTTTCAGCATCGCGGATGTCCCGGGTGCACCCGAGCCGTTTCGTCTTATCAATCGGATTCCCATTCGAGACAACGGCGAGCCCTTGGTCGACCTTCGAGAAACAAATCCCGAACTGACCCATAACGATTACTGCCTTCCGTATGTCCGCGTGAGTGTGGCGGAGGCGCTAAAAGCAGCAACGAAGAACCTACCCGATCACCTCGAACTGCGAGTTTTCACGGCGCTCCGAACCCTCGAACAGCAGGCCGAGATGTATTGGGGCAACTATAACAAGGCTAAGGAGGAGCACCCGAATTGGCCGGAGTCGGTACTCAGGAAGATGACCAATCGGTTCTTCGCACCGCCCGATTCCAAGGCGCCTCCTGGGCACTGTACCGGCGCTGCCGTCGATGTGGGTTTGTTCTCCCGGGAAACTGGCGAGCCGCTTGAAATGCGCGCGCCTCTCGAAGGTTGGAAGGGTGCTCCCACTGCAGCCGAGGGCCTCTCACCCGAAGCTGCCGAAAACAGGCGCGTTCTCTGCTTTTTAATGCACTCGACCGGCCTTTCGAATTGCCGTGACGAGTTCTGGCATTGGTCGTACGGCGACTCAGCTTGGGCCGTACGCGTAGGGGCAAACGCGGCCTGCTATGGCATCGTCGAACCGCCTCCCGGCGCCACTCGCGTCGTGATCCCGCAGGGGAGTTAAAATCGGGACATGGCTTGGTTCGACAGAGATATTCTCGACTTCTTCGCAGAGCTGGAGGCAAACAACCATCGCGAGTGGTTCGAACAAAACAAGAAACGGTACGAGAACTCGGTAAAGAAGCCGATGGAGGCCCTCGCCGCCGAGACGATCGGTCGACTGCAGGTCATCGAGCCCGATATCTCGATGACACCCAAAGAGGCTGTGTTCCGAATCTACCGCGACATACGGTTCAGCAAGGACAAGACCCCCTACAAGACGAATGCAGGAATGTACATCTCCGCGAGCGGCAAACACGATTCCGGACGTCCCGGAGTCTATTTCCACGTCGACGCCCGGTCGATGGGAATCGCAAGCGGATACTACAGCCCCGAGCCCGCCCAAGTTCGAGCGATCCGAGCCCATATCTGCTCCAACTTGGAAGAATTCGCATCCCTGCTAAACGAACCCGATTTCAAACGAATGTTCGGAACGATCACCGGCGAAAAAGGCAAGATCCTCCCTCCCGAATTCAAAGCCGCCGCCGAAGCTCAGCCGCTCCTGTTCAACAAACAGTTCTACTACTGGGCCGAATTCGACGGTTCAGCCGTTATGAGCGAAGATCTACCCGAAACGATCGTTCGTCACTATGAGTCAGCAGGTCCGATGAACACTTTTCTTTCGGCCGCAGCGATGCCTGGCTAACATGCCTTCCTGTTAGGGTATGACATGGACGTGAACCTGCCACGTGCGAGGGTTGTGTCTGTCGGCGATCGCGTCAGACAGGGCTCTATGCAACCGACTTATATGGACGTCGTGTTGTCCGACGGAAGTCGGCTATCGACGATCGGCAAGTTTCCGACTCGGGAGAACAAGGCGCCGTCCGAGTCGGTCGTCAATGAATGGATCGGATGCCGGGCAGCACTTATCGCCGGGGTTCAGGCGCCACCTTGCTACATCGTCGAGGCCTCGCCTCACGTCATGTTGCATCTGGTGGAACGCCACGGCATAACACTGGCTTCCCCGTTTGGGTTCGCATCGAAAGTCTGCGAGATCGACGCGATCGTCTATCCCAACACCCTATGCGCCATGACGCCCGAGGACTTAACGAGGCTGTTCTGCTTCGATATGCTCTTCATCAATGCGGACCGAACGCCGAACAATCCGAATTGCGGACACGCGAAAAGACGCCTTTTCGCTTACGATTTCGGAAGTTCGTTGCTGTCTCCCAAAGCATCTCCGGGTAACTTCGACCGATACTTCTTTGGTCCTGGCCTCAGCGATCGTGCATCGGCACACCTTTGCAAGGATTACGTAGTGTCTTGCGATATGGCCGAAGAGATTCTGTCGGAGATGATCGACAAAGTATGCAAAAACCGGTGGTACGCCAATTTCGACGTTAAGTTCCTGCCTCAACCGCTTCAAGAGCACTTGAAGCTGGTGGGGCAATACTTCGATTACCTATCCAGCGAGCGCAACATGGTTTGCCGCCAAATCGTCAGTACAATATAGTCGCCTAAAGGAAACGATGAGTTTTTCCGTATTCTACGCAGTTCGATTCAGCCCGGCTCCAGAATTAGGCGAGTGGCTGAACGTCGCTGTCGTAGGCGAAGGCATCTCCGAGCGCAAAGCAGGAATCATCGTCGCCGAATCGCTCCAGCGGATCGAAGCGGCGTTTGGCCCAGAAGCAGTCGAGCGAGTAAAAGCGATTTGCAGCGACCTATCAAACCTTATCGCGGCAATGGCGAGCGCTCACGATCGAGGGGAAACGACCCAACCGATCCCAACCGCGATGCGGGACCACGCATTGTCGCTTTCGTTTTCCGACCAGATTGTCGTCTTCGAGGGCAAATTCGAAGAGGCTCTTGCGATCGTTGCCAAGAAGTATATTAGTTCGCACGAGAAGGAAGCTCCGCCGCAGCAAGTGGAAGAGACCGCTGCAACGACTCAAAAAACGGACGCCGACCCAGAACACGATCTAGCCCGTTTCGCCAACAGCATTCAGAGCAGCCTTGCCAAGTTCTCTCGCGAGATCTTCCCAGTCAACGTCGCGAAGACGCTTGAGCAGGGGCAAAAAGTGATCGAGAACATCGTGCACGGCCAAGACGCGACAACTGTCTTGGTAATTGGGGCGGACCGCCATCTTGGCTCGGCGCTCGTGCCTCGTCTCCTCAATAGCGGCAAAAAAGTTAGGCTTTACGACCCTTCCCTCGGCTCCGAGACGATTGTTGAGATCCTTCATCCCGACGCGATCCAAGGCATCTCCGTTGCAGAAGTTGCGAAGCGAGCAGGAGTTAGCCAGGATTCGGTGATCTCGGTGCTCTCCGGAGCCGCCGAGAAGTTGCGCGTAAATCAGAAGACGGCGGGCAAAATTCGCGACGTAGCTGCGAAACTCGGCTATCGGGCGGAGGAGACGGGTGTCATCCACCTCGCTTCGAACGACATCGGAACCGCGATGGACGGGGTCGAAGTCGTTATCTATATTCCGGAAAGCGAATCTGCGAGGGGCGACGTCAAAACGGCCCATCGTCACGCTTTGGAAACCGGCAAGAAGCTCGCTAAAGCGGCAAAGGCCGGCGGCGTGAAGCGGTTTGTGTTTGCAGCCGAATATCCATTGCTTCACGAGGAAGACAACAAGGTTGAGACCGAACTAAAAGACGTTAGCGACCAAGAGTTTGCGGTAACGATCCTTCGCCTAGGCGAACTGTATGGTCACGCGAAGAGCGGCCATTGGTTTGGCGATCTCCATGACGAATCGGGACGCCTAAAAGATCATCCGACCGTCAATATCCTTACCGCTCGCGCAATCCTTAACGGCAAGGTTTCCGTGACTGACACCGAACCGAAACCATTTCTACACGTTGAAGACGCCGCCACTTCGATCACCGCCATTTTGGATGCGCCGTCGCAGGTCGTCGGCGGTCAGATCTACGATATCGGCTCGGACGACCAGATCTGTACTCTCGGCGAAATCGTACGGCTGATCAGGCAACAGGCCCCGAGCACCGACTACATCGTTGCCGAAGGCGTCGGCAGTGGAGCATCGACCAACCTGATCCTCACAAAGATTTTCGATGAACTGGGGTTCGCACCGGCTGAAACGCTTGAGGAGGGGATCGCCCAACTGGTAGCGGCGCTTAAGGACGGCACGGTCTCTAATTACCTTTCGGTCCAAACCGGAAAAGTTGGGGGAGCTGCGAAAACACAAAACGCCAACGACGAAGCCCCTGAAATCCAATGGGAAAGCCTAACGATGACCTCCATCGAAATCGAGATTCCCGGGACGTCCACCGATCAATCGATCCAAAAACACTGATTTCGGGCTTCTCTCACAATAACCGGCACCGTGCTCAACGTCAAGGGATATCGGGAATCCAATGAAAGCAGTCCATTTCGGCGCAGGAAATATCGGTCGCGGATTCCTCGGACAGCTTTACTCCGAATCCGGGTTCACAACCACGTTCATCGAGGCGGTTCCGAGCGTGGTCGAGGCCTTGAATCTGCGGGGCAGATATCAAATCGAGATCGCCGAGGATACGCCAAGTCGAGTCTGGGTTGAGCGGGTATCGGCAGTTCTGGCAACGGACATTGAGGGCGTCGCGGATGCCGTTTCCAACGCCGACGTGGTCTCGACTGCCGTCGGCGTGAATGTTCTGCCCATGATCGCGGAGGCACTGGCTCTGGGGCTAACGAAGCGGTTTGAAAATGGCGAACGCCCGCTCGACGTTATCGTCTGCGAGAACTTGCTTCACGCCGGTTCATTCCTTCGCGAGCAGGTTCGGACGTATCTGCCGAAGGGTCAACACGAGTCGCTGGATCGAAAGGTCGGGTTCGTTGAAGCGAGCATCGGGCGAATGGTGCCGACCGTTCCCCCTGCCAAGCGCGCTGAAGACCCGCTCTGGATTGCTGTTGAAGCCTATTGCGAGTTACCCGTCGACGCGGATGCCTTTCGCGGCCCAGTCCCTGCCATCCACAACTTAAAGCCGATTTCGCCTTTCGAGGCCTACGTTGAGCGGAAGCTCTATATCCATAACCTCGGTCACGCCGTTGCGGCTTACTTTGGGTTTCTTTCCGGCCACGAATTCGTCTGGCAGGCGATGGAGAATCCGGAAATCGCCGAGCAAGTTCGAAAGGCGATGACCGACTCGGCTCTTGCGCTTTCACGGCGGCACGGGCTGAATCGCGCCGACTTGGCCGCTCATGTGGACGACCTGTTGCGCCGATTTGGCAACCATGCCCTTGGAGACCAAGTGCTACGAGTTGCCGCCGATCCCCTCAGAAAGCTCAGTGCAAACGACCGATTCATGGGCGCGATTAGGATGTGCATCGAGAACGATGTCAACCCCAACAACCTCGCCAAGGGAGCCGCCGCTGCTCTGCGGTTCGACCCCGCTTCCGACCCGTCCGCCGTGCTGTTGCAGCAAAGAATTCGAGATATTGGAGTCGATCGAGTCGTCCGCGAACTTGCCGGGAACGATGCCGTTGCTTCTGCCGTTCTCGCTGCCTAACCCAAGCCGACAGCGCCTGCCACTTCTCCGCAAAGCAATGGGAGGATCGATTTTGCACACGATTCAGGGAAACGGCACTCTCCGGCAACGCAGACCCGCAGCCCACAACTTCGGTACTTGAACGCGCCGTCTGCAAAAACCGTCGCAACTACCGGATACCGGTCTTGGATCTTCTTTGCTGCCAAGAAGTTGGCTCCGGAGGACGTTCCGGCTCCCAAGTGATGAGTCTCGTGAAGCCACTTTGCGGCGTCGAGAGCCTCTTCAGAAGACACTGTAACGACCTCGTCTATGATCTCGTTGAGTCCTCCACTGCCATTGCTCGCGATATCCGGTATGAAGCCGTCACCGATTCCGAAAATGGAATGAGGTCCAATTTGGCCTTGGGACATCACTGCTGCTTCAAGCGGTTCCACCGCGACGATCACGGTATCGGGCCACAGTTGCCGAAGCGCTCGACCGACCCCGATCAGCGTTCCGCCGGTTCCGACGCCGGCTACGAACGCATCGATCTTGACTCCTGCCTGGGCAATCAGTTCTTGAGCGGTAGTCAACTGATGGCATTCCACGTTCAGAGGATTGCTGAATTGGTTAGGGTTGAATACGTTCGGATCGGCTGCTTCCATGGCATCCCGAATCTGGGCGGCTTCTGCAAAACTGCCCTCCTTTGAACACAGTATCAGGTCTGCCCCTAGCGCACGAAGCAACTCAATACGTTCACACGACATGTGTTCGGGCATGACGATGGTGACTGGAAATCCCATCTTTCGCCCATAGTAGGCCAGTGAGATCCCCGTGTTTCCGCTGCTTGCCTCGACAATTCGCATTCCCGGCCGCAAAACACCTGAGCGGATAGATACTTCAAGCAGGTACCGCGCGAGGCGATCCTTGATGCTCCCCGTCTTGTGAACCCATTCGATCTTGGCAAGTACTCCCGCCACCTCGATCAGCGGTGTCGGCAACCCGTCGTCGTCACTGGAAACAGCGGGACCGGCGTCAATTTCGCCTTCAACAGGTCCCAATCGAACACTTTGGCTCATCTCGATTCTTAGACAGGGGGTGTTTGCTCATGTTCAATTAGCTGGTAAGTGTCATGTTAACGACCAGTTGTTTGTATTTCCTCGGCTAATGGGCGCGCCAAATGCCGTACGCTAGTTTTGTTCATGAAGCCCATAGCCTTTCTTTTGGTGTTTCTGGCATTCGCTCATCGTTGCGCATGGGCACAGAACGCTCCCCCGCACACTCTTGCCGAGTTTGTCCACTCAATGAACTGGGATCCTGGCAAACGAGGTCCGCTCATGGTTTTGGAGCCTGAGGCGGTCAAAGGCAAGAAGGACGTCGAGGAGCTTGCCGGATTTAGACGTACACGTATCTCCTTGACTGGGCTCTCTGGGATCGTTCCCTCGACGATGGTGATCATCGACGACAGCATGCTTCAACCCCCAAATATGTATGACGGCTTGCCTCGTCACTCCAAAGTGCTGTACCTGATGACAACGCTCAATCCGAGGCAGTGGGATGCGATCACGGTCAGCGGGCTCGGGATCTCTGACTTGTCGCCGGACCAAAAGGCGGTCTTCACATCGCTCTTACCTAAGCCGTTCATCTATTCAAGCTTCACCGTTGCAACCGATCGCCATCTCGACCCAATAGACAAGAGTATCGAACTAAGCGAATCGGACTTGAGCTTGGTTCGGTTGCATCTCGAACGGTGTCTACGATTTATGATGCCGATTATTGGGCAGCAGAACGCGATGACCCCGAGGGACACAAAGCACGATAACGGGCGACCGGGTGACAAGGTCACCATGCGCGACTGGGACCAGCAGTTCCGTCCTCAAGAGTCCTTCGGGATGAAGATCCGACAAACGGTGCCTAACGAGCAGAAACCGAGCGACCTCAACTATCGAATGCCAGCCTTCACCGGATCGATCAAACTCAACCCTTCCGAACGGATAGCGGACATTCTCTCCCGCATCGGCCAGGCAACTTCATTGGAATTTCACGCCGACTATCGGGTTGGCGACCGGATGATGACGAGCATAGGCACCTCTGCGCCGATCTACAGCGTGCTTAGGATGATTGCGATGGCGGTCACGGGAACCTACCGGAAGGTTGGGGACGCCTTCATTCTCACGTCTGACCTTGTCGGGATGGGAACGCGGAAACTGAAGTTAGCCAATTACGATAGCGAACTCGATGCCAAAGTCCATAACCAAGAGAACGTATGGCGTGAACAGATCTACAAGAGCGGTCGCCTAAGCCAAATTCGATACCGATCGGATGATCGGCTTACTCCAGGGGACGCACTCATGAAAAAGCTAGACCAGGGGTTCCCTGGGAACGAAGCCAAGATTACGGCTACCGACCTTACCGGGGAGCTAAGAGATTTCGTCCAACGCCAGAACGAAATCTATCGGACCCAACAAGTCACCGCCGAGGGCGCTACCGCTCAAACGGAATACGAGTATTCGTTCGTGCTGCCGAACGGCGACAGTACGAAGTCGGACATCGATACGCTGGGGGAGCACATCTTCTTCGCTTCGGCAACCAGCGAGCCCGTTTCGCGACCGCAGCAAACTTCAATGCCTAAGGTGGATCTTGGAACCATCAAAGATCCAACCGCCCTCTGCATCACGGCTAATACGCAGGCAGAAGCTCAGCACGCGATCGACGTCGCCTCGCTATTCGGATTCAAGGATGTGTGGCTCGACACCCTCTCTCCAAAAGTCTTGACGGTTGCGGTCAAACTAGCGGCATCTCGTTCCATCAAGTTGAGTCTGGCCGTTCGACCTTTCGACTACAGAACGACAACGGATTCCGCATCCGCTGATCGAACAATTCTAGGCGATACGCCACCAGAATCGATGAAGCGCAGAATGGCCGATATTACGTGGGAGGGAATCTCCTCGAATGGATGGAAATCCCCGGAACTACTCGGACCGATCTCTCCCTTGTCGAACGGCTACATTGCACGTCAGGAGACTGTCGCCAATCTCGCCAAAACGCCAGGGTTGGCCGGAGTTCACATATTGAACCCAACGCCCCGCGGATACAACGGACCGCGCGTCGACTACATGAGCTTCCCTCAGCCGCTCTTTCTTGAAAAAGGAAACTTCGGTTACGCGCCCGATCTACGCCTCGCCTTCATCAGAGAACGAAACGTCGATCCAATCGACCTCGTACCGCCGCAACTCTACTCGAACTCCGATCTACGCCAACCGTTCTTCCTGGATGACGCACTTCGTGGAAGCTCGTCGATCTACGACGGGTCCGATCAGCCCAACCCGGCAACGGCGACGATGATGCGGGAGTTCGATACTTGGTTGGCAAAGTTGAACCACCGGAGCTTACAGTCCTTGCTTGATGCGATCAGCACAGCAAGCCCTGGAACTGCAATTACGATGGAAGCAATCCCCGTCGCGATGAACGCAGTCAACCGCGTTGGCGGTGGATTGGTGGATTGGAAACCAGGCGATACCCTTCCGGAATTCACCGAACTCCGACGGGGCGACGCCGCACCCGACCTAAGCAACTACGTCCAACGAATCTGGGTATCCGACACGGTGCAGGTTTATGCTCACGCCGTACTGACATACATGGCCCGACCTGACGAAAAAAGACCCCGCATGGCAGGCATCGTCCTCGACCTGACCAACCTGGAACCTTTGGATGCAGATAAATGGCTTGGGCAGACGCTCGTTCGGCAGGCAGATAAGGGGCGTTAAGCGCGCAGTCGCGGGAGGAGATACCGTGTCAGAATCCAAGCCATGCTCTCTCGGCGTGACCTCCTCAAGTACACAGGGCAAAGTTGCTTGCTCGCAGGCTGTGCACCTTTGACAACTGCCTTTTACTCACCGGATGCTCCGTTGAAGTCAGGCGCTATGAGGTGCATCAACGTCGTCAACTTCATTCGCGGCGTCGAACCTCGATTTCAGACCGACCTTTTGCTTCCGGTTCAAAAGCAGATGGAGTTGGTTCTCAAGCACGGTCTGCCTGCGACATGGCTTCTCCAGTTCGACGCTCTTGTATCGGGACCGTTCGTCGAGTTCTTGAAGGCTCACGTCGCTAAAAACCATGAAGTCGGCTTCTGGTTCGAGATGAACGAGATGCACTGCAAAGCGGCCAAAGTTGAGTGGCGCGGAAGGCCGAATTACGAATGGGACCACTTCCCTCCCGTCGCCTTTACCATTGGATACACGCCGACCGAAAGAGTCAAGCTCGCGGACGCGGCGATGGCCGAGTTCAAAACCATCTGGGGCAAATATCCAAGTTCGGTCGCGAGTTGGAACCTCGATTCGATAACGATCGCCCATTTGACCGAAAAGTATGGAATCGATGCATATGCCGTCTGTCGCGACCAGATCGCGACCGACGGCTTTACCATTTGGGGAGCGCCCATCGCCGGATACTATCCCAGCAAATCGAATTGCTGGAGCCCAGCAGTAAGCCCACACGAGCAGATCCATACTCCAATCTTCCGCATGCTGGGGCAGGACCCTGTGTATTACTACAACCGAGGCTATCCGCTTCCAGGGGGCAGAGTTGTCGGCGAACCGGACACGATGGAGCCGGTTTGGACCTCTGGGCGCTCCGACCGCTTTGTGAAAGAGTTCTTCAACATGATCGCGGAGGCGCCGACTCAGCAGTTCGGATATGCCCAATTGGGTCAAGAGAACAGCTTCCCTTGGCCGGACACTGCAGAAGCATATCCCAAGCAGATGGATGCTCTCGCCAAGCTCCGAGACGCCGGCGCGGTTCATGTGGAAACGATGGGGGAATCGGGACGCCGCTTCAAGAAGGCGTTCAAAACGACGCCGGTTCAAGCCCAGGTCCAGTTGAACGATCCATTCGGAAACACCGATCCCGCTGAAAAATCGGTCTGGTACCAAAGCCGATTCTATCGAGCGAACCTCCACTTCCGAGGGAATGTCCCGTTCTTGAGGGACCTAACCGTCTATAGCGATCGGCATCCCCAGCCGTTCTTGAATGAAGCCACACGAAGCAACGACGTTGAGCAGAGAATGCCTGCGGTCCTCGACGGATACCACTGGAGCAAGCATCCTGGCTCGATCAAGGAGATTGGCGCCGGTGGCTTCTTCCAACTTGGCGACCAGCGGCTGCATTTGGCTGCCGATCCGGCAGTTCGAGAAGAGGGCAATGCGCTTATCGTCGAACTACCGCTGCAAGACGCCAAGACTCTCATCGTGAGGTTTGACGAGCAGGCGGTTTCGTTCCACCTGACACCTAAGGGCAACACCCCACTGTCAGTCGCGTTCGAGTGGGACCCCGCAAAAGGCGCACTGAAAGGCGTCATGGCTCAAAGCGTCTCGTATCACTGGCAAGGACTCGATTACGCTGTCGCCGTTTCCGGTGGCGAAGCGTCACCAACTGCCGGCGGATGGACGGTCACTGAGAGTAACCACGACATCGGCCTGCATCTGAGCCAAGGATGAGTCCTTTGAGCTAGTCCAACAATCGACAATGGAACCCCGTCTCTTGTATGTGGAGGTCTCTATTACAACCTTAACTGTCGATGAACTCCGAGCATCGGCGATGGCTTTCGGCCTTGCAGACCTTGATCCTGGACTCTGGCGCGGGATTCGCGATCGAATGAGCGACCGGATTGAATCCGGATTGGAGAAAGGGGTGTCCGCAGCTATTCGGCTCGGCATGTTCTCCTACCTGCAAGAGTTAACGACTGCATGGCCAAGCGATGGACCACTTGCCGAGGCATTTGCTGGACAGGTCGCAATTGACTTTCAAGCCCGCAACTCCACACCAGAACACGAGATGATTACGGCTCCGACGATCAAGCATTTTGCTCAAGTCATTCGAAATAATCATTACGATTGGGACGGACTTTTGGTCGCCTTCTTGGATCCCGAGGCGGCTCGGATCGACTGGCTTCGCCAGAACCTGAAGCTAACTCCGAGCGAACGACTCCGGCGACATCAGGTGCTGATGCCCCAACTCAGGAGAGCACGGCGTGTCTAGATCTCCAATAGACCTCGTCCACATAGCTCAAGTTTTGAATAAGCATAACGTCGACTACGTCCTTGTCGGCGGCATGGCCGTAATCCTTCAGGGCCGAGAGTCAGCTACTCTTGATGTCGATCTTGCGTTTGATCGTTCCGGCAAAAACATTGAGCGGCTTGCAGACGCGCTTGAAGAGCTATCTGCAAAGCCAAAGCGCTGGGTAACCGCAGGCTATCGTCTTAAACTATCCGCTCTTGGGACGGCTTGGCTGCATTTAGAATCGGACTTCGGTGATATCGACCTCATCTCAAGCATCCGTGGACTGTCCTACGATGCAGTGAGGCAGAACTGCGATAGATTCGAAATCGACGCCATTAGCTTTTCGGTAGCATCGATTCAACAACTCATCGAGATGAAGTCTCAAACCGGAAGAGAAAAAGATGCGATCCATATTGCGGAGTTGCAGCAGTTACTCGACATCCAGAAGGAAGATATCTAAGCCGAATGAAAAATCCAACATGGTGACGGCGGTTATTGTTAGGATTCCCCAGCCTTAGCCAACTCTATGAAATCCACAACTCTCGTTCTTGCGTCGGTCCTCGCCATGTCACAAATAGCGCCATCCGCTCCGGCATCGCAGGCCGGTAAACAGCGTGCGCCGATCGATCGACATGCGCTCGTAACCCGCCACAACTATGTGCTGACTGAATTCGACGCACAGAATCCGGTTCAGGTCGGAAATGGCGAGTTCGCATTTGGGATGGACCTCACCGGTCTACAGACCTTCGTGCCGTTCAACACGATGTCCCATTGGGGATGGCACAGCAGCGCACCGCCGGTTGGGCATAGCCCAAGCGAATTCGAAGGCGATCTCCTCGAAACACACGGGCGGATGGTTCGATACCCACTCTCAGATCCAAAGCACCCGGAGATTTCGAATTGGCTCGCTGGAAATCCGCACCGGATCAACCTCGGGCGGTTAGGATTCGCGTTCAAGAAAGAGAATGGCGAAGCGGCGACGCAAGAAGACATTCGCAATCCTAGCCAGTCTGTCGATTTGTGGACCGGTGTGGTGACAAGCCAATTTCAGGTCGAAGGCAAACCGGTTTCCGTAACGACCGCATGCCACCCCTCTCTAGATAGCATTGCCGTTCGCGTAGAGTCAGCCCTCGTCAAAGAGGGGCGCCTATCGGTATTCCTCAATTGCCCAGGCGACAGCTCTTCGCAGTTCGATAACTACGTAGGGGATCGCAGCAACTTGGCTACGCTGAAAGTCGTATCCGACTCGCGATCAAACCGCATCGACTTCGTGAGGAACCTCGACAAAGACACCTACCGGATCAGCCTCGCTTGGGACGGCAAGGCGAAAGTCGTTCCCCCCGAGTCGGTCGGGCCACCCGTCGAGATTCTTAAGGCCGAATATGGGGCGGAGGACAAGTGGGTTGACGTTACAAGTACCGCGCAAAAAGCGGTGCATGGCGGTCGGTTGGTCCTCAGCGTTGGCAACAGCCTTGCCGGAGATCCGATTCTTGGAAAGGTCAAACGGCTCAGGGTCACCTATCGGTCGAAAGGAAAGACCGAAACCGTCGAGGCCAGTGAGAACGAAGATTTGGTCGTTGACCCAATCGCTTCCCGTCGCAGCTACACGCTTCAGCCGATCGGCGAATCGAGTTCACTCTCATTCGTCTGCGCATTCTCCCCGAAACCAATGCCCGCGTCCCTTCCCGATGCCAAAGCCACGCTAGCGGCCAGTACCAAGCACTGGCCTGAATTCTGGAAATCCGGCGGCGCGATCGATCTGTCCGAGAGCTCCGATCCTAGGTGGCACGAGCTAGAGAGAAGGATCGTTCTTTCGCAGTACTTGATGGCGACAAACGAGGCTGGTTCCTATCCTCCTCAAGAGAGCGGCCTCGTAAACAACGGCTGGTACGGGCGCTTCCACATGGAGATGTACTGGTGGCATGCGACGCATTGGGCGCTCTGGAACCGCTGGCCCGAACTGAATCGCAGCATCAACATCTACAATCAGCTTCTCGCCGGGTCGACAAAGCTGGCAAAAAGCGAGGGGTACCTGGGAGCTCGTTGGCCCAAATGCATCGGACCGGATGGACGTGAGTGGCCGTTTACGATTCACTCGCTACTGATCTGGCAACAACCCCACCCGATCTTCTTTGCCGAACTGGATTACCGCGCCCACCCGACGCGTGAAACGCTTGAGAAATGGAAGCCGGTCGTTGAAGCGACTGCCGACTTCATGTCGACGTACGCCTTCCTCGATCCCAAAACGAACCGATTCGTCCTCGGCCCTCCCGTTTTCGTCGTATCGGAGAACACCGATCCCAAGATAACTCAGAACCCGACGTTTGAGCTTGGTTACTGGCGATTCGGACTTCGAGTCGCGCAGGAGTGGCGCGCCCGCCTAGGGTTAAAGCCGAAATCAAGTTGGGCGAAAGTTCTGGAAGGACTATCGCCGCTTCCCCAGCAAGACGGC
>Ga0364873_10077_pt1 | contig 62167 bp, 57 predicted proteins | sample ExccelAu500001D3_2_FD_206928 | JGI IMG/M metagenome (GOLD analysis project Ga0364873, IMG submission 206928) | Enriched cells from Trout Bog Lake Hypolimnion, Wisconsin, USA - BchlTB.Aug07.5000.01.D3 | ecosystem: Environmental > Aquatic > Freshwater > Lake > Hypolimnion/Profundal zone | place... | reverse complement strand
CAAAGTCAAACAGTATCCGGAACCATTCAGGATGCTGATAAAAAAACACCACTGGCGGGTGTAACCGTAAAAGTTACGGGTACTGCCATTACCAGTCAAACCAATGAAAAAGGGGCTTTTACTATCAAAGCTTCGAAAACACAGACATTAACCATCAGCTCTGTTGGTTTTGAAAGCAAAACGGTTTCTGTCGGATCGGGTCCGATAACGATTCTTTTAAAAGCAACTGTTGCAGAACTGGATGAAGTAGTTGTTGCGATGGATCTGAAAAGAAAACCACGCGAATTGGGCTATTCTGTGCAGAAAGTAAGTGGAAAAGAAATTACTGAAACACAGCGTGAAAACTTTGTAACCAGTTTACAAGGAAGGGTATCCGGATTAACTGTTACCCCTACCAGCGGGGCTGCAGGTTCTTCAGCCGGTATCGTATTAAGAGGTTTCAATACTTTATCCGGAAATAACCAGCCTTTGTTTATTGTAGATGGTATCATTATTGATAACCAGACCCTGAATCAGAACTCACAGGGTGGAACGGGTATTGGTCTTGCATCAGATTTGCCAAACAGAAGTAACGATTATACCAATCGTATCGCCGATATTAATCCCAATGATATTGAAGGGGTAACTGTTTTGAAAGGACCAGAAGCAACCGCTTTATATGGAAGCCAGGCCAGTTCAGGTGCCATTGTAATTACTACCAAAAAAGCGAAATCTACTGGAGGAAAGATCCTTGTTACTTATGATGACAATTTTCGTATGCAGAAAATTAATCGTTTCGCTGCCCTGGATAATACCTATGCACCTGGATTAAATGCAGTTCCTGCTGTGGCTCCAGTTACAGGAGCAACAGCTTTTACTGCTTTTGGTCCGGCTTTACCTGCTGATGCAAAGAAGTATGATAATTTACACAGGTTTTTCAGAACCGGTTTATCTCAGACACATAACATAGGTATGGAATTCGGTGGAAAGAATTATGGATTTCGTTTTTCCGGACAATATTTTGATGATCAGGGGGCTGTTCCATTCAACAGTTATACCAAGTATAATTTCAGGTTATCCAATAATACTAAAATTGGTAAATACATCGATATCAATCCGTCAATTTCATTTACCAATGCAGATAATATAAAACCAATTAAAGGTGTTTCTGGATATCTATTGGATTTATATGCATGGCCAGTTACAAATGATATAACCAATTATCAGGATCCAAAAGGGAATAAACGACTTCTGTATGCAACTTCTTATAACTCAGAATATGATAATCCATTATGGAGTGCCAAGAACAATACATCAGGAGATAAAACAAACCGTATCGTATCTACTTTAGGTATCAATATCAATCCTTTCAATTGGTTAACTTTATCTGGCAGGTTTGGATATGATACATATAAGACTAATGGATACATGTTAACCAGTCCTGAATCTTATCTGTTAACAGCCGCTACCGGTGGTCAGTTAGATAATTACTACAGAACCTATAAAGGATATAACCATACCATCACCGCTACTGCACATAAAAACATCGGAAATTTTACTACAAGGTTATTAGTAGGAACCATGTGGCAGGATCTGGAAACCGAGCAATTTGGTTTGGTAGGTACTCACCTGATCGATTCTACCGGAACAGATAGCAGTAATACACTGGCAAGTACCAGAACCCGTTTGTTAAGAAACGTATATGGTTTGCCTAACGTAAGCATTTTACGTGAAATGGCTTATTTCGGTGAAGCTTCAATCGGCTACAAGAATGTGGTTTTTCTTACCTATTCTCACCGGTTTGAAAGTGCATCACCACTACCAGCCCAAAACAGGAACTATAATTATCCAGGTGCCAGCTTGAGTGTGATTGTTTCTGATATCTTCCCAGCTATCAAAAAAGGGAATTTCCTGAATTATGCTAAGCTAAGGGCTTCATTAGCGAATACCGCAAGATTGAACGATCCATATTCTAATCAGGCTGTATTTGTAAATAACCAGTTTAGCTCTGCTATACCTTCCTATTCTTATGGGTACACAAATGCCAACCCCAATCTGGGGCCTGAAAGCCAACAGACTTATGAAATAGGTACAGAATTAAAATTTCTAAACAACCGGATTTCATTGGAAGCAGCTTATTACAATACACTTTGCTTAAACCAGATCAGTCAGGGATATCGCGCCAGTTATGCGACTGGTTTTATCCTGAATACCGGAAACGTTTCTTCTTTACGTAACCAGGGTTTTGAACTTGCTTTGGATATCACGCCTATTAGAAAGAAAGATTTTGACTGGAATATCCGTTTCAATTTCAACCATATGTGGAGTAAGGTATTAACCCTGCCTGCAGCAATCGGTATCAATAATGACTATTACAACTCTGATACCTACCTATCTGGAAATGTTAGGGGTGGACTGGTAAGAGGTCATTCAACCGGAACGATTACCGGTTTCGGATACCTGAGAAACAATGCTGGTCAGATTCTAATCAATCCTTCTACAGGTCTGGCTGTTGTTGATCAAAATAACTATGTAAGAGGTGACAGAACACCAGCCTTTACATTGGGAACACTGAATTCATTCCGTTACAAAAACTGGACACTGAGTTTCTTGTGGGATCTGAAAGTGGGCGGGGATATTTATAACGGTACTGATTACTACCTCACAACTTTGGGAAGAAGTATTCGTACCAGCAACAGACAAACGCCAATTGTTGTGAAAGGAGTATTGAATGATGGATTCCAGAACAGTGCTAATCCGACCAAAAATACGATCGTAATCAATCCTTATTATAACAGCAATTACTATACTACTTTACCTGATGAAGAATTCATTCAGCATAATGTAAACTGGCTGAGATTAAGAGATATTACTTTGAATTACATGTTGCCTGAAAGAATTACTAGGAAAGTAAGAGGACTCCGGTCAATGAGTTTCTTCTTAACTGCCAATGACCTGGTATTGATCACGAATTATCAAGGTGCAGATCCTGCTGTAAATGCAAACAATCCAGGAACCAGTGGTGTAGGAGCGTATGGGTTTGACTACGGCAGCACACCTACTCCTGTCAGCATGAGCTTTGGCTTACGTGCCGGATTTTAATTCATAAACTGTGAATGATAAAACGTCTAAAAAAAATTGTATGAAAAATAAATTCTTTAATTCAATCCTTCTTGCCGGAATAACCAGTCTGCTTTTTATGGTATCCTGCTCAAAAAAGATTGATGATGCATATCTTAACCCCAATGCACAGGTAATCGAGCCGATCGAGAGCATTTTACCGAGTGTGATTGGTGGATTTTCTGCCTTTTATTCTTCTGCGGGTACCGGTTATGGTTTGCAGAATGATGGTATCCTTCTTGGTCGTTATATACAATACTGGGGCTCACAAACTGCCGCAGAATTGTATGGCGAGATGGGTGGTACAGGTGCCAGTGATAACACAGGCTCTGTTTGGGCAACTGTTTATTATGGTCATGGACAGAATGTCAATAAAATCATTCTCTGGGGTAGCCAGCAGCAAAAATGGGATTATGTGGGTGTTGCCTGGGCAATCAGGGCATGGGGCTGGTTACAACTAACCAACCAATATGGTGATGCAATTTTGAAAGAGGCATTTAATACCAGTTTACAACAGTTTCATTACGATGTGCAATCTGATTTCTATGATAGTTGTCGTGCTATCTGCTTCAGGGCTTTAAGCTTCCTGAACAGAACTGATGGAAATGTGAGCCCGGCTAACCTTGCTATCGGGGATAAATATTTTTATAATGGAGACGTAAGCAAATGGAAAAAGTTTGTGTATGCAATCCTTGCTCGTTCCTATAATGATCTGACCAATAAAGCCATTTACACAAGTAACGGTTATGCCGATTCTGCTATTAAATATGCAAACCTGGCTATGACAAGCAATACCGATAATGCTACTTGTAAATTTGCGGGAGGGAATACCTCTGCATTAAATAGTTATTATGGCCCATTCAGAGGAAACGTAGGAACGATCAGACAGGCTGCTTATATCTGCAACCTAATGACGGGTTTAAATAGTGCTTTCCCAGGTGTTCCTGATCCAAGAGCCCCCTATATGTTGCGTGAAAATACCAATGGAACCTATAAAGGATTTACTCCCTGGTTAGGCTCTGCCGGTTTGGTAACCAATGATTACCCGCAAAATTTCTGGGGTAATGCCACGGCAACTTCTACCGCAGCCCCTGCAGTAGATAATAGCCGTTATGTTTTCCAGAATACTGGTGAATATCCTATGATGACGGCTTCTGAAATGCAGTTTATTCTTGCGGAATCCTATCTACGGAAAGGAAATAATGCAGCTGCATTGACAGCCTATACCAATGCAATCAGCCTGAATTTTGATATGCTTACTACAAATTATACGAATAATATTCCAGCTGCCAGTGTAATTACACCTGCTTCAAAAGCTGCATACCTGGCTAATCCTATTATTGTTCCTGCGGCTAGCGCATTAACACTTACCGATATCATGTTGCAAAAATACATTGCATTGTATGGATGGGGGGTTCACGAAACCTGGACTGATATGAGAAGATACCATTATACAGATCTGGATCCTGTGACAGGTAAACAGGTGTATGCTGATTTTGCTCCTCCTTCAGGTATTTATCTAAATGCTACCAATAATGGCAAATTGGTTTACCGTTGCCGTCCAAGGTATAACTCAGAATATCTATATGATGTTCCTGAATTAACCCGTATCGGAGCAGAAGCACCAGATTATAACACGCTTGAAATGTGGTACACCCAAAAATAACTTTAACACTAAACGAATCAAGGATGAAAAACAATATTTTAATAATCGCAGTCATTGTTACCGTTGTGTTGGGTGGGCTATATTCCTGCAACCGTGACTATACGCTAAAATCTCCGGTACAAACCACCAGTGGTACCGCCTATTTAAAGATCGTAGATGCCTCTCCGAATTTCAGGAATGTCCTGAATCAGGCAGATTCATTTAATGTATTTGTAGGAGGTAATAAAATCAGCGGGTTTACCCCAGGTGGTACGGTTTCCTGGCTAACTTTTGGATCCATTTATCCAACGGTTTCTTCGAATTATGGGTATGTATCTATACCTGCCGGATCTCAAGTCATTAAATTATCAGTACCAGGTGTTTTATTAGCTGATTCTGTGGCTATTACGTCTTTAACCAAGACTTTCCTACCAGATCAGTTATATACGCTTATGATTACCGATTCAATTGCCTCTACCAGAGATTCTTCTCAGATCTTTGTTCAGGATTCATACCTGCAACCGGTAGTAGGCTATTTCAACCTTCGTTTCATACATGCAGTATTGAATGATACAGCTGGTAAAATGATTGATATTTATTCTACCAGAACCAACCGTAGTATTTTCACAAACGTGAAACCTGGTTCCATTTCTACCTTTACGCAGTATCCTTTTAACGCAGTATTGTCAGATACATTATATGTAAGAAGATCAGGCAGTCCGGCTATTGTTCTGGATACACTGAATACGGTAAGTTTCAGTAATGGCAGAACCTATACTTTGTATTACAGAGGAGATGGTACTACCAATTATAATACCAATACCAAAAGAAGACATCTGGCTACCTATTTACATCAGTAATTGTTGGGCTATTTTTAAAAAAGACCGTATGAAATACGGTCTTTTTTTATGCCTTATTACCAGATAAAAAAGTCAGGATACAAAAAAGCACAGCAATCAATAGCGCAATCACTAACTTATTTCTTTGCCACAAGTCTAAGATTTTTTGCTGCACCAAAAATTTTCTGATCCTTTTATCCATTTCCGGATTTTCGGTATGAATAGTAAGTAATACTAAACAGATTTTCTGTATTGAAGAAAAAGGTAAAAAATGGCAGGATTGTAATAGGCTCTCTGTGAATTTTTGCGCAAGGGTACTATCTGTTTCAGCAGCTAAGAGTTGGATAGTATGATCAGTTAGTAAACTTTTCATTTCAAACAACAAAGCATCTCTGTCAATACGAAAAGGATCCGTTAGTTTAAGTTTATTTTCCAGGGCAACTGCCTGTTTCAATAATTCTCCTGCTGAAAAAGGCGTAAATGCAATCCCATTTTCTGTATTTGCATATTGTTTGTAATGATACTCTTCTCGTTTCTTTTTATCGATCAGAACATCATAGGCTTCCCTGATCTCGGTAAATTGGATTGCCGATAACTGGTTACCATCATTCTTGTCGGGATGGTATTGTTTCGCCAGTTTACGGAATGACTGCCTGATTTCTCCAACCGAGGCAGAAGGGGAAACCCTGAGTATTTTGTAATAATCTTTTACGGGCATCAGTGATTGGTATCAAATTCTATATCATCACTATCTAATAGTTCTCTTTCAATTTCCTCCATCTGAACAATATCCCAGGCTTCAGATTCGGTAGGGGTAACATTCAGGATTTCTAGGATCTCCATCTCATCCAGGGCTTTCTCAACCCCATCCTGCAACCCGCAGATTACGAAAGAATCACTGGTTTCATAGAAAAGCTGTTGCAGTTCTACCAGGTTTTTTGCGGCAGAAAAGGAGATCAGAGACACGTTTTCCAGGTTCAAAATCACATTTTTGACCTCTTTTAGCAGTTGGGCCTTGCAGATTTCCACCCATTCCGCTGCTATATTGTCAGAAAGTTCCGCAATAATTGGCGTTACAACTGTAAATTTTTCCTTGGTATCAATTTTGACTTCCATAGTTTAAGTAAATTACATTAACACAATGTGTATAACTGCATCACAACTTCACTCAAAATTATTCGTTATAATTGTATAAATCCAAATTAGGTTATGGATAATAATTTTTCAGCACAGGTTAAAGAGATCATTTCTTTCAGCAGAGAGGAGGCGTTACGGCTTGGAAATGACTTTATAGGGACGGAGCATTTATTATTGGGATTGATACGGGATGGTGATAATACTGCCATTAAAGTGTTGAAACAATTGAATGTTGACCTCTATGAGTTACGTAAAGAAGTAGAACTGGCGGTTAAGGATAAGACCGGTAAAAATATTGCAAATATCAATAGTTTACCACTTACCAAACAGGCCGAAAAAGTTATACGCGTAACGGTTCTGGAGGCCAAGGCTTTAAAAAGTCCCTTGGTGGAAACAGAACATTTAATGCTAAGCATTCTTAAAAACAAAGAAAATATTGCCACGCAGATTTTAAATCAGTTTGACGTGGACTATGATCTTTTCCGTAACGAACTGGGTATGGTAGGTACCAGCACGCCTCCTCCGCCCAGAAGTGAGTTTACAGATGATAATGAGGATGAATTTGATGAAGAGAAAAGAGGAGCGGGGGGATATCAGCAACAAAGAGCTGGTAAACAAACCGGGGCAGCCAAAAGTAAAACACCCGTTCTGGATAATTTCGGTAGAGATATCACCAAATTGGCTGAATCTGGCACTTTAGATCCGATTGTGGGCCGTGAGGAGGAAATTGAAAGAGTGAGTCAGATTCTCAGCAGACGTAAAAAGAATAACCCCATATTGATTGGTGAGCCAGGTGTGGGTAAAACGGCTATTGTAGAAGGACTGGCTTTGCGTATTGTTCAGAGAAAAGTAAGCAGGGTATTATTTGATAAAAGAGTGATCTCCCTTGACCTTGCCGCCTTAGTGGCTGGTACCAAATACCGCGGACAATTTGAAGAGCGGATGAAAGCCATCATGAATGAGCTTGAAAAGAACAGGGATGTGATTCTGTTTATTGATGAGATTCATACGATTGTTGGAGCGGGAGGAGCGAGTGGATCATTGGATGCATCGAATATATTTAAACCAGCTTTAGCCAGAGGAGAGCTCCAATGTATTGGCGCTTCAACATTGGATGAGTACAGAATGTATATTGAAAAAGATGGTGCGTTGGATCGTCGTTTTCAGAAAGTATTGATTGAGCCACCTAGTGTAGAAGAAACGATCATGATATTGAATAATATCAAATCCAAATACGAAGATTTTCACAATGTAACCTATGGAGATGATGCTATTGATGCCTGTGTGAAACTAAGCGACAGGTATATGACGGATCGTTTATTACCTGATAAAGCCATTGATGTATTAGATGAAGTAGGCGCACGCGTACACCTGAAAAATATCAATGTTCCTTCCGATATTGTTGAGCTGGAGAAGAAGATTGAAGATGTGAAGAATGAAAAAAACAAAGTAGTAAAAAGTCAGCGGTTTGAAGAAGCAGCTTCATTACGTGATACTGAAAAAAGATTGGGGGAAGAACTGGAGAAAGCCAAAACACAGTGGGAAGAAGATAGTAAACATAAAAGATATCCGATTTCTGAAGAGCATATTGCGGAAGTGGTAAGTATGATGACAGGTATTCCTGTGAAGCGAATGGTGCAGGCAGAAACAGAAAAGTTGCGAAGGATGAGTGAGGATATGAAGGATATGGTAGTAGGACAGGACGAAGCCATTCAGAAAGTAGTAAAAGCGATCCAGCGAAACAGGGTAGGGTTGAAGGATCCTAAAAAGCCAATTGGTACATTTATTTTTCTTGGACCAACCGGTGTGGGTAAAACGGAATTAGCACGCTCACTTGCCAGGTATATGTTTGATTCGGAAGATTCACTCATTCGAATTGATATGAGTGAATACATGGAGAAATTTACCGTAAGCAGATTGATTGGAGCGCCTCCCGGATATGTGGGATATGAAGAAGGCGGACAGCTAACAGAAAAAGTGCGTCGCAAACCTTATTGCGTAATTTTATTGGATGAGATAGAAAAAGCACATCCGGATATTTATAATATTTTATTACAGGTATTGGATGATGGCCAGTTGACAGACGGTTTGGGAAGAAAAGTCGATTTTAAGAATACCATGATCATCATGACTTCCAATATTGGCGTAAGGCAATTGAAAGAGTTTGGTGATGGGGTTGGATTTGCAACCGCTACCCGAATGCAGAATGCAGAAGAAAATAGCAAAGCGGTGATTGAAAAAGCACTCAAGCGAACGTTCTCTCCTGAGTTTCTGAACCGGATAGACGATGTGGTAGTATTTAATGCGCTGAGTAAAGAGAATATCTTTAATATCATTGATATCTTGATGAAAGGTGTTTCAAAGCGTCTCCAGAATCTTGGATTTGGTTTGGAACTTACGCCAGAAGCCAAAGATTTTATTGCAGAAAAAGGATATGATGCACAATTCGGTGCAAGACCTCTGCATAGGGCAATACAAAAATACCTGGAAGATCCTTTGGCAGAGGAGATATTGAATCTCACTATCAAAGAAGGTGATTTGTTGATTGCTGATCTTGATAAGGAATCCGGAAAATTGAAATTCTCTTTTCAGAAAAGAGTAGAAGAAGGTGCCGGAGCCAATGTATAAAGTAAGTACAGTAGCATAGAGAATCCCTGCTTTTGCGGGGATTTTTTTTGCACTTACAATAGATCCAACACTAATTACCCCAGCGAAAACTGGTAATATCTAAACCGGCAAGATCCAATGCCCTGTCAACAACGGTTGCAGCTAATTCCTCTATTGTGCCGGGCTTACTATAAAAGGAGGGAGTAGCCGGACAAATAATACCACCTGCCAAAGTAACGGTTTCCATATTCCTGATATGGATGAGATTATACGGTGTATCTCTGACCATCAAAATCAGCTTACGTCTTTCTTTGAGAATTACATCTGCAGCGCGGGTTACCAGGTCATCACTGATTCCGGCTGCAATTCTACCTAATGTTCCCATACTACAAGGCACTACCATCATGATATTATAACGCGCAGATCCGGAAGCAAATGGAGCAGTAAAATCAAATTTATCAAAATAACGAAAAGGATAACGGCCATATGAATCATTCCCCAGTTCTGCCTCCCAAATATCCTTTGCATTTTTACTCATCACCACCCCAACTTCCTCATATTGGTTCTTTAGCAAAACCAGTTTATCCAGCAACAATTTCGCATACACAGATCCACTTGCACCGGTGATTGCTACTGCTATCTTATTACCCATGATACTCCATTTATTTCTATTACAAATGTAGCCCAGAATAGTTATCAATTCCCGTATCAAATGGGCTTAAATCTGTGAAATCTGTGGCAAAAAAAGAAGGGTCTCACTCCTGAAACCCTTCTCTTCAAAAAAATCAATCTATTTATACATAATCTCATAATACTCATTCGCCATCCGGTTGCTATCAAACTGGAACCGAACATCTCTCATACCATTCTTCTGAATCTGTCTCCAGGTATCAAAATTTTTATAATAAATAGGCAGAATCTGCTCTTCTAATATTTCATACACTTTATTCAGATCATATTCATCCTGCTCATGAACGGTCATATTATGGTAATCCGCCTGCGGAACCACAAATCCATTATTTCCCTGGTTAATGAACTCTGGTATCCATCCATCATCTGTAGAAAAATTAACTGCTCCGTTCATAGCGGCAGTCATACCACTGGTTCCTGAAGCTTCTCTGGGAACTCTTGGGTTATTCAGCCATACATCAGCCGCTTGTTTAATACGCTTACTCAGAGAAAGTTCATAACCAATCAACACAGCAACATTCTTATATTTTTTGCTCAGGTGCACCAGGTTATTAAACTGTGAAATAGCCGGGTAATCTGCCGGGTAAGGTTTTCCTGCCCAGATAATCTGTACAGGGAATTCTGTGCTTGACAATAATTTTTCAAAACGATCCATATCATAGGTAAGCAGGTCTGCACGCTTATAACCCGCAAAACGTCTTGCCCATACAATGGTTAACACATTTGGATCGAATTTCTTGCCGGTCTGGTCGGCCACAATTTCAAAAGCTCTTTTCTTCAAATGTTTTTTGCGATCATCAAATACATAGTCATTACTTTCTTCCATGGCTTTATACATCTGCTTATCGGCCCAATAGCGCCAGTTCTGGGCATTGGTAATGGAAGTAATCGGACAAATACCTTCATAGTTCTTCCACATTTCTCTGCTCACTACGCCATGCAATGCAGATACGCCATTTGCTTTTCTTGCAAAACGCAATGCAGCCAGTGAATGGTTGAATTGATCATCTTTGATACCGGTAAGTTTTCTTACTTCATCAATACTCAATCCACAGAAATAACCCATTTTATTACACAAATAGATATCATGTTTTTCATTTCCTGCTTCTTCAGGCGTATGGGTAGTAAATACCAGGTGCTCTTTTACTTTCTCAACACTTTTAAATTTATTGAGCAGGTAAAAAGCAGAAGAAATACCATGCGCCTCATTGAGGTGGTATACATCCGGATTGAATTCTAATTCATCAATTAGTTTGGCTCCGCCAACACCTAATAAAATGAATTGTGCCACTTTGGTAGCTACATTGGCATCATATAAACGATGGGTGATGGTTTGCGAAACGTAATCATTCTCCGGAAGATCGGTGCTTAATAAAAACAAAGGAGCACTGTTGAAAGTTTCCGGATTAAGGTAATATGCTTTTACCCAAACAGGTGAATCATGAATCAGGATCTGAAACTTGATACCCGTATCTTCCAGAAAACTGTATATTTTTTCCATGAAAGTAACTTCTAGAGTCTGATCCTGGTTGCGAGTCTGATCGTAATATCCATATTTCCATAAAATACCAATGCCGATCATATTCTGTCTTAACTCATACGCACTCCGTAAATGTGAGCCTGCTAAAAAACCGAGTCCTCCGCTATATATTTTTAAAGGTTGGTGAATCGCAAATTCCATTGAAAAATAGGCTGCTTTCTTCTCATACTGTTCGTTGATCTGGTAAGGCACATGGTAGTTTCGAAAATTCATAGTTGCTCGTTTGGTTAACAATTGGCGCTGCAAGATAGGCCTATTTCAATAAAATGTAATTTATACACATTAGATGTGGGAAAACCGGTTTTCAGGGCAGAATAATACACAATAAAGGGATCATCTGGATCCATGGCAATCAACCTATTTTACATCAACACTACATTTCGGCAAATATAATCGGTTGGGTAACCGGGATGGCAAATGTGATTAAATTGGGTTCAAGTAAGGCAATTGAGGAAAATGGCCTTTTATTTTCTTTTTATCGGTTTTGAGTCTTTTTTTCGGATATATGTATCGTCAAAAAAGCATTTAATTCCTCTGTGATTTCCGCAACTTCCCTGCTCCTTAATAGTGATTTCCCGATCTTGGAAATGAAAGTCAATAATGCATGGGTCTCCGTTTTGTGTGAACTGCGCTGTACTTGCATTCTTCATTTTCATTTCACCTTTCAACTCTCCCGAGCATTTGGGTTCCTCTTTTTCAAAATGGATAAAGAATCGATAGCTATTAGGAGTCTTTCCATCACGCAGTGAGATAAAATTCTTCTTATCCTGTGCATAATCAGCACTGAATTTGTTTTTTCTGGGTAAACTATCCAGGGGGTTTATGATATTGTCTTTCCTACTGTCTTCATTGGTATCATTAATTACTACCATGAATATACCCTCGCTACTATATACCCAGCCTGCCCGTGAGAAGGAAAGTTGATTGTCCTTATTAGTCTTTTCCCTGCTGATCAAAAATGTAGGCTCCCGGTTAATGGAAAGGGAATGGGAATACTCATCTGTATTATCAGAACTGATCAGTTCTTTGGCTGCCAGAAATTTGTTTTTCTTATCTGTTACGAAAACAGCGAGATAGCTAATCTTTTTGGAATTGGTGAAGGTAATCAGTAGGTAATTTTCTTTTTCCTTCTCAATTTTCCCAACGGGATGAATAGATATTTTCCGGGTCTTACCTACAATAGTTTGTAATGAGCTGTCTGGGAAAAACTGGATGAATGCCTTGTATCCAATCGTAATGGTATCAGCTATTTTGGCAATATTCGTATCATAGGCAGTAAAGGGAAGGGTAGTTTTCGGAAAAGCGGCCATGAAATCGGAAATCTTAACCGGAGTTTCACCGGATAAGTCCTTTTTTGACTCTTTACAGCCCAATATTACCATCAGCAATAGTAGCGGCCACCATCTTTTCATAGGGCTTTATTTGCATAAAAATAAGTCTTTCGGCGAAACTCCCTAGCTGTGGACTTGAATTAATGGATATTTAAATTTAGATTTGTCTAAAAATAAGTTTAGATAATATGCATTTTACAACTACAGAGGAAAATTATATCAAAGCGATTTACCATCTGCAGCAGGAAACCGGTAATGTATCTACCAATGAATTAGCGGCTGAATTAAACACGAAACCCGCTTCCATTACAGATATGCTCAAAAAGTTAACTGTCAAAAAATTGTTGCGCTATGAGCGGTATAAGGGGGTAAGATTGAGTAATGAGGGTGAAAAGCTGGCTTTGGCTATTGTAAGAAAACACAGGCTTTGGGAGTATTTTCTGGTGAATACCCTTTCATTTGGATGGGATGAAGTACATGAAGTGGCCGAGGAACTGGAACATATTTCAAGCAAAAAACTGGTTGAACAATTAGATCTTTTTCTCGGGTATCCCAAATTTGATCCGCATGGCGACCCGATCCCCGATAGCCAGGGTAGGATGGCAGTTCAGCAACAGATCAACCTGATTGATTTGGCTCCGGATATCCCTGCTGAAGTTTGCAGTGTGGGAAGTCAATCGACCGAGCTACTCGAAATATTAAAACACAAACAACTGGGAATTGGCACAAAACTCGAAGTGAAGCGTAAATTTTCCTTCGATCATTCTATCGAAATTAAAATGAAAAGCCTGCCTGCCATAACAATTAGTCAGCAATTGGCGCAATCCTTATTCGTAAAAAAAATATCCAATGATTAAGAGGTTTCAGGGTGATCATTCCCTGAGTGAAGTGCATGAATCTGTAGACACTACTTCTCCTCGCAAAGGTTGGAAGAGAATATTGGCTTATATAGGTCCGGCATACCTGGTAAGTGTCGGTTATATGGACCCGGGCAACTGGGCCACCGATTTACAGGGAGGGGCTAAATTCGGATACCAGCTGATCTGGGTGTTGTTAATGAGCAACCTGATTGCTTTATTATTACAAAGTTTAAGTACTCGTTTAGGAATTGTTACCAGACGGGATCTCGCACAGGCTAATCGGGAAATGTATCCGCCCCTTGTTAATTTTTGTTTGTACATACTGGCCGAGCTGGCCATTGCCGCCTGCGACCTGGCCGAAGTATTGGGTATGGCGATTGGTATTTACTTGTTAACCGGTCTGCCCCTGATATGGGGAACCCTGATAACGGTATTAGACACATTTGTTTTCCTGATTTTACAACGATATGGCATCCGTAAAATGGAAGCATTTATCATTTCTCTTGTGGCCATTATCGGATGTTCTTTTCTAGTGGAAATATTGATTGCAAAGCCGGATATGGGAGAGGTGGTTAAAGGATTTATTCCGCATGCACTGAATAATGAATCACTCTATATAGCAGTGGGTATTATTGGCGCAACCGTGATGCCCCATAATTTGTACCTGCATTCGGCATTGGTACAAACAAGAAAAATCAGCAACGATGCTGCCGGAATACGCAGGGCCATTAAATTCAACCTGATCGATAGCACAATTGCACTGAACGCTGCCTTCTTTGTGAACGCTGCTATATTGGTATTGGCAGCCAGTGTGTTTTTTACTTCCGGCCATACCCAGGTTGCGCAAATTCAGGATGCACATAAATTGCTACAACCCTTATTAGGCAGTAAACTGGCACCTGTATTGTTTGCGATTGCTTTGATTGCAGCCGGACAAAGCTCAACCCTAACCGGAACCCTTGCCGGTCAGATTGTAATGGAAGGTTACCTGCAACTTCGGATCAATCCCTGGCTTAGAAGATTACTAACCCGGCTGATTGCCATAATACCGGCAGTGTTGGTGATCCTGATTTATGGAGATAATAAAGTAGATGATTTATTGGTATTGAGCCAGGTATTATTAAGTCTGCAACTGGGTTTTGCAGTGGTGCCCCTGATTCATTTTGTGAGTGATAAGAAAACGATGGGGGAATTTGCAATAAAAAATTATACCAAAATAATTGCCTGGCTGGTGGCCATCATACTGGTTTTCCTAAATGTGAAACTGGTGGGTGAAGAAACCTTGCAATTGTTTCATTCCGATTCAGCATGGTATTGGAAAGTATTATTGGTATTAGCCATTATTGCCTTTATCTGTTTGTTTATTGCTATGACGGTTTTACCGTTGATTAAAAAGCGTAAACAGAAGGAGCGGGAGAGTATGCATGGAAAAACCATTCAGTTACAAAACCTGACGGTAAACAAAACCCGAAGATTAGCAGTAGCGTTAGACTTTAGTTCTTCGGACGAAAAATTAATTGCACATGCTGTGGCCCAGGGAGATGCGTCGGTTACTTATATTTTATTGCATGTAGTGGAAAGTGTTTCTGCACGCTATTTAGGTGAAGCAAGTGATGATGATGAAACCCGCAAAGACAGGCAAAGACTGGAGGATTATGCCCGGCAGTTAGGCGATATGGGTTTTCAGGTTGAGTTGGCAATTGGTTATCGGAACAGGGTAACAGAAATTATTCGCCTGGTTAAAGATTCAGAAGCGGATATGCTGGTAATGGGCGCGCATCGTCATGCCGGATTAAAGGATTATATTTTCGGAGAAACCATTGAAGATGTGAGGCATGCATTATCGATTCCTGTTTTGATAGTTAATGTTCAGTAAACAATCAATTCTGCTCAGTTTAATTTAGCTATTTTCCCAGATGATTCCGGATGGAGATTGCTAGTAAAGCAGACCATTCTCTGTATTGATCTCCTGATGGGTGTAACCCGTCGTTCGCAGTAAACTGCTGATTGGATAATGCTTTCAGGCTGGTTGGGGTGATATCTGTATATACTACCCCGTACAACATACTCACCTGATAATTGATTCGGTTAAATGAGGCTATTTCTTCGTGGATAACCCTTGAATTTTTTCCAAAGGGAGTAACACTATAATCCGGAATGGATAATACATATACATGCTTAGGTTGGGATCCGGTCAACTGAATCGCTTTTTCCAGTAATAGAGAAAACCGTTGCCGGTAAGCTGCAGTATCCAATCCCTGGTATTGATCATTAACACCAATCAGGATGCTGATGATTTCATACCGGTTAGCCAATGGACTGGTTTTTATCGCTTCCAATAAATTCATGCTTGTCCATCCGGTTCTCGCCAGATAAGTTGGTTTGCCAATATCAATTCCCTGTAAAGCAAGCTCCTGAATGGTTTGTTCAGGGAATCTTTTTGCCGGATCAACCGATTGCCCAATGGTATATGAATCTCCCAATGCCAGATAGCTTAGCGGATGTAATGGGAGGGAATCAGTGGATTTCGGGTAAAGAGAAGCCAATGCATGACCAATGGAAATCACCAGAATAAATAGTAAAAAAAGTGTGGCTTTTTGCGAAAACAGGTTCATACCCTAATATACGTAAAATCGACCCATTGGTTCTTGCTGTCTAAAACTGATAAAGTACTACATTTGTGGCCGTTTTATATATAACCTAAAAGGAACTAAAATGGCACAAAAAATCAAGGTAGCTAACCCCGTTGTGGAGCTTGATGGAGATGAAATGACCCGGATTATCTGGAAGTTCATTAAAGACAAATTGATTCTTCCTTACCTGGAAGTGGATATTAAGTATTATGATCTGGGTATGGAATACCGCGACCAGACAGATGACCAGGTAACCATTGACGCGGCAAATGCAATCAAGCAATATGGTGTTGGTATCAAATGCGCTACCATAACACCCGATGAACAACGCGTAAAAGAGTTTAACTTAAAACAAATGTGGAAGAGCCCGAACGGAACCATCCGCAATATTCTGGATGGTACGGTTTTTCGTGAGCCGATTGTTTGTTCAAATGTGCCACGTTTGGTTCCTAACTGGACTGCACCTATCTGTATAGGTCGTCACGCTTTTGGTGATCAATACCGCGCAACAGATTTTGTAACCAAAGGAAAAGGTAAGCTGACCATTAAATTTGAAGGCGAAGATGGAACTGTGCAGGAATATGAAGTATATAATTACAAAGGAGATGGCGTAGCGCTGGCCATGTATAATACAGATGAAAGTATCAAAGGGTTTGCCAGAAGTTGTTTTAATACTGCTTTGGCAAAAAAATGGCCCCTGTATCTGTCAACCAAGAATACCATTCTTAAAAAATACGATGGTCGTTTCAAAGATATTTTTGAAGAGATTTATCAAAATGAATTTAAGGTTGCCTATACCAATGCAGGCATTACTTATGAGCACCGTCTGATTGATGATATGGTGGCCAGTGCTTTAAAATGGAACGGTAATTTTGTATGGGCCTGTAAAAATTATGATGGGGATGTGCAGAGTGATACGGTGGCACAGGGTTTTGGTTCATTAGGTTTGATGACTTCTACATTGATTACACCAGACGGAAAAGTAATGGAAGCCGAAGCTGCTCATGGTACCGTAACCCGTCACTATCGCGAACACCAGCAGGGTAAACCTACTTCTACGAATCCGATTGCTTCTATTTTTGCCTGGACAAGGGGATTAGAGTTCCGCGGTAAATTAGATGGTAACCAGGAATTGATCGATTTTTGTCATGCCTTGGAAGCAGTTTGTGTTGAGACTGTGGAAAGTGGTAAAATGACAAAAGATCTTGCGGTTTGTATTCATGGAAATAAAGTAACCCATGGTGAACAATACCTGTATACGGAAGAGTTTCTGGATGCTTTGGATCAGAACCTGAAGATCAAATTGGGTAAATAAGTATTGTAGATATTAGCCATTATTAATAAAAAAGACTCCTGTTTTCACAGGAGTCTTTTTTATAGAGGTAACCATTACATTTTACCACCTTTCTTATCCATCATTTTTTTACAGGCATCTGTACATACATGCCCTTTTTCACCATGCGCATACACATGTTTTTTCTTGGTACAGGCGGCAGTGCATTTGTGCTCTTTCAATTCCATTTTTTTCTCAGTCTGGGCAAAACTACCGGTCGATATAAAACCGGTTAATAATAGGATGGCTGCAAAGGTTTTTACTGTTTTCATATAGTTGATTTTGGTGTTAAGACGGCATCTCATTCTTTTCCTTACATCCTATAAAAAATCTTTTACAGGCAGATTACTTCATTACTTCTTCAATCACTTTCCCCACACTGCCGCTGGGCATTTGAATATGTAATAAAGCAGCAACGGTTGCAGCGATATCAGTCATATAAGTTTCCCGATTAGTCTTTCCTTTTTTAATACCCCAACCATAAAATAACAAAGGGATATGTGCATCATACGGATACCATAATCCATGGGTAGTGCCAGTGGCACCGCCTTCAATATAACCTGGTTTTAGTATTACCTGTATATCGCCGCTGCGAGTAGGATTATATCCATTCGCCAACATTTCACGTAATGTTTTATTGATAGGAGTAGTCATGATATCAGCTGTTGCAAAAGCGTTGGTAACCGCTTCATTTTTCAGCATATACTGGATAATCCATTTTTTGATACCTGCTTCATCTGCTTTTAAAGAATCAATCCTGGGATGATTCAGATATATCTGGTAGTTGGCATAATTCACAACTGCATTTTCAATACCAAATTTTTCTTTCAATTTTGTACTGATGTCTTTCATCATACCATTATCTGCCAATAATCCTCCCGGTAGTTTATTTTCTTTCATAAAGCCTGGTATATGTGCTACAGCATGATCAGCCGTCAGGAAAACCGTGTATTGATTTTTGCCAATGGTTGCATCCAGGAATGCAAAGAATTTCCCCAGTTCTTCATCCAGTCTTATATAATCATCCGCCATTTCCCAAGAATTAGGCCCAAAGGAATGCCCGATATAATCCGGTGCAGAAAAACTTATTGCCAGAAAATCAGTAGCTTCATTTTTACCTAGTTTCTCAGCAATAACGGCTGCTTTGGCCATTTCAACTGTCAAGGTGTTACCATGAGGCGTACTGGATATTTTGCTGTAATCTTTTTCTACAAATTTGGACAGATCATATGGAAACCCGGTTGCGTCTTTACCAAATGGTTTTGCTTCATACTCTTTCTGATCGGCAGTAGCATAATCAGCATATACTTTGGCAGGTAATGCCGTATTCCAACCTGTTTTATATAAAGAATCCACCAGCTTTCTTTTATTGAACTGGTTTACCCATTCAGGTAACTCATTCATATAATAAGTACTGGTGATAAAATTGCCAGATCTTCCCTCATACCAATAAGCTGCATTGGCAGAATGACCCGCAGGCAGGATAGATCCCCTGTCTTTTAGTGCCACGCCAATTACCTTGCTTCTGAAATTGGTTGCCAGTCTCAACTCATCACAAATACTCGTGGTAAGCATATTCCTTGGACTCATCTGTCCATCTTCTTCTGTTTTACCACCTACACCCTTTACGCTTTTATCTTCACTACAATACACAGACCTCATCAAAGTATTATCCCACCAGTTATTCCCTGTAATACCATGGATGGAAGGAACACTTCCGGTATACACACAGGTATGTCCACAGGCCGTTACCGTGGGAGTATAAGGGATCAGGGTATTATCGCAGGAGAACCCTTCGGTTAAAAAGCGTTTGAACCCGCCATTGGACTTAAAAACCGGGTTAAAGCGATAGAGATAATCCCAGCGCATCTGGTCAATTACGATACCGACCACCAGTTTGGGTCTTTGGATTCCTTCTTCAGAGGCAGGTTTGGGGTTTGTTTTCTGAGAAATAGCCAGTAGACAACAAAAACTGGCAAACATAGATACAGTAAGTCTTTTCATGATCTGGTATGGGTTAATTCTTTGTTTTTACAAGCAAAAATCGAATATGATGGGGTGAAGATAAGTCATGATCAATAATTACCCTTGCCCCATACAGGGTAAAAGTTTATTTTTGCCTGATTTCATACCAAAGTAATAATTATATAATATGGCAGACATTTTTGAGAAACTGTTAAAGAATTCAGGTCCACTAGGTCAACATCGTGAAAGGGCGCATGGTTATTTTGCTTTCCCTAAATTGGAAGGAGAAATTTCCAGCAGGATGATTTTTCGGGGTAAAGAAATGGTTATATGGAGTTTAAATAACTACCTGGGACTGGCCAACCATCCAGAGATCAGAAAAACAGATGCTGAAGCGGCGGCTAAATTTGGATTGGCCCTGCCTATGGGTGCCCGAATGATGAGTGGAAACAGTAATTACCACGAACAATTGGAAAGAGAACTTGCAGCTTTTGAAGGAAAAGAAGATGCCATTTTGATGAATTTTGGCTACCAGGGAATTATGAGCGCAATAGACGCCATATGCGGAAGACATGATGTGGTGGTATATGATGCGGAAAGTCATGCCTGTATTGTGGATGGTTTGCGATTACATCCCGGACATCGTTATGTTTTCAAGCATAATGATCTGGAAGATTTTGATAAACAGATGGAAAGGGCAACCAACCTGATTGACAAACAAAAAACAGGAGGGATTCTTGTAATTACTGAAGGCGTTTTTGGTATGGCAGGAGATCAAGGAAAATTAAAAGAGATCATCGAACTGAAGAAAAAATATGATTTCCGATTATTGGTAGATGATGCACATGGATTTGGTACCCTTGGAAAAACTGGTGCCGGGGCAGGTGAGGAGCAGGGTTGCCAGGATGGTATTGATCTGTATTTCTCCACATTTGCGAAATCAATGGCTTCTATTGGTGCATTTATGGCAGGGGATAAGGGGATTATAGATTATATCCGTTACAATATCCGCTCACAGATTTTTGCAAAAAGTTTACCTATGCCTATTGTGCTGGGAAATCTGAAAAGACTGGAATTGCTGCAAACTAAACCCGAACTGAAAGATAAGTTATGGAGTAATGCCATGAAATTGCAGAAAGGACTTAAAGAAAGAGGATTTGATATTGGCAATACCAATACCATGGTAACGCCGGTGTATATGAACGGAGGATTGGAAGAAGCCACTGCCATGGTAATGGACCTTAGGGAAAACTACCATATTTTCTGTTCAATTGTTGTATATCCGGTAATTCCGAAAGGGCATATCATTTATAGATTGATACCTACAGCGGCACATACGGATGCAGATATTGAAGAAACACTAATTGCATTTACAGAAACAAAAGCGAAGCTGGATGCGGGCGAATATAAAGCAGAGATGATACCCGATATGGCTGAACCGCAAACCAAGTAGTATATCGAATAATGAATATCGGGTGTTGAAGTAGGAATCTTTAAATACTTCAGCACCCGATATTTTTATTTTATGTATGGCCTATTACAATTTCTTTATAATCTCAGTGGCCTGTTTTACATAATCATCGTTTTTGGCTTCAGTAGCAAGGGCGATACATTTTTGGGCACTGGCTTTGGCAGAAACCTTATCACCCAGGTCTCTTTGAATTTTTGCCTGTGCCAGAAAAAGCCAAAAAGCTTTTGGCGTAGCGTCGGTTGCTTTCGTAATATTGGTTAAAGCTTTGTTCAGGTCTTTATCCCACTCATAATAAAAAGTAGCAGCAGAAGCATAAGTAGCCGGAGCAACCGGGTTAGTATTCAATGCTTTTTCAACCTGTGCACGTAACCTGTCTTTTACATTAACACTAATTGGAATTTTTACTGCGGTATTACCCCACATCAGGTGTAATTCACAGCTTTCGGCTGTTACACTGGCAAATTGCATAGTAAAGCTTTCTACTTCACCCTGTATTTTTTCTGATTTCACTTTAAAGCGATGTACATCTTCGCTTTCTTTATACCCATCCGTACCCCAGTTATTTAATCCTTTGTTGATCACGATTTCCCAATAATCTTTTGCGGGAATGGTATACAATACATAGGTTCCGGTATCTAATAGTTTTCCACCCACCATTACATTGTCGCTAAAATGGATATGGGTAGCGGCATTGGCACCCGTACGCCATAATTTACCTAATGGAGCCAGGTCGCTATTATCTTTAAACAAACTTCTTCCCTTAATATTCGGACGGGAATAAGTTAGTTCAATAGAACCCAACCCAAATTCCTGGGTAATTTTTTGGGTAGAACTAGGTGCGGGCATTTTTACTTGAGAAAAGGCTGTGAAACTGCAGAAGGCAGCAGCCAGAAAAAATAGTTTTTTCATACGTACTTGTTTAATTGATGCAAACCTACAGCAAACTTTGCAATTTTATTTACGGAATGCGGGGTGAAATTGTTGCAGGGTATTGCGCAGAAAATCCCTGTCAAGATGGGTATAGATCTCCGTTGTAGTAATACTCTCATGCCCAAGCATTTCCTGTACAGCCCGTAAATCAGCACCTCCTTCCACCAGGTGTGTGGCAAAAGAATGTCGAAAGGTATGGGGTGAGATGTTTTTAGTAATACCTGCTTTCAGGGCCATTTTTTTGATGATATAAAAAATCATTACCCGGCTCAAAGGTTTGCCTCGTTGATTCAGAAAAATATAATCTTCATATCCGGGTTGAATGGTTTGGTGCACCCTAATGTCCTCTTTATAGATCTTTATGTATTTGATTGCTGCTCTGCCAATGGGCACTAGTCTTTCTTTATCACCTTTACCAATCACCCTGATAAAACCCACATCGAGGTAAAGAGAAGAAATTTGCAAATTAATCACTTCGCTTACCCTTAATCCGCAACTATACATGGTTTCCAGAATGGCTTTATTACGACCGCCATCGGGTGTACTTTGGTCTAATTGGCCAATCAGATTTTCGATCTCTTCAAAACTAAGTGTATCTGGTAGTTTCCGCCTGGTTTTCGGAGCTTCCAATAAAGTGGAGGGGTCTGTTTTACTGATCTGTTCTATCAGGCAGTATTTATAAAACCCCCTGATACCGGAAATAATCCTTGCTTGTGAACTGGCACTCATTCCCAGTTCGCCCACCCATTTTACAAAAGCCTGTAACTCGTTTAATTCAATTTCGGATGGGGTTTTCAGGTTATTGCTGATCTGTAAATATTGGGTTAGTTTTTCTACATCATGCAGGTAAGCTTCCACAGAATTATCCTGAAGTGATTTCTCTAATCTTAGCCATGCTTTGTACCCTTTTTTATAAGCTTCCCACATGACGTAATGGTATTTGACAAAATAGAAATCCGCATTTATTCAGCGGGTTTTTGGAATTAAAGCTAAGGTACACGATATTGCAATTTCAAATTTTGTAATCCCAAAAATTTTCAATGCAAGTCAATCTCCGTTCGTTCAAACAAAAAGTTCGTTATCACCAAAAAAAATTCAAACGCTTTTTAAGTAAGTTAGAAAAAAATCCACCTAGGGGATTGGATTCATTGGCTGTAAGCATAGATGCAGAAGTATGGAAAGAAGTTGACTGTTTAAGTTGCGCCAATTGTTGTAAAACCATGAGTCCTACATTTACGACTAAAGACACAAAACGGATAGCTGCTCATTTTCAAATCACCCCAAAAGAGTTCACAGCAAAATGGCTGGAATATGATAAGAAAGATGGCGACTGGATGAATGTAAACCAGCCCTGCCAATTTTTGAATCTGGATAACAATATGTGCAGTATATATGAGGTTCGTCCCGCTGACTGTGCAGGTTTCCCGCATTTAAAGAAAAAGAAAATGGTTGACTATATACATGTTCACCAGCAGAATATTTCGTATTGTCCGGCTACCTATAAAATGGTGGAGAAAATGATGGATAGATTGGCGTAAACTCCTGGGCCGGTATTAAAAATAAACATCCTCAATCATAAATATCTCCTTCACTTCTTCTTTAACGAGGGTGATGGCGAGTACATTGAACTGGATATATTTCCATTCCGGGTGCTGGTATTGGTATTCTTCGGCGGCGTTTTTCAGGTTACTCATTTTCTCTCGGGTAATGCTTTCTTCGGGTTTGCCATACCGATGTGAATTTCTTGTTTTCACTTCTATAAAATACAGAAACATGCCTTTCGAGGCAATAATATCCACTTCCCAATGACGGAAACGCCAGTTTCTGGCTAAAATTGCAAAGCCTTTCTGCTGCAGGTAAGCAACCCCTATTTCTTCCCCTTTATTTCCTGTAATTTTGTTGGTATCCATACGCAGTACGAAAATAGAAAAGTCAATATAAAATAATGCTTTCCTCGCCTGCGTTTAATACTCGTAATTTATACCTATGAACCTGACTGAAGATATTTATAAGCTAAAGGGAAAAATCATGCATTATGCATGGGGTGGGGATGCGTTTATTCCCGATTTTCTGGGTATTGATAACCCCGATCATCAGCCTTTTGCGGAATACTGGATGGGAGCACACCCGCTTGCTTCTTCTGAACTGCTAACAAAAGAGGGGCAACTATCTTTATATATGCTTATTAAAGAGAATCCTTCGCAGATGATTTCAGATCCGGTATTTACTCGGTTTGGAGAATTGCCATATTTATTGAAAGTGCAGGATGTAAAGGATATTCTTTCCATACAGGTTCACCCTAGTAAAACAGAAGCGGAAAAAGGATTTGACAGAGAAGAAGCTGCAGGAATTCCTATTGATGCCCCTTATCGGAACTATAAAGACAGAAACCATAAGCCGGAAATGCTGGTTGCGTTAAGTGATTTCTGGTTATTGCATGGTTTCCGGCAAAAAGCATCTATCGAAAAAGTGCTGGAAGAAACTCCTGAATTTACGATACTGGCACCCTTATTTAAACGCGAAGGATTGCAATCTCTTTTTCAGTTTGTGATGGAAATGGAACAACCTGAAGTAAATGCTATCCTGATCAACCTGGTAAAAAGAGAGATTCGGAAAAAAAATGACGGTGAGCTGACAAAAGAAATGCCGGGCTGGTGGGTAGCAAAACTATTTGAGGGAAAAGAAGAGATTGGAAATATTGATCGGGCTGTATTTTCCATTTATCTATTTAACATTGTTAACTTGAATCCCGGAGAAGGCCTTTTTCAGGGAGCAGGTATTCCACATGCTTATATGCTGGGACAATGTGTAGAATTAATGGCGAATAGTGATAATGTACTCCGGGCCGGACTAACACCCAAGCATATAGATGTACCTGAACTTATCAAACATACCCATTTTGAATCCATTGTGCCTGCGGTTATGAGAGGTACGGACGTATTGCCCGGTGAAAAAATCTATTTCTGTCCGGTTCCTGATTTCGGGATTGCTAAAATAGATGTAACAGCAGAACTGGGTTATTCTAATACGGCAGTCTCTTTAGAAATAATGGTAGTTACATCCGGTGGAGCCCTGGTAAACAATCGCTTAGTTTTAAAGAGAGGAGAGGCTTTTGCTGTATTGCCGGGAGCCGGCTATACTATACAGGCATCGGGAACCTGTACATTGTTTAAAGCATTTGTCCCCGTTGTTTAGCCCTTATTCACATTTATTGGTGCCTATTTGTTTAACACTTATTTTTGTATTGAAACCTATTTACATGAAAAGTAAGCGTTCACTTGTTATCTCTATTATCCTGGTTGTATTAATTAGTGCATTGTACCGTGCCATGCCCAACAGACCCTGGGGTTTTGCACCTCAATGGGCTATTGCTATTTTCAGCGGTGCCTTATTTGCGAGGGATAAAAAAATGGCTTTTATTCTTCCACTCATATCTATGTTTATTTCTGACCTGTTATACCAGGTTTTATATAAAAACGGACTTACGGTAATTCCTGGTTTCTATAGTGGACAATGGCTGAATTATGTATTGTTTACTGCCATGGCGGTTTATGGTTTCTTATTTAACACCAAAAAAATCAGTGGTATATTGGGTGCGTCAATTGCTGCCCCTACTACTTATTTCTTTATCTCTAATTTCCTGGTATGGATTTCCGGTGGTGGCTGGCACCATCCCAAAACCATGAGTGGATTGGTTCAGTGTTTTGTAGATGCAGTTCCATTTTATACCAATAGCCTGATTTCTTCCATCATTTTCTCAGCTATTTTTTTTGGGGCATATACCTTGATAATCAATACAGCTGATAAAAAGCAGCTTTCCTGATAAAATTTTTAATGATACAGAGAAGCCATCTTTTAGGATGGCTTTTTCATTTGCCGCCTTTGCTGGTGCTATCACCAGCAAACCGAATATCAATTACCCTTCACCTCATTCTCATACCATTCATCTATCAACAAATTCTTTCCATCTGCAGCAGCTGTCGCCAATTCATCACAACGATTATTCAGTGTATTTTCGGCATGACCTTTTACCCAGGTAAAACGTATTTTGAAATTCTTTGAAAGCGTATAATAGCGGCTCCATAAATCTTTATTTTTTTTGCCCCCTTTAAAATCAGTCTTGATCCAGTTCATTAGCCATTTCTTTTCAACACTGTCTACGATGTATTTACTGTCTGTATACACCGTTACAGGAATCTCTTTTTTTGTTAATGATTCCAACGCAACAATTACTGCCAGTAACTCCATCCGATTGTTAGTGGTTAAGCGATATCCGGCTGATAATTCTTTCTGGGTATTGCCCCATACCAATACAATACCATAACCACCCGGACCAGGATTACCTCGTGCGGCCCCGTCAGTATAAATCTGTAAATGATGCATGAAAATTGAATGGTTTATGCTTTCGAAAATAAGTATAAACTTACCATTAGTCTATATAATATTCTCCCTTAGAATAGAGTGCTGCCTTTCCAGAAATAATCACTCTGTCGTTTACCTGCTTGCACCATAAATATCCTTTTCGTTTGGATACCTGAATGGCACTAAGATCTGTTTTGTTGAGTTCTTTTGACCAATAGGGTATAAGCGTAGCATGTGCTGAGCCGGTAACAGGGTCTTCACCAATAACAGAATTGGGAACAAAAAAACGAGAAACAAAATCTGCGTCATCCCCTTTTGCAGTAACAATAATACCCAGTGTATCTAACTTATTCAGAAAATGAAAATCAGGAATCACCGTTTCTACTTCTTTCTGTGAATCAAACACTACAAAATAATCCCGGGAACGCAATACTTGTTTTGGGGCAATATTAAATCCCTTTAATACATCTTCCGGTATATCGCAAACAACTGGCATACGAGAAGGAAAATTCATTTCTAACAGGTCTCCGTTTTTTACAACCGTTAATTCACCACTCAAAGTATGAAAGCGAATTGTATTACCCGTATGCCCGAGTTCAGAAAAAATAACAAAAGCAGTAGCCAGGGTAGGGTGTCCGGCTAAATCCATTTCAACCTCAGGTGTAAACCAACGCAGATCATAACTATCATCCGCTCTTTTCACAAAAAAAGCAGTCTCCGAAAGATTATTCTGATTGGCCAATGCCTGCATCAGTTCTGTCGACAAAAAAGCCGGCAAAGGGCAACAAGCCGCAGGATTTCCTCCAAATGGATTATCGGTGAAAGCGTTTACGGTGTAAATAGCAAAAGACATAAGAATAATGAATATTGAATAATGAATATTGAATAATGAATATCGAATGACGAAATATCGGAGTGTAAAAATAAGAAACAGGATTATCCTAGGGTGGTATAATTATTAATTGCTAATTATTAATTGTAATTAAACTTGAACTACCCCCATCTTAAATTCCTCCATATCCGGGTTATGATTTGCCGCTGAGATGGCTTCGGCGATTCGCAGGCGGGTATCTATGGGGTCAATGATATCATCTACCCATAGACGGGCGGCTGCATAGTATGGGGAGGTTTGTTTTTCATAGCTGGCTTTGATACGATCTAACAATTCTTTTTCTTCTGCGGCACTTATTTCTTTTCCTTTTGCTTTCATACCTGCCACTTGTATTTGCAGCAATGTTTTGGCAGCCTGGTCGCCACCCATCACGGCAATTTTTGCCGAAGGCCATGCATAGATAAACCTTGGATCGTAGGCTTTGCCACACATGGCATAGTTGCCTGCACCAAAACTGTTTCCTATGATGATGGTTATTTTTGGAACTACGGAATTGGCTACTGCATTTACCAGTTTTGCGCCATCTTTGATAATGCCACTATGTTCACTTCGGCTACCTACCATAAAACCGGTTACATCCTGTAAAAAAACAAGGGGTATTTTTTTCTGGTTACAATTCATGATAAAACGAGCAGCTTTATCGGCACTGTCATTATAAATTACGCCCCCAATTTGCATTTCACCCTTTCCATTTTTGCTAACCAAACGTTGGTTAGCTACAATACCAACTGCCCATCCTTCAATACGGGCGTATCCGCATAAAATGGTTTGTCCATAATCCTGTTTAAACTGGTCAAACTCACTATTGTCAACAATACGCTCAATAATCTCCAGCATATCATAGGGCTTTACATTGCCTTCGTGCATGATACCATAGATTTCATTTTGATTTTTAGCTGGTTTTAGTGAAGCAGCTCTGTCAAAACCTGCTGTTTTGGGTGCGCCAAGTTTATCAATGATTTTTTTGATCTGGTCGATGCAATCTTCTTCTGTTTTGAATTTATAATCGGCAATACCACTTATCTCAGTATGCGTAATGGCACCACCCAGGGTTTCATTATCAATATCCTCACCAATCGCTGCTTTTACGAGGTAAGAGCCTGCTAGAAAAATACTTCCGTTTCCTTCTACCATTAAAGTTTCATCGCTCATAATAGGCAGGTAAGCGCCACCGGCAACACAGGCACCCATTACGGCAGCAATCTGGGTAATACCCATGGCACTCATTTTAGCGTTGTTTCGGAATACACGACCAAAATGTTCTTTATCTGGAAATATTTCATCCTGCATAGGAAGAAATACGCCCGCACTATCTACGAGATAAATAATGGGTAATCGATTCTCCATCGCTATTTCCTGCATACGCAGGTTCTTTTTCCCGGTAATCGGAAACCAGGCACCGGCTTTAACGGTTTGATCATTGGCTACAATTACACATTGCCTGCCACGGATATAGCCCAGACCGGCTACTATACCACCGCTAGGACACCCGCCTTGCTCCTCATACATATCAAATCCCGCAAAGCCGCCAATTTCTATAAAAGGAGTGTCATTATCGCATAAATAGGCAATTCTTTCCCTGGGAGAGAGTTTATTTCTTTCCTTTTGCTTTTCCATGGCTTTCTTACCGCCGCCCAGTTTTATTTTTTCGAAATATTGCCTGGACTGACTTACCGCCAGTTTCATCCAATCTTCATTACGGTTAAACGCAGTATTCATATGCGAACGGTTGTTAGTATCACAAAGATAGGTTTTGGTGGGAGAGCGGAAAATAATGGTTTTGGCAGAGGCATAATGGTTACCTAATTTACTATTTACATGTTAATAATGTTTCCAGGGAGTATAATTTACAAGCTTAGTGTAGAATCCACGGATCATTAACTCTTAGTAAATAATCATTTTCCCTCCCAGAAATCTCTATATTTAATCTATGTCTTACGATTATATCATTATCGGTGCAGGTTCTGCGGGTTGTGTACTCGCAAACCGCTTAACGGAAGACCCTAACTGTAAAGTACTATTGCTTGAAGCAGGCGGGAAAGACAATAAACCGGAAATTCATATACCCGGGGCCTATACACAATTGAACAGAACGGCGGTTGACTGGTCGTTCTGGACAGAACCGCAACCCTTTGCAGATAATCGTAAAATCTATATACCCCGCGGGAAGGTTTTGGGTGGCAGTAGTTCTACCAATGCCATGGCCTATGTACGGGGTAACAAAGCAGATTTTGATGAGTGGGAATCTTTGGGTAACAAAGGATGGGGGTTTGCTGATGTATTACCATATTTTAAGAAATCAGAAAATCATGAACAGTTTGGCGAGCCCTATCATGGAGAGGGCGGACCATTGAATATTACCTGGTCAAGACAACCCAGCCCTTTAAGTAGCGTATTTGTAGATGCCTGTGCCGAGTGTGGCATAGAACGCAATAACGATTATAATGGTGAGGAGCAATTGGGGGCAAGTATGTTACAGTTCACCATCAAGAACAATAAAAGACATAGCACAGCCACTGCATTTTTACAACCTGTACTTCGTCGCGCTAACCTTACAGTGAGAACCGATACACAGGTAAACAGAATTATTATTGAGAACGGAACTGCGGTTGGTGTGGAAGTTGTGAGTACGCATTCTGCCATGGAGAGAATCAATTGCGTTAAGGAAGTAATCTTATCTGCCGGAGCAATCCAATCGCCACAAATCCTGATGTTATCCGGTATTGGCGATCCGGTTGAATTGAGCAAACAGGGGATAGATATGTTGGTTCCCCTCCCGGGGGTGGGTAAAAATCTCCAGGATCATATATGGAGCGGAATCAGTTGTGAAGTAAACATACCTACCAGTAATTCCTTATTACAACCCTGGAATAAAGCGAAAGCCCTGCTACAATACCTGCTTTTTAAAAAAGGGCCATTGGCGAATAGCCCTTTAGAAGCCAATGCTTTTTTAAGTACTGATCCAACCCAAACCCGGCCAGATATCCAGTTTCATTTCGCCCCATTGGGTATTGCTGATGATTATTCCACAGATATTTATGACTTGAAAACTTTTTCCAAAAAAAGCGGAATGGGCATCCTAGTGATTCTGTTAAGACCGGAAAGCAGGGGATTTATTGGTTTAAGAAGTTCAAAACCCAAAGATCCCCCTATTATTCAACCCAATCTCTTATCACAGCCTGCTGATATTGACAAACTATTATTTGCCCTGAAAAAAGCCATAGAGGTTGCCTCTTCGAATGCATTCAAAGAATATACCCCCGCTGGTATCAGTTTTCCAAAAGACACTACCAGTGACACAGCCTTACTGGCCCATATACGTAAAAGTCTGGAAACCCTTTATCATCCGGTAGGAACCTGCAAAATGGGGTCAGACAGTATGGCTGTAGTAGATGATCAACTGAGGCTAATAGGCGCAAAGGGTTTACGGGTAATTGATGCTTCCATTATGCCCGCAATCGTATCAGGAAATACGAACGCAGCCACCATTATGATTGCCGAAAAAGGGGCTGATCTGGTTAAAATGGGGTATTAGTTTATAATGTGTTTTTTTTACACATTGTTTTCCCTAATTTAGCAATAACGAAATCGAATGCTTGTGCCAAAGGTTACCCCTGTAATTGCGAAACCCGCAAAGAAAAAGATTGTGTCCGCCACCAAAGTCTCCGGAAAGAAAAGCGTCCCAGATACAGGTTCCACCATACAAAAAGAACCGAAAAAAACTAAAACCGGAAATAAAGAAGTCAGGGAAACAAGCAAAACCTCGCACAAAAAATTGTCAACCAATAAATCTTCGGGCAAAAACACGAAAAATGATAATTTGCCGGGCCTTATAGTAAATCCTTCTGGTTTGCCGGTAAGCGCTAAGAAAGGTATTCAATTGAAAAGTAAAAAAAACAGCGTGAACCGAATAAAAAAAATCTTTTTCCAACTTCGTTTTCATACATCTTTTGGTCAGGAATTATTTGTATCAGGAAATCATCCTTTATTGGGTAATTGTGAGGTAGAAAAAGCAATACCTATGCAGTATTTTGATGAAGAACATTGGAATACATCTATTGAATTTAACGAAGCAATCGACGAGGATACTGAAATAACTTATCAATACATTCTTAAAAACACAGATGGTAGTATCAGCTATGATTGGGGAACGGATAAGAAAATTAATTTTTCCAAACTTGCACATACTGAGATTCTTTGTTTAGACAGTTGGAATTTTGCCGGATATTATGAAAATACTTTTTATACCGAGCCTTTTGAAAATGTATTGTTGAATCATAACAAGGTAAAGATTTCAGCAAAAATTACTCAATCCGCAACCCATCTGTTTAAGGTAAAAGCACCCTTACTAACGAATGAGCAAACCATCTGTATCCTTGGTAATTGCAAAGCATTGGGAAACTGGGATACAGAAAAACCTGTTTTACTGAATAGAACCGAAGCAGAAACCTATTATACCTTACCTATCAATTTAGGAAAGGAATCTTTTCCGATTGCCTATAAATATGGAATCTACGATACAAAGAATCAATCATTTGTAAAGTATGAAGCGGGAGATAACCGAACGGTTTTTGATTATGGAACACCCGGTAGATTAACTATTTTAAATGATGGATTTGCGCTATTGCCCAATAATACCTGGAAAGGTGCAGGTGTGGCAGTTCCTGTTTTCAGTCTGCGATCAGAAAATAGTTTTGGCGTGGGGGAGTTTACCGATATGAAATTGTTGGTTGACTGGTCAGAGAAACTGGGATTGAAAATGATCCAGATACTTCCGATTAATGATACCACGGCTACCAATACGTATACGGACTCCTATCCATATGCAGCCATTTCGGCTTTTGCTTTGCATCCACTTTACCTGAATCTTAAAGCTATTACGGATGAGGCCAATGCAAAAGCATTACAGAAGTTGGAAAAGGAAAGAACACGCCTCAATGCATTGGATACGATGGATTATGTGGCTGTTACAAAAATAAAAACTGAGTTTGCCAGGTTGGTATATGCAGGTGCTAAAGACAAAACACTTGCTTCCAATGAATACCAGCAGTTTTTTACACAGAACGAACATTGGCTGGTTCCCTATGCAGCATTTTGTTATCTGAGAGATCAATACGGAACAGTAGATTTTAATCAATGGCCTGCGTATAAGCAATTTAATTTAACAGATATTCAGGAATTGACGAATCCTTCCTCTAAAGCCTTTTCTGAGATTGCTTTCTACTATTTTGTGCAATACCATTTACACCTGCAATTAAAAGAAGCGACCGCTTATGCACATAAAAAAGGAATCATTGTAAAAGGAGATATTGCCATCGGAGTATATCGGAATGGGGTTGATGCCTGGCAGAATCCGCAATTATACCATCTCGATTTTCAGGCAGGTGCTCCGCCGGATGATTTTGCAGTAAAGGGACAGAACTGGGGTTTCCCCACCTACAACTGGCAGCGTATGCGCGAAGATGGATTTGCCTGGTGGAAACAACGGTTTGAGCAGATGAGTTACTATTTCGATGCGTTTCGAATTGACCATATACTCGGTTTTTTTAGAATCTGGAGTATTCCTATGAATGCAGTAGAAGGAATTATGGGTCATTTTGTGCCAGCGATTCCTGTACATATCAATGAATTCCATAACAACCATATCTGGTTTGACAGGGATCGGTATACAAAGCCCTATATCACAGAAAATGTGTTATGGGAAGTATTTGGGTATGATAATGAATTGGTGAAAAGTCTGTTCCTGAAAAAGACCGGAACAGGTATGTATGAATTGAAAGCAGAATACCGTACACAACGTTTGGTAGAAGCCCATTTCAAACAACTTGACCAGGATACACACCATGCAAAAATCAGGCAGGGTTTGTATAACCTGATCAGCAATGTGATTCTCTTTGATTCGGAAGAAGCAGACGGGCAATATTTTCATTTCCGTTTTGGTATCGAAGAAACATCCTCGTTTAGAAATTTAGAAGCCGGAACACGGGAGCAATTGAAAAATTTGTATGTCAATTATTTCTTTCGCCGACAGGATGATTTCTGGATGAAAGAAGCATTACAGAAATTGCCAGCTTTAAAACGGGTGACGAATATGCTGGTTTGCGGAGAAGATTTAGGACTAGTGCCGGATTGTGTTCCTGATGTAATGAAACAACTGGGCTTATTAAGTCTTGAAATTCAAAGAATGCCAAAAGACCCGACCAAAGAATTTTTCCATCCCAATGATGCACCTTATCTGAGTGTGGTAACACCGGCAACGCATGATATGAGTACTATTCGGGGTTGGTGGGAAGAGGATAAAGAAAAAATACAACATTTCTATAATCATGAGTTAGGGCAATTTGGAGAAGCACCCTATTACTGTGAAGCCTGGATCAACAAAGCGATTGTATTACAACATTTATATTCTCCGGCTATGTGGACTGTATTTCAATTACAGGATTTATTAGGGATGGATGAAACTTTACGCAGATCAAATCCCGCAGAGGAAAGAATCAATATTCCTGCCGATCCCCACCATTATTGGAGATACAGGATGCATCTTACACTGGAAACACTTAACCAGGCAAATGATTTCAATCAGGGATTATTTACGTCTATACAGGCATCCGGAAGATAGGATTCAGACAATAGTGAAACCGGCTAAATGCATTAGTTTTATGGCCCTAAATGAACTATTTTGAAGCTTAGTTATTTCCGGCAAAACCTGCCTTTTGAATATCCGTTTACCATTTCACATGGAAGAACCAAAACGCACCAACCTTCATTGGTGGTGGTTCTTGAAATGGGCGCTTTTACCGGTGTAGGAGAAGCCCCTGCAATTGTTTACTACAATATTACTGTTGATCAAATGATTGACGATCTGGAAAGTAAACGGAGTCTTGTAGAGAAATTTGCTTTTACAGAACCAGAACGATATTGGCATTACTTGCATCATGTATTTCCGGATAATCCTTTTCTGGTTTGTGCACTGGATATGGCAGCCTGGGATTTGTATGGTAAGATGAAGGAGAAACCCTTGTTTGAATTGTGGAACACTCCCTGGAAGAATACCCCGGTTACGGATTACACCATTGGTATTGATACCATTGATAAAATGGTAGCTAAAATGCAAGCAAAACCTTGGCCGGTATATAAAATCAAATTGGGAACAACAGAAGATATACAAATTGTTAGTTCCTTACGTAAATATACATCCGCGAAACTAAGGATAGATGCGAATGCCGGCTGGACAACTCAGGAAGCACTCGAAAAAATTCCGCAACTAAAAGCATTGGGTGTAGAGATGATTGAGCAGCCACTGGCTAAAGAGGATTGGGAAGGAATGAAAGTACTCTATGAAAAATCAGATCTGCCATTATTTGCAGATGAAAGTTGTGTGTTTGAAAAAGATGTAGAAAAATGTCATCAATACTTTCATGGCATTAATATCAAGCTTACCAAATGCAGTGGCATCACACCTGCTATTAGAATGATACAGAAAGCAAGAGAACTGGGTATGCAGGTTATGATGGGCAGTATGAATGAATCTACAATTGGCTCGGCTGCGATTGCCAATTTTCTTCCGCAACTGGATCATGTAGATATGGATGGCCCATTGTTATTAGCACAGGATATTGCATCTGGAATTGAATTTGATTTTGGAGAGGTTAGTTTATCTGGCAGACCCGGATTAGGAATTGTTCCGTTGTAATATAGAATGACATACTTTTTTATAGTCTTTGTATATATGATTCTAGCCTGGCTAATCATTCTCTAAATATTTCTGTTGCAATTAATTCGTTATGTATGTTTAAATCAGGGAGAAGTTTAATAATACTTCTTTTATTAATTAATACTCTTTCTGCACAAAAGAAAAAATCTTTTGTGCTAAATGGGATTGTTAACTCTGATAGCGGCACTATCATTCTTTTGCCAATTGCTGATTTAGTGTATTATGAACACATAAAATTTGATCAAATTATAAAAGTTAGGAATGGAAGATTTAGTATTTCTTTAAATGGTGATTATCCGACAGCAGTGAAGATTGGCCTTAAAATTAGCGGATCGTGGAGATATATTTCTGATATGTTTTTTCTTGAGCCAGTTGATCAACTCGTTATTTGCAATATTGATTCATCTAGGAGAATTCCTATCATTGAAAATCAATCAATGCATGAGTATCGGGATTCTTACCTTAAATATCATGATGAGAACGAGTCAAATGGCCAATATACATATCGTTACTTGAAAGAAAAGCCAGACTCGTATATTGGAATATGGGAGCTGATTAATTCTCTAGACAATGGTTATTCAAAATTATTTGATTCATCTTTAATGGTTATTTCTAAAAATTTAAAGAGTAGCAAACTAGGAACTATATTAGCTGATAGAATAGCAGTTGCTGGTCAAACTGCTATCGGGGGCAAGTTTCACCCGGTTGAATTAGTTGATCAGTGGGGTAAAAAAAATTTAATAGGGGCAGTTAATTCTGCTAACCAATATATATTAATTGATTTCTGGTTCAGTCATTGCACTCCCTGTCTTAGTCAATTTAAAGAAATTAAAGATATCTATGAATCATTTCATAGTAAAGGATTTAATATAATTGGAATATCTGTTGACGCTATTGATTTTATTAATGATTGGAAACGAGTAATTCGAAAATATCAACTGACTTGGGATCAGTATTTGGATATAAATGGTAAGGAAGCAAAAAAAATGAATATAAACAGTTACCCTACGAATTTCTTGCTGGCCTCCGATGGAAAAATTTTAGCTAGAAATCTTAGCCCAGCAAGTTTAAAAAAATGGTTAGCCGAACATTTAGAGTAAGTATCCGGTTTTTTAAATGCAGGACTTTTGAATTTATCAATTTGACGAATAGTAGATATGCTTTCTCCATATTTCAAATCTCTGATTTTGTAATGTAGGATGTAAAGATCTGTTGTCTATAATTAATCTATTTCTCGACTAAACCCATTTAATAGGTCTTAACGAATCAATAACAGAGTTTGGCATTTCTGGCATTGCGTTTGGATGATAGTAAGTATAAAACTTTAGATTATGAAAAAGTTACTACTTACCTCAATGATCGTTACCGCTTTTCTTTTCGCAAACGAAACAAAAGCGCAGGTTAGGTTCAGAGCAAATATTCATATTGGAGCAAGGCCTGTAATTGTGCAGGACCATTATTATACGAATTACAGGAGACCTGTAATTGTGGAACAACCCGCCTATCCTGATTACTATTATGCAAACGGTGGATATTACGCAGATCACCGCTATGCAACCGTAAGAGACTATGACAGAGGTTACAGCAGAGGAAGAGAAATGGAGCATTTTGACCGTGACAGAGGTCGTAGCGAACATGGCAGAAACGGACGCGGCAGAGGATAATTCCTTTACTATCCCGATATGCTAAGGGCATGAAGAGAATTCTTCATGCCTTTTTTGTAGTAAACTGCTATATAGATTATTGAGTGCAGAAAATCAGTTTTGTTTTACTCAATGCGGATATCGAATTTCGTTGTTTAGAAAATGTATGACAGAAGAAAGAAAAGATAAATTATTGGTTGTGCTGAATAAGCGCCAGACCGATCTTGCGGTGGTAATCGAGAACGTGCATGACCCCCATAATATTTCAGCGGTGATGAGAACCTGCGATGCGGTAGGTATTCAGGATATATATGTACTCACTACTAAAATAGCTACCCATAAAAAATTTGGAGCCAGAAGCAGTAGCAGTGCTGCAAAATGGTTAACCATTCATCAATACACAGATGCGGTTACTTGTTTTGCAGATTTGCGTAAAAAGTATAACAAGATATTGACCACACATCTGGGAACAGATTCAGTGGGTTTATATGAGATTGATTTCACCCAAAGTATTGCCCTGGTTTTTGGTAATGAACATGATGGTGTAAGTGAGGAGATCAGGAATCTGGCCGATGGTAATTTTATTATTCCTCAAATGGGTATCATACAGAGCCTGAATATTTCAGTAGCCTGTGCTGTGAGTATTTATGAGGCCATGCGCCAGAAAACAATTGCCGGGCATTACCAGGAAAAAAGGATGGAGGCAGAACGAATGGCTGAATTGAAGAAAGAATGGGGATTTTATGAAGATCAACTTCCAAAGAATGAAAAAGATATTGATTAGTATTTGCCTTCTGCTTATTTATGGATCAGTCGTGAGCCAGTCGGTCAAAAAAATAAAAATGGATGAACTCCTCCATTTGATGGATACCTGTAACACTCCCCTAGTAATTAATTTTTGGGCGAGTTGGTGCGGCCCCTGTGTAAGAGAAATTCCCTGGTTTGAGAAAAATGTGCAGGAAATGAAAGGAAAAAAAATTAAGCTGATCCTGGTAAGTCTTGATTTTGCAGATGAATTTCCTAAAGGAATCGCAGGTTTTGCCAAAAAGAACGGATATCGGTCAGATATCTATTGGCTTAATGAAACCAATACTGATGAATTTTGTCCAAAAATTGACAAATCTTGGGATGGAACCATTCCGGTTACCATGATGGTAAATAATAAAAAGAAGTATCGAAAATTCTTTGGACAGCAAATACCCGAAAAACGACTGCAATTAGAATTGCAGCAATTAATTGATTGATTCCTCTTCCTCTTCTTCCCGCAATTTAGCCAGTTTACGCAACAGGTAAGAAACCACGTAAAGAGCTACCAGGCTTAAGATAGACATGATAACACCCGCCACACTTCCATAACGGATACCTTCAGCCAATGCATAAGTGGCAACGAAAAGAATGGCTAATACAAGAAAAATACGGAATTTAGGGTTGGTGATCATGCGCAGTGATTTTGGTAGTCAGTTTTTAGATTCAAAAATTACCCACTTTCCATAAATTTTCAGAAAAAATATTTTAAAATTATTCTCCCTGGCTGGCTATTTCTTTCCATCTTCTTTCTTCTGCCTCTTTTGTAAGATACGTGATGCTGACATTCAGTTCAAATCCGATCAGGAGTATCAATGAATTAATATAAATAAGCAGCATAATAATCAAAACAGTACCAATAGAGCCATACACTTTATTGTAGGAAGCAAAATTGTTTACCCAGTAGGAAAACAGGATAGTGGTAGTTAATGTGAGGATGGTGGCTAATATTGACCCGGGTGACAAAAGATTCCATCGCTTTTTAACCGATGGAGCAAACTTGTAAATAAAGGCAATTCCATAATAAAGAAGTGAGATGATGATTAACCATCGGGTAGCATTCCACCAGGATACGCGGGTTTCTTTCTGTAGATTAAATACATGTTTCAGCAGATAGATAAGCTGGGTTCTGCCGAGTAGTAATAGCAGGGTTGAAATCAGCACCAATACTATCAATATCAAAGTTAGCCGGATAGCCCGCCATCTTTTATAAAGGAAGATCTTTTTGTTTTCATGGATGGATTTATCAAATGTCCGGATAATACCCATCATAGCATTGGATGCATAAAAAACGAGTAAGATAAATCCAAAGGAAAAAACACCCACATGTTTGGCTAATAAACCATCTACTATATTCTTGATGAATTTGAATGTATCTGAATTTGGACTGATATCCTTAAATAAAGCCAGGATCTGTAATTCCAGTTTATCAGGCTGTGGCAGATAGGGTAGTAGTGAGAATAAAAACAAAACAGCCGCAGGCAAAGCCATGATCAGGTTAAACGAAATAGCGGCAGCTCTTTCATTCAAGCCAAGTTTATTCACTTGTTTTAAAAAGAATCCCACTACATCATATATGGGCAGCCCCCTGAATCCGGGTACTATCCAGGTTTTGCTTTTTCTAAGCAAAAAAGCAACGGGAGCGGACCTGAGTAGGATTCTTTCAATACGTGTCAATGCTGGGGTTCGTTTTGCTTTTTACGGGCCATATAGATATCCAGTGCTTTCTGGTATTCTTTGGCATACTGACTATGTTCAGCAAAATTGCTGCTGAAATGCGAATACCCGCTGAAATCACTTTTTGCCACAAAGAACAGGTAATCTGTTGCAGGAGCGCCTAATACGATATCAATTGTTTTGGCGGATGGCGTGCAAATGGGCCCTGGAGGCAATCCTTTTCGTTTATACGTATTGTAAGGAGAAGGGTTGGACAAGTATTTTTCGTAAATCCTGGTAAGGGCAAAATCTTTCATGGCAAATTTGATGGTAGGACAGGCCTGTAATGCCATGCTTTTGTGTAAGCGGTTGAGGTATACACTGGCGATCTTGTATTTATCGCTCTCATAATTGGTTTCCTCTTCTACAATCGAGGCCAGTATATAGGTTTGTTCCGGAGTCAGATGTATGTTTTGTGCTTTATCCATTCTTTCGTTCTTTTTCCAGAAAGCATTTTTAGCATCCGATAAGCGCTGAAATATTTTGGATAGCGGGGTTTTCCAGTAAAATGTATATGTATCCGGTATAATCAGTGTAAAAACGGTGCTGGTATCTACACCAAATCTTTCCAATGATTCATTTGATTGCAGGAATTGCATAACTGATAACGAATCTGGTGCCAGGTTTTTGCTGATCAGTCTGGCTAGATCTTCTTTGGTACGAAGTTTATTGATCACCAGTTTATATTGCGCCAATGAGCCATTTTTGAGCATACGGGCAATACTAATCATGCTTTGCCCTTTTTTTACTTCATACCTGCCTGGCTTAATCTTATTCCAGTTACCAATTCGTGAAAACAGCAGGGAGAAGACAAAAGCGTTTTTAATGATATCTTTTTGTTCTAGAGCCTCTAATACAGACGCTTTGCCGGTTTGTCCTTCTGGTATCTCAAAGCTTTGCATTTTCTCTGAAAACCCGGTTCCAGAGCCTATCAGCACCCAGCCCAAGTAACCGGCAGTAAGAAGCAGGATAAGAATTAGCGTAGTGGCTGCTTTTTTCATGACATCAATTTAAATAAAAACCCTGTCTGAAACGACAGACAGGGCAATTAAGTATCTTTTTATTCCATTATTTCTTACCAGAATCCGCTTTTGGTGTTGCTGTAGTAGCAGCTGGCGGTGTTGCAGCCGCTGGGGCTGGAGCAGTTTGTGAAGTATTCACTTTCTGTAATATAGAAGTATCCGCTCCGGCAGTACCGCCTTTCAGGAATAGGGTTGAGAAGAGTGCCAATACCGCAATAATACCTGCAAAAAGCCAGGTTCCTTTTTCCAGCACATCCGTTGTCTGTTTTACCCCCATCAACTGGTTGCTGAATCCGCCTACATTACCGGATAAACCACCACCTTTTGGGTTTTGAACCAAAACCATAAACCCCAGTCCAACAGAGGCAACCACGATGAGAATTAAAAACAAAATGATCATATTATACTTCTTTTAATTGTTCTATTTTGGACGCAAAATAACTGGATTTTTCAGGATTTAAGAAACTTAATTTCTTATAGAGCTGAATGGCTTTGTCGGTAAGTCCCTGCTTTACCAATACTTCTGCCATGGTTTCCGTCAGGATTTCTCTTTTTTGGTTTGAATTTTGAGCCGTTTGTACAACCGCCTGCTCCAATTCGAAGTTGGCTACCAGGCTTTTGGGATTTACTTCACCATGTTTTACCTGTTTCAGCCAATCGGTAAATTTCAGCAAATGGGTAGTTAATTTGTCCTGGGGAATCTTAGTCAGGTCAACAATAATCCCCAAAGAAGCAAAATAATCCACTGTAAACAACTGTTCTCCATTAGAATCAATATCCAGTTTGGCATCCGGGGCTACGGGTTTCTTAAAGTCTTCCAGTTGACCCGAAAGAAGCGAACTGATCTTTTCGTTAGAAGCGTTTGTTTCTATTTCAGGAAAGGTTTCCTCTTTTTCCAATTCAGGTACGGCATCAGTAATTATTTCTCCCGGCACTGAAGCGGGAGCCGGATCAATATTTCTCATCATTTCCTTTACCGCTTCCACGGTAGGGATATCGATGCTTTTGGTAAAGGATACGACGGGTGCTGGTTCCTGATGTGTTGTGGGTTCCGGGTTAGCGGTTACGGGTTCATGTAAAGGGAGGGTGATTGCTTCTTCTCCTTTGAATTTAGGGCGACTGATACCATCATCCAACAATTGGTATTGTAACCAGTAAGGATTGGTGAAATAGAGTGCTGTTTTCAGTGTTTGCAAAACCACCATCGGGTGTTCGTCTTTCTTAAACTGGTAGGCAAGCAGGCATTGAGCAGGGGCAAAATAGGGATAGGCATCAGATAGTTGTTGAATGGTATCCTGAGATCGATGATTGATCTCGGTTTGACCGGTTAGATAGTATAATGCTTTTTCCTGCGAGAGATTCATTCGGTAAAAGTACAGTTTGATTACCAGTTTGAAAAAATACGATTAAAAATATCATCCGTTAAACTTCTGACAATTTCATCCAGCAATTGTGATTCTGCTGATTGAAAAGTAACATTCGCTGAGTAGTCAAAACTTCTCGTCACATCAAACTCCTCAGTTTTATTATCCAATGTTTTTTTCAATACAATATGTACCGTAACATTTAATCGGTTGGTATTTGCCTGTTGTGCACTCACACCAACGGTTTGGGTAGGGTCATATGAAGTAACGGTTCCGCTGATGATATAATGCGCATCATCGCTATTGGTTCTGGTTAATTTGGTTCCGGAAGTAATCTTCAACAAAATTTTATCCGTCAGCATCTGGCTAAACTGCGGATTAATATACCGGGCTTTATTTTCAATAAACAAAACCTTCACCGTCTTAATTTTTGGATCCACCGAAGCATCATTAAACTTATATACACCACAGCTATTCAAAAATAAAAATATGCAAATCATCAGAAGGCCAGGCAATCTGAGTGGTAGATAGCGTGTAAAAAAATGAATGCTTCTATAATAATAAAGTCTATTGCTCATCAAATTATTATTCAATAAATCAAAAACGAAAAATCTAAAACCAATTGTTAATTATTCTTCAATATCATATTCCTTCAACTTCCGATACAAAGTTCTTTCACTGATACCCAAATCCAGTGAAGCGTCTTTTCTTTTTCCTTTGTGCTTTTTCAAAGCTTTTTCGATCAGTTCCTTTTCTTTATCCATAATATTCAGTGATTCTTCTATCTCTTCATGTTGGTGAATCTCATCCTCATTTAATAATACGGGTTGAGAAGAATGAGATCCGGATGGCAGGTAATTGGTTTGTCCGTTATTACCAGACTGACTAATAGCTGTCTGCGATACGTTAGCACTGACTTCATTATTATTATGAAAATCATTTAATAAAGAATCCCTGGTAAAATTTGCTGCCGTTCCCGCCAGCGATGGGTTCTGCAAAATTTCCAGGAACATTTTTTTAAGCTCCGTAACGTCTTTTTTCATGTCAAAAAACAACTTGTACAAAATCTCACGTTCATTGGCAAATTCTCCGTGCGGTGCTGCTTGTCCGGTAATCATGGGCAAACGATTCATCGCTTTTTCTGGAAGGAATCGGCGCATTTCATTGCCGGTTACCAATGGGTGTGGACTTAATACAGAAATCTGTTCTGCAATATTCTTTAACTCTCTTACATTACCCTGCCATGCATGGTTAATTAACAGGGTTTTAGCTTCCTCATCCAATTGAATAACGGATGTTTTATACTTCTCGGAAAAATCAACCACAAATTTCCTGAATAGTAAAAGGATGTCTTCTTTCCTGTCCCTCAGAGAAGGCACACGTATCGGCACAGTACTTAATCGGTAATACAGATCCTCTCTGAATCTGCCTTTTTGAGTAAATTCCAACAATTCGCGGTTGGTAGCAGCAATTACCCTGACATCTGTTTTCTGCACTTTTGAAGAACCAACCCTGATAAATTCACCTGTTTCCAGTACGCGTAGCAAACGGGCCTGTGTTCCGAGTGGCATTTCACCAATCTCATCCATAAAAATGGTTCCGCCACTTACGGTTTCAAAATACCCTTTTCGGCTATCCACCGCCCCGGTAAACGCGCCTTTTTCATGCCCAAACAATTCTGAATCAATAGTTCCTTCCGGAATAGCCCCGCAGTTAACAGCAATAAACGGATTATGTTTTCTTGCTGATAGTGCATGAATAATCTGAGAAAACACTTCTTTTCCCACACCACTTTCACCTACAATCAGCACCGTTAAATCCGTAGCCGCCACCTGCACAGCCGTGTTCAATGCAAAATTCAATGCCGGCGAATTGCCAATAATCCCAAACCGATTTTTTATACCCTGTAAATCCACAATAGAGAGTTGATAATTAATAATTAGCAATTAATAATTAACACTTATTAATTGCTGTTTTTTTAAAAATTCTTTTTTTATTCATTTTCCCTGATTTCAACTGCTTTGAAATGCCGGAATTATTAATTATTAATTGCTAATTATTAATTATTCCCAGCAAGGTTCCTGCAGTACAGGAATGAATATGTACTTGTACATAGTCGCCTTTGTTAAGTGGATAATTTTCTTTTGGAAAAATAACCACTTTGTTATGATCGGTTCTTCCGTGCCAGTCGGTATCACTTTTTTTGGAATTCCCTTCTATTAAAACCGTAAATGTTTTGTTTACATCACGCTGCATACTTTCCAGCGAGTGAATCCGATGCAGGGCAATGATTTCATGTAAGCGTGATTTTTTGACTTCTTCTGGAATATCGTCTGTATATCTTCTTTCGGCTAAGGTTCCGGGTCGTTCGCTATAATAGTACATGTATGCCAGATCGTATTTACAATACTCCATCAACGAATAGGAATCCCGATGATCCTGATCGGTTTCTGTGCAAAACCCAGTGATCATATCTGTACTGATACCGGCCATGGGTAATAATTCTCTGATACGATCAATTTTTGCTATATACCATTCACGGGTATAGGTTCGGTTCATCAGCTGCAGAATCCGGTTGCTGCCACTCTGTACAGGGAGGTGAATGTATTTGCAGATATTATCATAACGGGCCATGGTAAATAATACCTCATCGGTAATATCTTTTGGATGTGAAGTACTGAACCTCACTCTTAACAAGGGGGAGATTTTGGCAACCTTTTCAAGTAACATGGCAAATGTGATGGTTTCATTTGTCTGCTCATCTATCCAATAATAGCTGTCTACATTTTGACCCAGTAAAGTCACTTCCCGATACCCCCCATGAAATAAACTTTCTGCTTCCAATACAATTGAATTGGCATCCCGGCTTCTTTCCCGGCCACGTGTAAAGGGTACCACGCAGAAACTGCACATATTATTACAGCCCCGCATAATGGAAACAAAAGCACAAACCCCATTGCTGTCAAGTCGGATAGGGGAAATATCTGCATAAGTTTCATCCCTGCTCAATAGCACATTCACTGCTTTCTGACCGGTTTCTGCCTCTGCTATCAGGTCGGGAAGACTTCTGTAAGCATCAGGCCCAACGATAATATCTACGAGCTTTTCTTCTTCCAGTAATTTGTCTTTTAACCGTTCTGCCATGCAACCCAGCATCCCGATCAACAGGCCCGGTTTCTTCTTTTTTAAGGAACGGAATTCGGTCAGTCGTTTTCTAACGGTTTGTTCCGCTTTATCCCGGATAGAACAGGTATTTAAAAAAAGCAGATCAGCTTCTTCCAGATTTCGGGTAGCGCCGAATCCTTCTGTATTTAGTATGGAGGCAATTACTTCGCTATCGGCAAAATTCATGGCACATCCATAACTCTCTATATAAAAGCGTTTTTGGTAGGTTTCTCCCGTTGTTTGCACAGGCAGAAATGCCTCTCCCTGGCGACTCTCATCATGTACTTTACCTTTCAATTCCAAAATTTCCATCCAATAGCTGTTTTTAAAATGCAAAAATAGGTAAAATGAAGCGCTTTGTGCCAGATTGTCAGCATCAGTTTGTGAAAACTTAAACATAACACCTAAATTTGCCACCAAATTTTCGACCTGATGAAGACCCCCATCTTTGTACTTATCTTAATTTCTTGTTTTTCAATTAGTAATGCGCAGGATATCGTAGTGAATAAGCTGCGGAGCGAAACCTCCAGAACCATTAAAAAAGACGCGGATACTACCCACTGGAACTGGAAACGGGGTGGTTTAATGAGTTTTAACCTGGCACAGGGTTCTTTGAGCAACTGGGCAGCCGGTGGAGATAATTTTTCCATGACAGTGAATGGATATTTCAACTATTTCTTTTTTTATAAGAAGGATAGGCAAAGCTGGGACAATAATATGGATGTTAACCTGGGTTATGTACAATCCACCAGTCTGGGAAGCCGCAAAAACGATGACAGATTTGACTTTTTGAGCAAGTACGGGTATAAAGTGGATACAACGGGCAAATGGTATCTATCTACTCTATTCAATTTCCGTTCCCAGTTTTTTGATGGGTATACCTACTCAAATAATATCCCTGATTTTTCTTCTTCATTTCTATCGCCCGCCTATGTTATCCTTTCAGTAGGTTTTGATTATAAGCCCACTGATAGACTATCCATGTTCATTTCACCCTTAACCTCCCGTTCTACGATTATTACGAATAGTGTATTGGCGCAAAAGGGGATTTATGGTATTCCAGCAGGACAACATTCTATCAATGAAATAGGTGCTTTCGCTACTATCAACTACAGTAATTTGATTGCGAAAAATGTTACCTATAAAGGGCGATTAGACCTGTTCTCAAATTATGCGAGCAACCCACAGAATGTCGATTTGTTTATGACCAATCTGTTCTCTTTCAAAATCAACCGCTATTTTTCTGCCACCTATAGCCTGGATATGATTTACGATGATAATATCCGCCTATTCGGACCTAACCATACTTCTCCGGGCTTACAAACCAAGAGTTTAATCGGGATTGGCTTTTTGAAGCCTTTGAATGTAAAGAAGAGGTAGGTAGTTATGGGTAATGGCTAAATGGTTACATTGATAAACGGTTAAAAGCCATTAAACCATTTATCAATGTAACGATTAAGAAATACCTAACTAATCACCCGCAACAAATGCTTTATCTTTTTCGCCTTATGCGTTAGATCCTGGTAATCTTTGTGCAATATGGTAACATGCCCCATTTTTCTGCCGGGCTTGGTTTCATTTTTGCCATAGAGGTGCACAAAAACATTGTCGATTTTTAATACTTCTTCCAATCCTCCATAAACAGCTTTCCCGGCGAAACCTTCTGCGCCAACAATATTAACTATGGCGGAAGGCAAAATCGGATCGGTATTTCCTAATGGATAATCCATGATGATTCGCCAGAGCATATCATATTGACTACAATAGTTCGCTTCTATAGTATGGTGTCCGCTATTATGCACCCTTGGGGCGGTTTCATTTACCAACACTTCATCTTTTTCATCTATGAATAATTCAACGGCAAAGAGCCCGGGACTATTCAATTTTTTTACCACTTTCATGGCAATGGCTTCGGCTTTCCAGGTTATTTTCTCGGGTAAGATGGCGGGACTAAGTTGGTAATCCAGCAGATTCAAAACCGGATCTACCACCATTTCTGCCGGGGGATAAATCACCATTTCGCCTGATCGGTTCATGGCAACAATCATAGAAATTTCTTTCTTAATTTTTACCTTTCTTTCTAATACGGCCAACGCATCAAATCCTTTACTGTAATCTGTTTGATCTTCCAGTATCTGTACACCTTTGCCATCATAGCCACCTTCTCCAATTTTGTGTACTGCAGGATATAAATGAGTATGTACTTCTAAAGCCGCAATATTTTCTGTTATTACAAATTCAGAAGTGGGTATTTCATTATCCCGGTAAAATTCCTTTTGGGTAACTTTATTCTTGATGATGCGAATGGCCGCTGGATTTGGGTAAACCCGAACACCTTCCGATGCAAGTTTTTCAAGGGCTTCAATATTTACTGATTCAATCTCAATGGTAATCGCATCCAGTCCCTTACCAAAATTGTATACAGTATCATAGTCCCTGATATCACCCTTTTTAAAATGCGTACAGAGATTCGCAGCAGGGCAATGCGGATCATTTTCCAATACATAGGTTTCTACCACATAATTCGCAGCTGCCTGTAATAGCATTCTGCCCAATTGTCCACCGCCCAGTATACCTACTTTCATAGTAATGATTAAAGTTATGCGAAGATAGCAATTCCGGGGTAGGGGCTATCTGATTGTTTCAGGTTTTGCGGGATAAAAGTTTTGACTAGATTTGTGGCGATGATTCCTGATTATCCGCATAAATTATTTGGCGACAAACGTTTTTGTTATTGTCTGCTGATGGAAGCACTCGCCATGGGTGCAATGGTTCCCTAATCTTTTTGTTAAGGACATTCAAAGTTATTTACTGAACCTATCCACTATCAATCTTATTTATGGAAACGCTTGTGCAACAAAGTTCCTCTGAAACGGGACTTATTGATTTTCTTCCTTTAGAAGGAACGGATTATGTAGAATTTTATGTAGGCAATGCTAAACAGGCCGCTCATTTCTATAAAACGGCTTTTGGTTTTCAAAGTCTTGCTTATGCTGGACCAGAAACTGGATCAAAAGACAAAGCCAGTTATGTGGTGCGACAGCATTCACTAACATTTGTATTTACCACTCCCTTGCGATCACAGAACAGTATGGCAGATCATATATATAAGCATGGAGATGGGGTAAAAGTGCTGGCACTGCGGGTTCCGAATGCAACAGATGCCTGGCAGCAAACCACCCAGCGTGGTGCTAAAACCTATATGGCCCCGCGCACACTTACCGATGATGCTGGCGAAGTAGTGATGAGTGGTATTCATACTTATGGAGATACGGTTCATCTGTTTATCGAAAGAAAGAGTTATCAAGGGGTATTCATGCCCGGTTACCGAAAATGGGACAGTGCTTATCAACCGGCAGAAACAGGATTATTGTATGTGGATCATTGTGTAGGCAATGTTGGCTGGAACCAGATGAATAAATGGGTGAAATTTTATGAAGAAGTGATGGGTTTCAGAAATATTCTGAGTTTTGATGATACAGACATCTCTACAGAATATTCTGCATTAATGAGTAAGGTAATGAGCAATGGGAATGGTTTTGTGAAGTTCCCAATCAATGAACCTGCTGAAGGCAAAAAGAAATCGCAGGTAGAAGAGTACCTCGAATTTTATGAAGGAGAAGGTTGCCAGCATGTGGCATTGGCTACCCATGATATTGTGAAAACAGTTACTGATTTACAGAACCGGGGGATTGAATTTTTAAAAGTGCCGGTCTCTTATTATGATACGCTTCTGCAAAGAGTGGGAAAAATTGACGAAGATATCAGTCCTTTAAAGGAATTGGGGATATTGGTTGATAGGGATGAAGAGGGGTATCTTTTACAAATTTTCACAAAGCCTGTTGAAGACAGACCTACCTTGTTTTTTGAGATCATTCAGCGAAAAGGAGCCAGGAGTTTCGGTAAAGGCAATTTCAAAGCCTTGTTTGAAGCGATTGAGCGGGAGCAGGAAGAAAGAGGGAACTTATAGTGTATCAGGCGTTGACTGTTGATAATCTTTCTAATCAATAAGTGATATCCCCATCCTGTCCAATTCGGTGGATAAAAATATCCAAAAAGAAAGCCGATTTCCGGCGGTAATGGCAATAACCTTTTATAAGCAACCGTTTCTTATAGAAGGAGTTTGCCATTATTTTTTATGTATGGTTAATTTCTATTAGTTGATTCTTATGTGTTGTAAAAAACACAGTAAATTCTAATGGAGTATTACTATGAGAAATGCTATTTCAGGATTTCCTTTACTTGTATTGATTTGTTTGTTTTCAGTGGCTTCTTCTCCTTCTCCGGTGAAAAACAGTCCCTTGGTTGGTGGTGAGCCTTCCATACTCAGGATTGCAGGGATGAAAGAAAAGGAAGACCAGCTGAAAAAACAGTTTGCTGATTTGCATCTCAGCTGGCCGGCCAAACAGATTTATATAAGAAGTTTTAAGTACGATTGCCAGTTAGAAGTTTGGGTTCGTAATGAAACGGCCGACTCTTTTCGGTTATTTAAAACCTATAAAATATGCACGCTCTCCGGTGCATTGGGGCCCAAAAGAATAAATGGCGATTACCAGGTTCCCGAGGGATTTTACTATATTAATGAGTTCAGGCCTAAGAGTGATTATCATATGTCTTTAGGCATCAATTACCCCAATGCCTCCGATCAGCTACTTAGCGATTCTACCAAACCCGGTAATGGTATTTTCATTCATGGAAGTTGTGTAACTACTGGCTGTATTCCTATCCAGGATGCGCAAATAGAAGAATTGTTTCTGCTGGCTTCCTATGCATATAACCAGGGTCAGGAATTTATTCCGGTTCATATTTTCCCGGTTAAATTCAATGTGGAGAAAAGCATGGATTACCTGAATAGAGTAAGTAAGGAAGATTCGGATTATCGTCATTTTACTGCTAACCTGAAACAGGTATTTGATTATTTTGAAGCCAATAAAACCATCCCCCATATTTCTGTAAATAAGAAAGGGGAATACGTAATGCTTTAATCTTTATTTAAGCAGTATAGACCATCTGAAAAATTTCTTTCGTCTGCTGAATTAGCACTTGCTTTTTACCGGCAGTCATTGTATACAGTATTTCTGGTGTATAATGACGGATAGTAATCAGGTGCAATTGTTTTTCTAACTGCACATCAAACCAGTTACTGGCTGCTGCTGCAATATGATCTATTTTTTCTGCATACTCATCCATACAAATTTGAACATTGATGGCACCTGTTTGAATGAGGTTGGGTTTTATGGAATGGGTTGTGAATAATGCATAAAGTTTTTGCAGTAAAGAATCCCCGACAAATGAAAAATCCAGACTTCTTAAATGCATCATCACCTGGTTGTTTTTGATTACCAGTATGGGAGGTAATTGTTTTGAAGAATGCTGGTGTATAATGGTTCCCGGTAATTCCGGATCAGTAAAACACTTTACAAACAATGGAATCTGTTGATTTTGTAAAGGCTTGATGGTTTTCGGATGTATCACCTGGGCCCCATAAAATGCCATTTCAATCACCTCTGTATAGCTTAATTCACTCAATAAACTGGCCTCAGGAAATTGCTTTGGGTCGGCATTCATTACGCCCATAACATCTTTCCAGATAGTCAAACTTTCCGCTTGTAAAATATTGGCAAATACAGCTGCCGTATAATCACTGCCTTCTCTGCCCAGTGTAGTGCTTTCATTATCTTCTGTAGCACCGATAAATCCCTGTGTAATATAGATAGTATCAGTATTAATGGCAGACTTTATTTTCTGGCTGGTATATTCCCAGTCTATATTCCCTTCACGAAAATTATTGTCGGTTCGCAACAGGTCACGAACATCCATCCATTGATTAGGGATGCCCTTTTCAATAAGGTAATGACTGACAATACAAGTACTCAATAATTCGCCTATGCAAACAATCTGGTCATAATAATAATCAAATTCCCTTACCGGCTTATCGTGTAATAACCATTCTACTTCCGTGAAAAAATCAGTTAAATAGGAAAGACATTCATTAAACTGTGTAACCAACAGGTATTTGCTGGTAGTCAGGTGTTGTTGTTTAATCAGTTCGAATAAATGCAGGGCTTCCTCTTTTTTCCCTTCATAAAAAGCAGTGGTTACTCTTTCGAGACTATTGGTGGTTTTGCCCATGGCAGAAATAATGACAACCAGTTGGTCGTCGGTTTTCTGTTCGCTGCTAAGAATTGTGGCAAGATTTTGTATCCGCTCTACACTATTAACACTGGCCCCTCCGAATTTACATACTTTCATCGCTGCTGGAATCTGTTTAAATAAGTTAATGTGTATTTTTTACAAATATAAGTGAGATGGCTTTGCGCAAATAGTAAAAATAAAACAGCTATTTACAATACCCGCATTATCTTTAACCTAAATACATTCTATACTATGCGGGTTAACAGAAATATTCTGACGCTGGATGAATTTACACTTACGCAATTGCGACAATTTCCTTCAGCAACAGGTGAATTAAGCAGGCTTTTACGGGATCTGGCATTAGCCGCCAAAAGGGTAAACGTAGAAGTAAATAAAGCAGGACTGGTGGATATACTTGGTGACGCAGGAACCATTAATGTTCAGGGAGAAGACGTTAAGAAACTGGACATTTTTGCGAATAACCAATTCATGGGAGTATTAAAACATGGTATTAGCTGCGCCGGTATTGGGAGTGAAGAAATGGATGATTTTGTTGTGTTTGATGATGAGGTAAGTAATAATAGTAAATATGTTGTTTTATTTGATCCTTTAGACGGTAGCGGCAATATTGATGTAAATGTATCGATTGGAACGATTTTCAGTGTATATAAGCGGGTAAGTGAGTTAGGGAAACCCTGTACAAAGGAAGATTTTTTACAACCAGGAAATAAACAGGTGGCTGCCGGATATGTAGTGTATGGTTCCAGTACCATGCTGGTGTATGCTACCCGAAGAGGAGTAAACGGGTTTACATTGGATCCATCCATTGGGGAATTTTCTTTGAGTCACCCGGATATCAAATGTCCTGAAACCGGTAAATTCTACTCTGTAAATCATGGCAACTTTTTCCAGTATGATGAAAATATAAGAAGGTATATAGATGAATGCCAGCGTAAAACAAAAGATACCGGCGGCCCCTATACCCAAAGGTATATTGGAAGCATGGTGGCAGATGTGCATCGTAACCTGATTAAAGGTGGAATATTTATGTATCCCGCTACTACCGATAAACCCAAGGGAAAGCTCAGATTATTATATGAGGCCAATCCGTTTGCTTTTATCGTAGAAGTGGCCGGAGGAAAAGCCACAAATGGGAACCAAAGAATACTGGATATTCAGCCAACGGAATTACATCAGCGAACTGCTTTATTTATTGGCAGTGGAAAAATGATGGAAGAACTGGAACAATTTACATTGAAAAAATAAGATACATGAAACAGCTTTTCGGATGTGTTTTACTGGTTTTGATAAGTTCAATAACTATCAAGGCTCAGGAAAAATTTGATCACAGATACATGAATTATTATTATTCTCCCAAGCCCAATACCATTATTTATAACGATACTTTATACAGAGGTAGCAGAGAGTTTCGCTCCTTATTTTACAGACAAGGAAATCCGGAACTGATACGCTATTTTAAGAAGCACCAGGCAAATAAAATTAGCGGACAGATAATTGGCTTTGTAGGTACGATAGCCATTATCTTTGGTGTGAGAGATATTTCCCAATCTGGTCAGAGTAAAGGTACTGGATGGGCATTGGCAGGAGGTGGGTTTGCGGCTACTTTATTTGGTGGCTATCTTTCTTTATTGGGCCAGGCAAATTTACAGACAGCGGTTGCTCTTTTTAATCAACAAAATCACCGGGCCGGCTTGGGAATTGGGGCTTCCAAAAACCAACTGGGTTTAGTGTATAAATGGTAAACAATGGGTAAGAAAATCATTCAGGTAACAGAACTGCACAAATCCTACGGCGATTTTGAGGCTGTTAAGGGAATTAGTTTTGATGTTTTTGAGGGAGAAATATTTGGTCTGCTGGGACCTAATGGTGCCGGTAAATCCACCACGCTGGAAATTATTGAAACCCTGCGTGAAAAAACTAGTGGAGAAGTATGGGTGGATGGATTGAACCTGGAAAAATCGCCCAATGAAATTAAAAAAATCATCGGTGTACAGTTACAGACATCGGGTTTTTATCCCAGTTTAACCTTGGTTGAGCTGATCAATTTGTTCTCCGGTTTATACAATGAAAAAACAGACCCCCTGGCATTGCTGGATAAAGTGAATCTGCGTGATAAAGCAAAGGCTAAATTCAAGGAATTGAGCGGGGGACAAAAGCAAAGATTCTCTATCGCTACTACGCTGATTAACCAGCCTAAAATTATATTTCTGGATGAGCCTACCACTGGATTGGATCCACAGGCAAGAAGAAATTTATGGGATCTGATCAGGGAAATCCGCAATAATGGAACCACCGTGATTATTACCACCCATTATATGGATGAAGCCGAAGTATTATGTGACCGGGTAGCAATCATTGACAGCGGAAAAATCATTTCCATGAATACACCGGATAAATTAATCGATGAACTGGTTGCTTCCGGATTTGAAAAACCAAAAGAAGTAAAACAGGCCAATCTGGAAGATGTATTTATTCATTTAACAGGAAAAGCATTGCGCGAAGCCTGATTACTCACAAACAGAACACTGTATAATATGTCAAATGATTTGAGATATCCCATAGGTAAATACGAAGCGCAGCCTTTTTCCGAAGAACAAAAGCAGAAATGGCTGGCAGATATTCGCTTTCTTCCTGAAGAACTGGAGCGTTCATTATTAAACCTGGATGCGGCCCAATTGAATACGCCATATCGTGAAGAAGGATGGACAGTGAAACAACTGGTTCACCATGTGGCAGATAGTCATATGAGTGCCTATACCCGTTTTAAGCTAGGCCTTACTGAAAATAACCCTACGATCAAGCCCTACGATGAAAAAGCATGGGCATTATTGGCAGATAATGATTTAGTGCCTGTAAATGTGTCTATCACCCTGCTACATGCTCTACACCATCGCTGGTTGGCTGTAATCAAAGATTTACCGGATACAGCCTGGGAAAGAAAAGTAGTACATCCTGAACATGGGCGCGAAATGAGTTTGTGGTTCCTGCTGGGATTATATGCCTGGCATGGAAAACATCATACAAACCATATTACTTCACTCAGGGAAAGGATGGGCTGGTAATGGAAAATAGCATGCAATGGAAAACCCTTTCCTCCGAAAAATTATTCAGTGAAACCTGGATGAATATTCGGGTCGATACCTGTGAAAGACCAGATGGTACTATTGTTTCTCCTTATTATGTATATGAATTCCCAGAATGGGTAGCTGCTTTGGCCATCACTAATGAAGGGGAAGTTATTCTGGAAAAACAATACAGGCATGCTTTGGGTATTACCGGATTAGAAGTGCCGGGTGGTTGTGTTGATCAAACAGATCCTTCTTTTGAAGCAGCCATTGCCAGAGAATTACTCGAAGAAACCGGCTATGCATTTGAAAAATTTGAATACCTAGGAGATACTTCTGCCAATCCATCTACCAATACCAACCTGATGCATATGTATTTGGCAACAGGCGGACAAAAAATAAAACCCCAGCAACTCGATCCGGGTGAAGATATTGAAGTGATGCTGGTAAGTATGGAAGAATTCATTAAACTGGTAAAAGAAAACGCTTTTATACAAGCCATGCATACCACCCTTATTTATAAGGCGCTTGAAAAACTAGGTAGACTCAGGATTGAATGAGTAATGGATGCGGGAAAGTGATTAGTTAATATTATCCCAGATTTACCTCGCCAACTAAGAAAACAGATCCGCAAACCAAAATCAGGTCATTTTCAGCTGCCTTACTTAAAGCAGATTGTATGGCTGCATCAATATGGTTAAATGCATCTCCGTTTAGCTGATGGGTGAGTGCCATGTTTTGTAAACTATTAGCGTCAAGGGCACGGGGTATTTGTGCTTGGGTAAAATAATAACTGGCCTGTTTGGGTAATAGGCTAAGAACATTATCTATTTCTTTATCCTTTACCATTCCAATCACTATATGCAGGTGCTGAAAATCCATAAATTCCAGTTGCTCCCGAATCTGTTTGATTCCATCTACATTATGCGCCACATCCAGTATTACTGAGGGGTGGGAGTGAACCAGTTCCCAACGGCCATGTAAGCCAGTTAGTCTTTTTACATGTGGTAATGCTTTCTGTACGATTTCTGTGCCGGTATGCCATCCCATTAATTGTAAATGGTATGCGGCTTCTAAAACGGTAATGATGTTTTTAGTTTGGTAGATACCCGTTAAATCCAATTGATAAATAGTATGTTCATCATGCTTTTTATCTACCACTTCAACAGCTAATTGATGATGACTATATTTCCAATCAGCAACATATCTTTTTTCTTCAGCGAACGAATGAGGTGTTGCCGCAATTTCTGAAGAAACGGATGCGATAACATTTTCAAAAACGGGTCTGGTTTCGGGAATGACTTCTCCAATCACTACAGGAACCCCTTTCTTGATGATCCCCGCTTTTTCAAAAGCTATTTTTTCAAGCGTATCACCCAGCATATTCATATGATCCCAACCGATATTAGTTATCACACTTAGTTCAGGGGAAATGATATTGGTACTGTCTAATCTGCCACCCAGTCCTACTTCAATAACAGCTATCTCCACATTTCTACTGGCGAAATAATCAAAAGCCATGGCAACGGTAATTTCAAAGAATGAGGGCTCAATTTCATCTATCAGCGGCCTGATCCGTTCTGTAAAATCAACAACAAAACTTTCTTCACACCATTCTCCATTTATCTTGATGCGTTCTCTGAAATCTTTTAAGTGAGGAGAGGTATATAACCCGGTTTTATAACCGGCTGTTTGTAGAATGGCTGCCAGCATATGACTGGTAGAGCCTTTGCCATTGGTGCCGGCTATATGTATCGATTTGAATCTATCCTGCGGGTTGCCCAAGGCTTCGCATAACCGGAGTGTATTGGTCAGGTCTTTTTTATAGGCGGCTGCGCCAATGCGACTAAACATCGGCAGCTTATTCAATAAGTAGTCAATCGTTTCAGAATACAGCATAGTCAACTGCAAAGATGCAACAATAAATCATCCATGAAGCTTGAAATTGAATACCAGGGTGCCGGATTGTTCAGAAGCCTCAGCCGTATTTAACTTAAGTGATCTGGCTTTACGTAAGGCAATAGCAAGTATATTTTTATTAGTAGTGGTGGTACCCTTTTGATTAACTATGGCCTGGGTTACATTACCTCCATTATCAACCGTTATATCAACCGCAACTTTTGCGTTCTCATTAAAATCATCTTCAAAACTAGGGTAATGGGTAATTTTTCTACCGTTTAATCCACTTCTGATACTTACCCCACTATTACCCCCCGATCCGCCATTGCCACTGGCCGCATTCCCTTTATAACTGTCAGAACTTGGATTTCCATTTGGATTTCCCTGATCTCCTTTTCCTCCTGCAATCCCCTGGTTCTGCACCCCATTATAACTATCTGCCCTGTTTCCACTGGATGTGGTAGACGTACCTCCCTTGAAAACAGCTTTTGGTTTCGCCTCAACCAGTGCAGGGGTAGTAACCGGTTCAACTATTTTCTTTTTTACAACCGTAACCGGATGTATCAATGGTTTGCTGGAGGGCTTGCTTTTTGTTTTATTAATTGCCGGTGCATCTCCATCCGCATATTCATCTGTATTGATTTTAGGCTGCGAACTGGCTGGTGTGTTTGATTCGGGAGGAGATATTTTTTTGTCTTCTGCCAGTGAAGGATCGCCATGAATTTGTGGAGCAATCGCTCCTGAGCCTTTTTCACTATTGCCAAGATTTACTTCAATACCTTCTCCCAATTCAGGTGGAGGTATTACAGGTAATGTCCATTGAAGAAAGAAGAACAAAAGGAAAAGCAATACGCAAATCCCCAGTGTGTATAGGGAAGCCCGGATATTCTTTTCTCTTTCAAAGGTGGCCGACATGGACTGAAAATTGGTCATACCAAATGTACTGTGAATGAAACGGGAAATGAATGATGTTGAAAATTACATCCTTAGTCATAAGGTAATCCACTTATCCTGTATAAATAAAGGTTAAGGTTTCATATAAAGCCAGTTTTACGTGCTTGTATAGGAAACCTTAACCAAGAAGGGTATTCAATAACTGCTTAATGCGATTTAATATAATTGATAGCTGCATCCACCACCAGGTCAGATCCGCTTTGGTAAGCGGCTGTGGTTTCTCTTGCATAAATATCCGGAGGCACCCCTTTGCCCTCATAGATATCGCCGTTTATATACTTGAACATAGTAGAGGAAGTATATGTAAATAAATAACCCGTGCTGCCAAAAGCACTTGTGCCAATTGTAAACTGTCCACCATTATAATACACCGACGGTGCCAATGGCCCGTTTGCTCCATAGGTTCTTGTGCCAATGAATTTGCCATTGGGTAATGTTTTGATGGCCATCGTAGTAAGTTCAGCCATACTTGCAGATAAATGATCTGCCAAAGCTACAATCGGAACAGTGATTTTTACTGACCCGCCTACCCAGGGTTTTACAACAGCGGGGGCCCAGGGGGTATAATCCAATCTGCCGATCCCATTTTTAGCCCTTGTGTATCCAATATTTAATTGTGAAGTAATCATCTGGCCAACCAGGTAATCCAGATCCGCAATCTCGCCTCCACCATTTCCCCGCAAATCGATTACTACTCCCTTGATATAATTGGGGAGATTATGAATCATACTAAAGAAATAATTAAATACAGGTTGTGTGTTCGTTGAAGCCTGAGAAATTGCAAAATTACTAAAGTATAGGTATAAAATGCTATTATTGATGGTTCCCGAAACCGCTTTAAATGGAGTAGTACTTCCTTCAAGGGTTATGGTATCAACCCCTTGAACAAGGGTTGCCGCATCAATATACTTGTTCGGGATAAGTGAATCCAATACTGCCGATGGAAAAGTACTGTCAGAAAAATAATTTGGATCAATGGAAAGTAGCCTATTTTGAGAAGGACTAAAAGTATTCCCTGTTAACTCGAATGTAAGATTGTAATGAGAATCTACCAATCCTTGTGTCATTTCAGAAAAGTATTGCTCAGCAAGGGTTTCATTGGCATTATTAAATACTTTTAGGTTATCAAAAAGCGGTTTGTAAATAGTATACATTTTATCCCAGTCGGTTGAATCAATTCCCCAGAATACATAATTACTGTTCATACCCGACCAGAAAGCCTGAAAAAGATCGGGGTAACTATCTCCCGGATAGTTCTGTGCATTATTGGAAGCGGTGAGGTCTTTTCGACAGGATGAAAACGAAAAGGCAAGCACCAACGAAAAGGCAATAAGTAAAAGGAATTTATTTTTAAAGGAAAGTATTCTGATCATAAAATATTTTTTTAAGCGGTTTGACTATACAGATCTGCGATTAATAAAAGGAACCGAATAAATTATCCAGACTAAACAAACATCCAATGGATATTCCAAAAGTGTCGTTATACCTGGGTACCTGGTTGGTCTGGTATTTTTTTTGCTGATCTGTGAAAGAACCCGTGTATTTTCCTTCAATAAAAAAACGATAAGAAGAATTTACTTCATAACTGATGCCCATTCCGGCCACCCAACCGAGTTCCAGGCGGTTGTCTTTAATGCTGCTGAAAGTATATTTCTCATTATAAGTATACCCGTAATTTTCATTCAGGGCCGAGCTTGGATTTGATGAAGAGTAGGCCGTATCATTTGGGTTAAGGATATTGGGTTCGGTTCCTTTCACATTGCCCGAAAGCCAGTAAGCTCCATATACACCCAGGTTAGCGTATCCCCGCAATTGCTCACCTCCAAAACTGAAATTCCCCATGATAGGTAATTGAATATACCCGTTGGTATTTTTCTGATAAATACCCTGAAAAAAGCCGGTTCTGTTTATCTGATAATTTTTTTGGGTATAACTGGGTGATGCCTGTAAAGCAAACCACTCGTTAAACTGGTACAAAACAGGAATACCGATTGAAATTCCGGAAGCGCTGTTATAAGTGGTAAAAGACTGTGCCGAATTGTTGGTAATCAGGTAATTCTTATTGCCACCGGCTTCTATACCCAGATAAAACTGTGCTTTTGAAGTAAAAGAAATCAGTAGAAGGAAAACCATACATACAAATCCTGTTCGTTGCTTACTCATAAATATAATTTCATGATAAATAAAGGGGGTAAGTAAAAATAAAATGATAATCTCACATAATATCAGTTTTAAACATATTTATATCTCTTCTAACAAACTCAAAATGAAAAGGTTTCCCGTTCTTTTACCAGCAAATCCGGGTAGGATAGCTCCTGTTAAAGTTTCAGTAATCATAGCAGGAAACCGAAGATAAATCAGGCCAGTAGAAATCTGTTGACTAAAGTACATAAATGATTTCATTACCAGTGGATTAGGTATAAAATCAGGATTCTTTTTACAGGCTATCTGCTGCCGGGTGTTTACTAAGAATATGTTAAAGAAAGAAATGGGGATGCATTTCATGGATCTGTCAGAAGTAACACAAAATCAAATTCAATGCTTTATAAAAACATCATACCCAAAGCGAATCAGGGTACTTGTTATAATGAGCATGAAAAAATAGCGGATAAAGCGGTTACCCCGGGATAAGGCCATCTTGGCACCCAGTATCCCCCCTAATCCATTGCAGATGGCCATTGGAATGGCAATTTGCCAAAGGATAATTCCTTTTAAAAGAAACAGGATTATAGAACCGAAATTGGTTGACAGATTAATCATTTTAGAATAGGCACTGGCATGCAGGAAATCAAAACCCAGGATCGTGATGAAACTCAGTACGAGAAAACTACCGGCGCCCGGACCGATAAATCCATCGTAAAATCCGATAACCAGACTAATCAAAAACCCATATATCAATTGGGTTTGGGAGGAATGTGTTTTATGAATTTGTTGTCCGAAATTTTTCTTTGTATACGTATATACAGCTACAAAGATTAATACAAAAAATATGACGGGCTTCATGAAACGGTTTCCCATTATGGATAATACTTCTGATCCTGCAAATGCAGCCAGGAAAGCTGTAAGACACATCAATAAAACAGGTTTCCACTGAATACTAACCCGCTGTATATATTGTGTAACTGCCAGCCCTGTACCCGTAAAAGCAGGTAATTTCAATGAGCCGATGACGGTTGCTATGGGAAATTGTGGTAACAAAATCAAAGCTGCAGGAGTCTGTATCAATCCACCACCACCCGCAATAGCATCTACAAAACCGGCAGAAAAAGCTAAGAGGCAAAGTAGAAAAAGGGTCAGACTATCTATCATAAGTAAAACAGTATTTCCGGCCCTTATTCATAAAGGATTTCCGAGTTTCTTTTTGGCTTTCTATGGGTGTTTGCTAATACCAATCCTGACACAACTAATAAACCACTGATCAAATGTACATGGGTAATTCTTTCTCCCAATAGCCAAACAGCTTCCAGGGTGCTGAAGATGGGTGTGAGGTTGCCGAACAGAACGGTTCTGCCCGTGCCGAGTTTCTGAATGGCTATATTCCAGCTCATAAATGAAATGACAGAAGTGCCGGCACCCAGGTACAAGATCACGCCCATCAGTTGCCAGCTCCATTGTGTATGTATACCGGCTGATTGTTCAATAATAAATCCCGGGATTAACATAACGGTACCGAGTAAAAATATAATAAAGAGGAAACTGAGAGAGGATATTTGCAATGGCTTTTTTCTGACCAATACATTATACACGGCAAATGCCATGGCACCGCATAATACCCATAGATCTCCTTTCGAGAACCTAAAATTGAGCAGGGTTTCAAGTTTACCACCTGATAGTAATAAAAGGATGCCTGATAAACAAACCATGATTCCTGCTAACCGAAACCCACTGATTTTTTCTTTTAAAAAAACAAGGGCAAGTACCGTAGCAAAAATAGGCGAGGAGGTAGTACCTACCAGTGCAAGGTTAATGGCCGAAGTATAATGACCGGCTATATAAATAAAAGTATTGAATAAAGTAATTCCGGATAAAGCTACCCAGATCAGGTATTTTCTATGGATATATAATAGCTTTTTCTCCGTCGAAAAAGATTTCCAGGCAATAGGGGCCATAATACAAGTTGCAGTGCCCCATCTGTAAAATGCCAGGCTTACTGGCCCTACCTGTTTACTAACTCCCCTTGCAATAACAAAATTGCCTGACCAGATCACTACCGCCAAAGTAGCGAGTAATATGCCCAGGTAAATATCTTTTTTGGGATGGGGTGAAAGCATTAACGAATAATAAAAGGATAGTAATTAATTTGTGATTGATGGTTATTAGGCATAAATTGACAATCTCTATTTATACAATTCACCACCCGCAAAATGATGCTCATAATCCCCTTTCATCCTTTCCATTGAGGGATTAAAATAACCAAACCGAAGTTTTGGAAACTCATCACGTATCAAATCCATCAGTTGTTTTACACCCAGCATTTCTCCCGTTTCATGCACACCAATTTTTCCCATATACCAATCCGGATCAATATTGAAATTTCGCCACTGGATCATACTGAGGTCTGTATCAATAATCAGTTTGCGCAATGCTTCATATTCCTCCACACTATCTGTCATTCCGGGAAAAACAAAATAATTGATACTGGCCCATCCCCCAAATGATCTTACCACACGTAAACTTTCGATGATATCTTCAAACTGGTAATTATTGGGTCTGTAATAAGGTTCATAAATATGTTTTCTTGCCGAATTGGTACTTACCCGAATACTATTTAATCCCGCTTCGCATAATGCTTTTACTGCTTCTGGTTTAGACCCATTGGTATTGATATTGATGCTGCCGCGCTGTGTATGTTTGCGTATTTCGATAATGGAATCGCGAATGGTTTCCCACATTAATAAGGGTTCACCTTCACAACCTTGTCCAAAACTGATGATCGGGAAATCGGCATTCAGCAAATGAGGAACCGTAAACTCAACAATCTCTTCGGTACTGGGTTTAAACGTTAATCTGTCCTGTGTAGATACGATGGTTTCTTCTTCCGGTTGAAATGAAATGCAACCGATACAATTGGCATTACAGGCAGGGGAAGTAGGAACCGGGCATTCCCATCTGCCTAAAGCAAAATTGCGTGCGGCGGGACAATGATACGTCATGCAGCAATTCTCCATCAAATGCTTTACCAGTCTGTTCTCCCCATAATTCTGTAAAAGTTGCAAGGTTCCTTTCTCAATCTGTTCTTCATTATATCCTGCATTCTCCTGGCGTATATCTTTCTCAATCCGCACGGCGGGCACATATGTTTTTTCATTCAGCCATCCAGCCGCTGTATAA